>Ga0302198_10001668_pt1 | contig 24135 bp, 21 predicted proteins | sample II_Bog_N2_2_FD_193521 | JGI IMG/M metagenome (GOLD analysis project Ga0302198, IMG submission 193521) | Peat permafrost microbial communities from Stordalen Mire near Abisko, Sweden - II_Bog_N2_2 | ecosystem: Environmental > Terrestrial > Soil > Wetlands > Peat | place: Sweden: Abisko... | reverse complement strand
CCGATTGCGGCGCAAAACCCGTTTCGGATCGTGGAGGCGACGCTGTCGTATCACATCCTGGGGCACGAGATCTCCGGCGGCAAATCGGACGCGTGGCTTGGGCCGGGACTGGGCAGTGCGATGGCGTGGTCCAACAATGCGGAAGACATCTATTCGTTTCGCATCAATCGGGTTGAGCCATTGCATATCAAGTACCTTTCGCGGCTGATTGGGCCGGTGCGATACGACTTCTTTTACGGCAGTCTGAAGGGCCATACCGATCCAAACGACGATTACACGCACTCGGAGACGGTCTCGTTCCAACCGACACGCGATTTCCAGTTCAGCCTGCAGCGGACGATTGTGTTTGGCGGCGAAGGCCACGAGCCGGTGACGCTGCATACGTTTCTCAAAGGCTTCTTCGATACCAACGATACGAATATTGCGACGAAGTACTCGCGGAGCGATCCGGGGGCGCGCTTCTCGGCGTTCAATTTTTCCTATCGTCTGCCGTTTGTGCGCAACTACCTGACCCTGTATGCGGACTCCGAGACGCACGACGATCTGTTTCCGATCTCGGCGCCGCGGCGTGCCGCGTATCGACCGGGTATCTATCTCTCCCAGGTTCCCGGGGCTAAGCGGCTCGACTTCCGCGTGGAGGGCGTCTCCACCGATTGCTCCACGCTGATATGCCAGAACGGCAGCAACGAGTATGTGGAGGAGGCACTCCAGAAGCAGGCCTACACCAACAAGGGCAATATCCTGGGCGACTGGATCGGCCGCGAGGCCAAGGGCGGACAGGCGTGGCTGACCTACCATCTCTCCGGCAACGAATGGGTCCAGTTGGAGTACCTGAACAAGAAGACGGCCAAGGATTTTATCCCCGGTGGCACCACGCAGAACCAGTTTCGGGTGGATGTGGTGAAGCGGTTGCGGCCCGATGTGGAGATGCATGCGTGGTATCAGCATGAGAGCTGGAAGGCGCCCATCTACCTGCCAGGTCCGCAGAGCAGCAATGCGTTCACGGTGCAGGTAAGCTTCTTCCCCAAGCTGCGGACTACGACGCCTTAGCCGCTGTCCCATTAGGCTGCGCTGGTCCCTCCCCCCCCCCGGGGGGGTATATGGTCAAAGTCTAAGAAACAAACGAGATAGCGGAGGGGAGTCACCAATTCGACAACACCCCTGGTAAGCCGGCGACAGGAAAGGCCCGGCGGAGTTCGCCGAGCCTTTTTCTTCTTGTTTGCTACTGATTTAATTGTAGCGGATGGAGGGAAACTGTCATGCCAACTATTTTTTGGGCGGAAGTGGCTGGGAGGATAGGGGTTGCGGGTTTTGCACAGGGGTTGAGGGGTTGACAGGGGTTGCGGGGGCGTTGAGTGGGTATGGGGCGGGCAGTTGCGGGCGACAGGCGACGCCCCACCTGCAAGCAGCAGATCTGCTTTAGCGCAAATTCCCTGCGGCGATGCAGGATTGGAAGTAGGCGAGGGATTTCAGCAGGCCTTCGTGGAGAGCGACCTTGGGTTCCCAGCCGAGCAGGGTGCGGGCCTTGGCGATGTCGGGACGGCGGCGGGCGGGGTCGTCCTGGGGCAGAGGCTTGTGGATAATCTGGGAGTTGGAGCCGGTGACCTTGAGGACTTCCTGCGCGCACTCGAGCATGGTGAACTCGCCGGGGTTGCCGATGTTGACGGGGGTGTGCTCGCTGGACTGCGAGAGGCGCACGATGCCGTCGATGAGGTCGGAGACGTAGCAGAAACTGCGGGTTTGCAGGCCGTCGCCATAGACGGTGATGGGCTCGCCGCGCAGAGCCTGCATCATGAAGTTGGAGATGACGCGGCCGTCGTTGGCCTGGAGGCGCGGACCGTAGGTATTGAAGATACGGACCAGGTGGGTGTCGACGCCGTAGTAGCGGTACCAGGCGGTGACAGCGGCCTCAGAAAAGCGCTTGGCCTCGTCGTAGACGGACCGCGGACCGATGGGATTGACGCGGCCCCAGTAGGATTCGACCTGGGGATGGACTTCGGGATCGCCGTAGCACTCTGACGTGGAGGCGTGCAGGTAGCCGGCCTTGTACTTGCGAGCAAGGTTGAGAGTGTTGATGGTTCCGGCGGAGCCGACCAGCAGCGTCTCCGGGCCGAGGCGGTCGTAGTCGACCGGGCTTGCCGGTGAGGCGAAGTTGAAGATGTAGTCGACGGGCCCGGGGTCGAAGGGGGTACAGATATCCTGCTGCTGCAGTGCGAATCGGGGTTCGCTGGTAAGGTGGGCGAGATTGGCGAGGTTGCCGGTGGCAAGGTTGTCGATGCCGAGGACGGAATGACCCTGGGCCAGCAGGGCGTCGGTCAGGTGAGACCCGAGAAAGCCGGCGGCTCCAGTGATGAGAATTTTCTTTGCGTTCATGCGGTGTATGCGGTCGTCCATTTCGTAATGTGGGATAGGTTCATGCGGACGCCGCCGGCGCGACCAGTTCCGCATCTCGAACTGGGTTGACGGCCGGACGCCCGATGCTGATGTAGGTAAATCCCAGGTCGCGCATCCGCTTGGGGTCGAAGAGGTTGCGACCGTCGACGACGATGGGGTAGCGCATGCTGGTGTAGACGCGCTGTAGGTCGAGTTTGGCGAACTCGGACCAGTCGGTGAGGATAAGCAGGGCGTCGGCGTCTGCTGCGGCCGCGTAGGAGTCCGCGACGTAGCGGAGTTGGGCGGTGGCGGGAAGTTCAAGCGCCGCGCGCTTCATGGCTGCGGGGTCGTAGGCGGCGATGGAGCAACCTTCGGCGAGCAGCATCTCGACCATATCGATGGCGGGCGATTCGCGGATGTCGTCGGTCTCGCCCTTGAATGCGAGCCCGAGGATGCCAAGGCGCTTGCCGCGCAGTGTCCACAGGGCAGCCCGGACCTTCGACAGGAAGCGCTTCTTCTGCTGCGCGTTGATCTTTTCGACCTCGGTGAGCAGGCTGAAGTCGATTCCTGTTTGCTCTGCGACGGAGCGGAAGGCCGCGACGTCCTTGGGGAAGCATGATCCGCCGTAGCCAATGCCGGGGCGGAGAAAGCGTGGGCCGATGCGGCTATCCAGGCCGATGCCGCGCGCGACCTGCTCGATATTGGCGTCTGTGGCCTCGCACAGATTGGAGACGGCATTGATGAAGGAGATCTTCAGGGCCAGGAAGGCATTGGAGGCATGCTTGATGATCTCGGCCGACTTGGTGGAGGTCTGGAGGAGCGGTGGCGGTGCGGCGGAGCACGCGCCGGGAATGGCGCCGGGCCGGCTGTAGTAGGCGCCGCTGGTCAGGGGTGCATAGATCTCCGCCAGCAGGGCCGCGGCGAGTTCGCGATCGGCGCCCACGACGATGCGGTCCGGGTGGAGAAAGTCCTGGACGGCAGTGCCCTCGCGCAGGAACTCCGGGTTGGAGACCACATCGAACAGGTGGCGCGCCACGCCGTTGCGCTCGATGGCGCGGCGAATCCACTCGTTGGTATACACCGGAACCGTGCTCTTTTCGACAATGACCTTATAGCTGGTGAGCGAGCGGGCGATTTCGCAAGCCACAGCTTCGACGTAGGAGAGATCGGCGTCGCCGGCCTCCGACTGGGGAGTGCCGACGGCGATAAAGATGGCCTGGGAGTCGCGGGTGGCCTCGTGCAGGTTGGTGGTAAAACGGATACGGGTGTTGTGGTAGCGCGCAAGCAGCTCCGGGAGATGCTTTTCGTGGATGAGGGTATCGCCTGATTCCAGGGCCGCAACCTTGCGCTCGTCGTTATCCACGCAGACGACGTTGTGGCCGATTTCAGCAAAGCAAACGGCCGCAACCAGGCCAACGTATCCCGAGCCAACAACTGCGATTTGAATGGGTTTGGTCATATTGTTCCAGCAAAGAAAATGGTTTCCTTGCGATGCATAGAGTCTAGTGGATTTCGCGAGCCAGACACCCCCTCAAAGGAAAACATGGTAATACCCTCGGTGGCTTGGGTTGCTGCCCGCGATAAAATCCGCTCATTGGACGGGAAACGGGCGAACCCCTTCCTCGCAATGCTCTGTGTCGGTTAGACTAGCTGGAATGGGTCTGGAAAATACGCAGTCGCCCCCCGCCAGCGGCGCGCCAGATCCGCAGCGGCCAGGCATGGGGTCCAACGTCTCCGACACTTCGTTGTCCGAGGCTGTCGCTACTCTACGCAAACGCCGGTGGATACTGATACTTGCGGTGCTGCTGGGCGTGGCGTACGGCTCGTACAAGGCCTTTACCCAGCCCAAGCTCTACGAGGCCAGTAGCACCATTCAGGTACACAATGGAGCCTCCAACGCGTACAAGCTGGACGCATCCATCGATTACAGCGACGACTCGCAGACCAAGATGAACACTGAGGTGTTGGTCCTGAAGAGCGACACGCTGATGGAGACTGTCGCGCGGGAGATGGATCTGGCGAACAACCCTGACTTCTGGGGCACGACCGGTCCTCTGCATCTCTCGCTGGATGACCCGAATGTGCGTGCGAGCGTGGTGGAGACGCTCAAAGACCACCTGATCGTAAGTCTGATTCCCCGGACGGAGTTGATTCAGATCAGCTATTCCAGTCTGAGCGCCAAGCTGTCTGCTGAGATCGTCAACCAGGTGGTCGCCTTCTACAAGCAGCGAAGCTATAAGACCCCGGAAGAGGCTACCGATCTGGTATCTAAGTCACTGATGCCACAGATGGAGAAATTGGAGTCCGAGGTTAAGGAATCCCAGGCTCAGATGATGGAATTGCAGCGCAAGCTTGGGGTGCTGGGGTACGATTCGACCCATAACCAGGTGCAGGCGTCTCTGGAAGAGCTATTGACGGCGGAAGGCGCTGCCAAGATCGCGCGGATCACGGCGGAGTCGCGCTACCGGATGGTCGCGGGCATGGACCCGAATACGATCGACGGCTCCATCGAGACGACACCCGGAACGGCGCCGGCAGAGTTGAACGCTTTGCGCCAGCAGCTTGCCATGGCGAAGGCGACCTATTCGGAGATGAATGCGGTTCTGGGGCCGAACAATCCGAAGATGAAGGCGGAGCAGGACACGATCAACGAGCTGACCAAGGCCATTGACGCGGAGCAGGGGCGGCTGGAGGTTCAAGCCAAAGAGAATTACCTGGCAGCGAAGGCTACGGAAGATAAGACCGAGCAAGAGCTGGAAGCAAGGAAGGCCGAAGCCTACCTGCAGGGCGACGACGTGGTCCGCTATACCGTGCTGCAGCGCGAGTATGAACAGAGCCGCACCCTGTACGACGGACTGCAGCAGCGGCTGGAAACGGCCCGCGTGGAGGCCGGCCTCGATGCCCTGGAAGTGGATCAAGTGGACAAGGCGCTACCGCCGGTGAGTCCTACCTTGCGACCGCCCATCTCGATCATCCTGATGACGACCCTGTTTTTCCTGCTGGGCGGCATTGTGATCGCATTCATTGTGGAGAGCCTGGATACAGGGCTGCACAACATCCACGAGATTGAGGCGCTGATGGAGATGCCCTCTCTCGCTGTGATCCCACGGGCGAAACGTTCCGCGGCAGAGCAGACGGCGGCCATGTCCACGGCGCAGCGCAACATCAATGTGCTGACCCAGCCGAAGTCGCAGTTTACGGAGGCCTTCCGGTCGCTGCAGACATCTCTACTGCTGTCCACGGGCGGAAAGCCGCCGCAGTTCATCCTGTTCACCAGCGCGACGCCGTCGGAGGGCAAGACTACGACGGCGAGCAACCTGGCCTGCATTCTGTCGCAGGGCGGCGCGCGGGTTCTGCTGGTGGACGCCGATCTGCGACGACCGAACGTCCATCATCGTTTCGGACTGCCCGGCAAGCTGGGGCTTACATCGGTGCTGGCGGGCACGTCCACGCTGGAGCAAGCGCTGCAGCACGTTCCGGAGATGCCGACTCTGGACATCCTGCCGAGCGGCCCCGTACCGCCGTTCCCCACGGAGATGCTGAGTTCGGAGGGCATGCGCACACTGCTGAAGCAGTGGGGAGCGACCTATACCCATGTGGTGATCGACTCTCCGCCGATGCTCTCCGTCACCGACGCCGTGCTGCTGGGCCGAATGGTCGATGCGGTAGTGCTGGTGGTACGTCACGGCAAATCGAACAAGAACGTCATGCGGCGCACACGCGATCTGCTGGCACGGTCTGGTGTTCCGATGGCAGGAATCGTATTGAACGCGGTGGACTTGAACTCGCCGGAATATTACGGCTACTACGGGTACTCGGGGTACTCGTATGGTTCGGTGGACGGGGACAGTTGGGACACTCAATCCGCGACCAAGGACCATGCAACGACGGACGGGAAGGCCAAGCCATGACCATCCACTTCTCTATCCGACACGATGTGGGCAGACCAGGGCTGCGGCTATGGCTCGTTGCGGGCCTGGCACTCGCGCTGGGTTGGCCGGCAGGACTGGCCTTTGCTCAGACGGGTGCGCAGGGGGCAGCTACTTCGAGCGGCAACGCGGCAGCACAAGGCTCGGCTCCCTCGTCCACGCCCACGGCCGACCAATCGATGCTCTATCCCGGCGACGATTTCACGTTATCGCCTGGCGACCTTATCTCCATCTCGCTGTTTCAACAGCCGGACTATGTCGCGACCGTTCGCGTGAGTGCGGACGGGGCGGTGCAATTGCCCTTCATCGGCAGCGTTCCGGTCCAGGGTTTGACCGTTCGAGCGGCCCAGAGGCTGATCGCAGATCGCCTGCGCACGGGTCAGTTTTACAAGGACCCAGAAATCACGATCCGCGTTCTGGACACGGTGAATGGAGCCGTGACAATTACCGGCGAGATCTATCGGATCGTCCCCGTTTCCACGCAACGGAGCCTCCGCGAGGTGCTGCTGATAGCCGGAGGGTTGCCCGCGACAGCGAGCCACACGATCAAGATTGTGCGACCGGGGTTGGACGCACCAATCGTGGTCGACCTGGGGACAGACCTGGCATCGAGCACCGCAGCGAACATCCCGGTGAAGCCGCACGATATCATCCAGATTACCCGTGCCAGCGTGGTCTATGTTCTCGGAGCTTTTGCACGTCAGGGCGCAGTGCCGCTGGATCAGGCGTCGCCGCTCACGCTGCTGCAACTTGCCGCGTTGAGTGGGGGGATCAACTTTGAAGGTCGATTCAACGACCTGCGACTGATTCGCACGATTGGAACGGAGCGCACGGTGGTTGAGGTGGATATCAAGAAGATTCGCGACGGGAAAGAGAAAGACCCGATCCTGCAGGCGAACGACATAGTGTTCCTGCCGACCAGCGCTATGAAGGGCACAATGAAGACCCTGGGTGCTGGCAGCGTGATAGGGATCGTCTCCATCCTGCTCGCAGCTCACGCTTACTAGAGGCTGCTGACGCAGGTACACCAGCGCCGCCTACCCAAGAAGGGAGATTGGATGCCCCCCGAGCCCGAGTGGCCAACACCATGTTCTAGCCGACGTGTTCGTCTGGCCTACCTGGTGAGTCATCCAATCCAATACCAGGCGCCGCTGCTGCGACGGATCGCGCAGGAGCCGGACATCGATCTGACCGTGTTCTTCGGCTCGGATTTCTCCGTCCGTGCCTACCAGGATGCCGGATTCGGCGTGGACGTAAAGTGGGATGTTCCGCTGCTGGATGGGTACAAGCACGTATTTCTGCCGGTGCTGCATGATTCGTCCGACGTGAGCATCACCAGCCCCTTGAACTACGGCATTGTGAGCAACCTGCGTGGCCGGAACGGAGAACCGCCCTTCGATGCACTGTGGATACATGGCTATGCCACGGTGAACGCCATGCATGGCATGCTGGCAGCGAAGGCCTTGGGAATTCCCGTGCTGATGCGGTCGGACTCCTCGCTGCGCGATCGCGCGAGAAGCGGGATCAAGCTGGCCATCAAGAAGGTGTTCTTCGAGGGCCTGAAGATGCTGGTGGACGGCGTGCTGACGATTGGGTCGCTCAGCGCAGACTATTGGCGCCATTACTTCGGCGATGAGGTGCCGCAGTTTCTGATGCCCCATGCGGTGGACAACCGCTACTTTGCGGAGCGAGCGGACGCTGCACAGGCCGGCCGGGCCGCTTTGCAGGCAGAGCTGGGGCTGGACCCGTCGCGGCCCGTGGTGCTGTTTGCGTCGAAGCTGCAGCAGCGCAAGCTTTGCACCCAGTTGATTGAGGCGTACTGCCGGCTTGCGCCTGCGGCGGGGGCCGAGCCGCATCCCTACCTGGTGATTGTGGGCGATGGCGAGGAGCGTGCAGCGCTGGAGCGGCAGGCCGCCGCAACCGGTTTCGCGAGCATCCGATTCTGCGGGTTTCGTAACCAGTCGGAGTTGCCCGGGTTCTTCGACCTGGCGACGGTCTTTGTGCTGCCGTCGCGGCACGAGCCATGGGGACTGATTGTGAACGAGGTGATGAATGCCGCGAGGCCGGTCATTGTCTCCGACGACGTGGGCTGCGCGCCGGACCTGATTGAAGACGGCGTGAACGGCTGCATCTACCCGGTAGGCGATGTGAGTGCGCTGGCCAATGCATTGCGGCGCGTGCTGGAGAAGCCTGGGACCGCCGAGGCCATGGGAGAACGCGCCTTTGAGCGCATCCAGAGATGGGGCTTTGAGGAAGATGTTCAGGGATTGCGGACGGCGCTGGCTGCGGTTGCGCCGGGGTTTGTGGCATAGAGTGGCTGGCCTCTCTTTTTAGAGAAAGCATGCGAATGTTTCCATCGGCAGGACGATATACGCGAGAATGCTAAGACGGCCACCGGGCTGTTTCGAGAAGCGCGGTTCTTAGCTGTCGGCTGTCGGTTCTGAGCAAAGGCAAGGGATATGGCGAAGGATGTTCGGTACAACGCGGCGGATCGGACCCCTGTGGATGCGACGGGCGATCCGTACGTTCGGCCGGCATTTGCAGCCAGCGACAGGGGTCGGCGTTTGGTGTGGAACCTGTGCCGCGCTGTGTTGTATCGGCCTTCTCCACGGCCGCTGTTTGCGTGGCGAGCACTTCTGTTGCGATGCTTTGGCGCGAAGCTGGGGCCAAATTGCAAGTTTTACCCGGCCTCCAAGGTGTGGGCCCCTTGGAACCTGACCTGCGGGGAGCTGGTGGCGGTGGCCGACGGCGCGGACATCTATAACCCGTCGCCGGTGAGCTTCGGCTCGCACGCCATCGTCTCGCAAGATGCGTATGTGTGCGGCGCGACCCATGACTACGACGACCCGCGCTTCCCGCTGATTGCGTACGCCATGGACTTTGGCGCGTACTCCTGGGTGTGTGCGCGGGCTTCGGTCGGGCCGGGTGTCAGTATGGGCGAGGGCGCGGTGCTGGGGCTGGGATCCGTGGCGACGCGGGATTTGGAGCCGTGGGGTATCTACGCCGGCGTCCCCGCAGTGAAGGTGAAGGAGCGGAAGCGGCAGGAGGCTTACTCTGTCTAGAACTGTTCGACTTTGAGGCCGGGAATGAGCCAGAAGTGGCGGAGGTTTACGGTCAGAACAGAGAAGCCGAGTTCGAGCGCAGTGACGCCGATCAGCAAGTCCGCGAAAGGGATGGTCATACCCTTGGCTTGTTGCTCGCCATCGATCCTCGCCCCCAGCAATGCGGTCGCTTTGGTGTAGGGGTAGACCGTCAGGACGCGCAGCAGCGCCTCCACGAATGACTGGCGGCTAAGCCGTATTTCCGGGGTCTGTGCACGATAGATTCCGTGAGCCAGTTCCGTCAGCCCGACCGAAGAGAGCGCGGCATCCTGGTCGCCGGTCAAGGAGATCACCTGTTCGATCAGTTTCTCGACCGTGTCACCCCGGCGCTCGGCGGCGATCACGACGCTGGAGTCCAGTATCAGTCCCACAGGTTTTTGAGCGGCTCGGGATGGCTGTTCACAACCGCTTCCAGGTCGCGGGCGAAGCCGCTGTCCAATGTTGCCGCGGAGCCGTGCTCCCTGGCAAGGCGAAGGGATTCCGAGAGCCGCCGTAGAGAGGGCTCGACAACCGTCCGCAGAACAACGGCGGGCGATGCGGGGTCCTCGATGACGACCTCGGCCCCGGCACGAACACGGGCCAGCATACCGGCGAAGTCACGGTAGGCGTCGGCTTCCGAGATGTGGATCGTTGCCATAGTCAGGATGATACCTCATCGCATGCAAAGCATCTGACCGGTGCAGTGATGGTACCTTCCGCATTCGAAGCGAGAGATGGGGCACCCCGCATTGGGATTTGACCCCGTGGCTTTTGAACTGAAATGCCACACCCCTCAAAACGAGACGTGCAGCCGATCCTGCGCGATTTACCTCATGGCCCGTTTATACTTTCTGCCGCAGAGGATACAGGTTGGGTTTGGCTAGCCGCGGAGTTTGGCGAGCAGGTCGGTGGGGTGGACCGGCTTGGCGAGGATCTCAAACTCATGGCCGTCGAGTCGCGCCTTCTCCAGCAGATCGGCTGTGGTGGCCTGGCCGGAGAAGAGCAGAATCTTGCAGCTTGGCATCTGCTGGCGGGTCGCGATGGCGGCCTCAATTCCGGTCATTCCAGTCATGATGACATCAGAGATGAGCATGTCCGGCTGAAAGCTGTCTAACGCCTCCAGCACCTTCTCGCCGCTATAGACGGCACGTGCTTCGAACCCGGCCTGATTCAGAATAATAGCGAGCGTGTTTGCAATAACCTGCTCGTCGTCTGCTACGAGCACTTTGGGCTTCGACGGCGTTGCGGCTGACGCTTCAGACATGCAGAGACCCCAAATATGAATGGAATAAGAAAAGTGTGCGGATGAGAGCTTCCCAGGTGCCCGCAACTCCTCTTGAGCGTACAGGATAATGATACGCTGAGCGAAGCGAAGAGCACGTACCCCTTCCCAACCAATTCTAAATTCTACGAGTAGCAGACCCAATGCCGCAAACAATTATCCGTGCCGAACGCGTTGAGAAGTACTACGCACAGCCCAGCGAAAACCGCATCCAGGTGATTGCCCCCACCGACCTGTCGGTCTGCGAGGGGGAGATTCTGGCGCTGCTGGGGCCGTCCGGATCGGGCAAGTCAACGCTGCTGCGCATGCTGACCGGTCTTTCCGCCCCATCGGCGGGCCAGGTGTTCTGGCACGACAAGCCCATCGCAATGTGCGAGCCGAACGTCTCCATCGTCTTCCAGAGCTTTGCGCTGTTTCCCTGGCTGACCGTGCTGGAGAACGTGGAGGCGCCCCTGAAGGCGCGCGGGATGAACGATGCCGAGCAGCGCACCCGGGGGCTGAAGATCCTGGATGCGGTGGGGCTGGATGGCTTCCAGACCGCATACCCGAAGGAGCTCTCCGGCGGCATGCGGCAGCGGGTGGGATTCGCGCGCGCGCTGGTGGTGGAGCCGGAGGTCCTGTTCATGGACGAGCCGTTCTCCGCGCTGGATGTGCTGACCGCGGAGAACCTGCGCAGCGAACTGCTGGAGCTGTGGCAGAAGAAGACCATGCCGACGAAGGCCATCTTCCTGGTGACGCACAATATTGAGGAGGCGGTACTGCTGGCGGACCGCATTGTGGTGCTGGGGCGCAACCCGGGCGTGGTGCGGACGGACTTCAAGGTGGCGCTGGCGCACCCGCGCGACCGCAAGAGCGAACCCTTCACCCAACTGGTGGACTATATCTACAAGGTGCTGACGCAGCCCGGCGAACGTCCTCCTGCGCTGCCCAGCGGGCCCGTGAATCGGCCTGCGGCGGAGGCGCGCCCGGCGCACTACCAGGAGCTGCCGCACGCGCGACCTGGCGGTATCGCCGGCTTGCTGGAGCTCCTGATCGACCACCAGGGCAAGGACGACATCTACCGGCTGGCCGACGATCTTGCCTTCGAGATCGACGATCTGCTGCCCATTGTGGACGCGGCGCAGTTGCTTGGCTTTGCGACCGTGAACGAGGGCGATGCGGAGATTACGCCGGCGGGCGCGGCCTATGCAAACTCCGAGATCCTGCGCCAGAAGGAACTGTTCCGCAAGGCGGCGGTGGACAATGTGTTGCTGCTGCGCCAGATCGTCCGCGCGATTGATGCCAAAAGCGATGGCAGCGTGCCGGAAGAGTTCTTCCACGACCTGCTGGACGAGCAGTTCACCGAAGAAGTGACGCTGCGTCAACTGGAAACCGCAATTAGCTGGGGGCGTTATGCGGAGCTGTTCGACTTCGATGCTTCGCGGCACAGGTTTATCCGCCCAGAGAGGCTGCACTCCGACGGCATCGAAGAGACGGGGCCGCAGGTGGAAGACCCGGACGCGGAGACGGAAGAGTGAATCCGCTGCACAGAGTGGTGAACTACGAGCGCGGCCCGGATACGCTGGCGAGTTCGCGCGTGCTGCGGCGCACCTGGCCAGTGGTGATGGACCTGTGCGTCGGGGCGATCGGGCTGGCGATCTTCTACGCAATTGTGCGGATCGGCATGCTGTGGGCGGGGCCGGCGTCAGAGCAGATGGTGGTGTCGCTGAGCCCGCGCGCGCTGCCGCTGTATGCGTTCTATTCGATTGTGCGCATCTTCATGGCGTACGTGCTGAGCCTGGTGTTCGCCGTGAGCTACGGATACCTGGCCGCCTACAATACCCACGCGGAATCGTTCATGATCGCGGCGCTGGACATCCTGCAGTCCATCCCTGTGCTCAGCTTTCTGCCTCCGGTGATGCTGGCAATGGTGGCGCTGTTCCCTACCCGGCACTTTGGCGTGGAGTTGGGCGCGATCCTGCTGCTGTTTACCGGCGCGGTGTGGAACATGGCGTTCAGCTTCTACTCGTCGCTGAAGAGCATTCCGCGGGAGCTGCGCGAGGCAGCGGAGATCAATCGCTTTTCGCCATTGCAGCGCCTGGTGCAACTGGAGTTGCCGTATGCGGCGATAGGACTGGTGTGGAACTCCGTGATGTCGGTTGCGGGCGCGTGGTTCACCCTGATGGCCTGCGAGATGTTTCACTTTGGGTCCAAGGACTTTCGCCTGCCTGGGCTTGGGTCGTATCTGCAAACCGCGGCAGACCAGAACGATGGGCGTGCGATTGCGTGGGGATTGGTGTCGATGATTGCCATCATCGTGGCCATCGACCAGGTGATATGGCGACCGTTGATCCTGTGGAGCGACAAGTTCAAGTTTGAGCAGGTGGAGAGCTCGAAGCGGATGAGTTCGCCGATTCTGCACCTGTTGACCAACTCCAAAGCGCTGGCGGCGATCGCACGGCGCACGACTGAGCCGTTCAACGAGGCGATCTACATCAAGCTGGCACGCTGGCGGAAGCAGCACATCGCACAACTGGCGACGCATCCGGAAACACATACGAGCAGCGCGGGACGCGTGTTGCCCTGGGTGCTCGCGCTGGCTGGATGCATCGCCACCCTGTATGCGGCGGAACACGCCATTGCGCTGGTGCGTCCGGTTACCCGCGTGCAGTACCTGGAGTTGTTGCGGGGTGCGGCGGCAACGTTTCTACGGGTGAACCTATCGCTGGTGCTGGCGGCGGCGTGGACGATTCCGGTTGGCGTAGCCATCGGGTCGCGTCCCCGACTGGCGCGCCTGGCACAACCGCTGGCGCAGATTGCCGCGTCCGTACCAGCGACGGCGCTGTTTCCGGTGCTGCTGCTGGCGCTGATCAAGCTCGGCGGCGGCATGGGCCTGGGTTCGATTGCGCTGATGCTGCTGGGCACGCAGTGGTACATCCTGTTCAACGTGATTGCGGGCGCGATGGCGATTCCGACCGACCTGAAGGAAGTGGCGACGATCTTCCGGTTCTCCAGGATCGAGCGCTGGAAGACGGTAATACTGCCGGGCATCTTTCCGTTCCTGATTACCGGGATGGTGACCGCATCGGGCGGCGCATGGAACGCCAGCATCTTTGCGGAGTACTTCACGCTGAAGGGCCGCACGCTGACGACCCTGGGACTGGGCGAACAGATCAATGCAGCCACGGCGAATGGAGAATTCCCGATTATTCTGCTGGGGACGATCCTGATTTCGCTGATGGTGGTGACAACGAACCGGCTGCTGTGGCGGCGCCTGTACAGGCTGGCGGAGACGCGCTACAAGCTGGAAGGCTGACCCTCCTGGTCCCCGCCGATCGAGTCCAACGGATGGGCTTGAGGCTGCATCCAACGGGCATGGCTGTGATGATGCAGGCGTTCTATTGGGATGCTCCGAAGCACGAGAAGAAAGAGGGCGAGTGGTGGAACTTGCTCGCCGAGAAGGTGGAAGAACTGGGTAAAGCGGGCTTCGACGCGCTATGGCTGCCGCCTGTCAGCAAGGCATCGAGCAATCTCTCGATGGGCTACGATCCGTATGACTACTTCGACCTGGGAGACTTCGATCAGAAGGGCGGGACCAAGACGCTGTACGGAAACCGCGCGGAGTTGGAGGCGCTGATCGCCAAGGCGCACCAGAACGAGATCGGGCTGTACGCCGACATGGTAATCAATCACAACTCCGGCGCGGACGAGGAAGAGGTGAACCCGCTGGACGGGCAGAAACGCTGGACCAAGTTCAGGCCGAAGAGCGGGATCTTCAACCGCGACTATAACCACTTTCACCCCAGCCGCTATGAGCGGGTGATGATGGAAGGGGAGAACTTCGCCGGCTTTCCCCACCTGTGCCATCGCAACCCCGAGGTGTATGCGGCGATGTACAAGTACGCGCGGCTACTGATCGAAGAACTAGGCTTCGACGGCTTCCGATTCGACTACGTGAAGGGTTTTGGCGCGTGGATGATTGGCCTGCTGGCAAAGTACCAGTATGTGAAGGACGGCCACAACTTTGAGCCATACGTGGTGGGGGAGTACTGGTCCGGCACGGAAGACATCGACGGCTGGCTGGACCAGGTGAACCGCTTCACGGACAGCCAGATCGCTGCATTCGACTTTCCCCTCCGTTACAAACTGAAGGACGTGTGCGACACGCTGAACTATGATCTCCGCAACCTGACGGACGGGGGCACAGTGGTGATGAAGCGGCCGGCCCACGCGGCCACATTTGTGGACAACCATGACATGGGCGACAACATGATCGTCAACGATAAGCTGATGGCCTACTCGTTCATCATGGTGCACGAGGGCTATCCGTGCGTCTTCTGGTACGACTACTACAACAACGGGCTTGCGCGGTCGCTCACGCCGAACGGCATCGACGCGTTGATCCAGGCGCACCACAAGTACGCCGGCGGAGACTCGCAGATACTGCACGCCGATCCTGACTTGTACATCATGCAGCGCGTGGGCTGGAAGGACGATAAAGCCGACCAGCCGGGGCTGATCTATGTGCTGAACAACCTGGGAGACCGGTGGTCGGGCACATCGGTCAAGACCAAATGGGCGAACCAGAGATTTGTACCCGTGGCCTGGGACGGCCACCAGGCACCCGCGCCGGACGAGCGCACCACCGACGCCGATGGCAATGCCGAGTTCCCTGCTCCTCCGCGTGGATATGCCATCTACGTTCCGGCGTGAGCCTATAGCGGTTTTGAGTGATTATGCCGGCTGTGTGCTGGTATTCTTCTCCCGACGATGCAGCGCGGCGGGATCGACTGTCTGCAGTCCGAGGGGCTCTGATTGCAGAAGACGGTACTTGCTTCGATGGCTATGGGACTGGCGTGCCTTGCGGCGCCGAGCGCGACAGGGAGAGGCCAGCAGCCCGCCGGGTTCGGTGGCGTGCATAGCTACGGCATGTCCACCAGCTATAGTCCGGACTCGAGTCACATCCTGATCGGCGACTGCGAAAAGCGGCGGGTTTTGACGCTGGGCGCGGAGTACACACGGCTGCTCCGCCAGTGGCCGATGTTCCGCCTGGACTATGAGGCTTCGGCCATGCCGCTGTTCCTGGAGACCGATCCGGTGGTCACGGGCACCACCTTTTCGCTGGCAGGGCAGCAGATAATCAACCCCCAGCCTGCGCAGCGCGTGGTCGTCGTGCCTCGCGGGCCAATCGGCACCGTGATCGGTGTGCCGGGCGCGCCCATTCCGATCTACGCGCTGCTCGGACGCGCCGACACATACGCTGGCGCACTTTCCCCATTGGGAGCCAGAGTCAGCGCGCTGCCGGGGTGGCGGGTACAGCCAAGCGTGGCCCTGGACCTCGGGTTCGTCGCGTCGCTGCGGGACCTTCCGATTGAGCAGTCGGACCAGTTCAACTACACGTTTTCGTTTGGCCCGGGTGTGCAGTTCTTCGGCGACCGCAACACATCCTGGCGGGTGGAATACATCTATCGCCATATGTCGAATGCGGGCCAGGGGTTCCAGAATCCAGGCGTGGACCAGGGAGTGATACGCGTGACGGTGAGCCACCACCGCTGAGCCGCGTGTGCGCCAATTTTGCACACGCCGCGAATGCTACTCTTAAACGCATGAAGTTCGGCGTTCTGGTCTTCCCCGGCTCCAACTGCGATCACGATACTCACCACGTTCTTGGTAGCGTGCTGGGGCAGCCCGTGACCTATCTCTGGCACGAGTCGCACGACCTGGAAGGCTGCGACGGCATCCTGGTGCCAGGCGGCTTTGCCTATGGCGATTACCTGCGAACGGGCGCCATCGCACGTTTTGCGCCCATCATGCAGAGCGTGCGCCGCTTTGGCGACTCCGGCGGCCTGGTGATGGGTATCTGCAACGGCTTCCAGATCCTGTGCGAGGCAGGCATGCTGCCGGGCGCGCTGATGCGCAATGCTGGCCAGCGCTACATCTGCAAGCAGGTTCATCTTCGGCTGGAGACAGACAACTCTCCGTTCACCGCTGGGTTGGAGCCAGGCCGCGTGCTGCGCATGCCCATTGGGCATATGGAGGGAAACTACTTCTGCGATGACGCTACGCTGGAAATGCTGAAGCGGGACGACCGCATTGCTTTCCGCTACGCGACGCCCGCGGGCGAGCCGACCGTAGAGGCAAACCCCAACGGCTCGCTGGAGAACATTGCCGGCGTGCTCAGTGAGGGGCGCAATGTGCTGGGCATGATGCCCCACCCCGACCGCTCCAGCGAGGAGTTGCTGGGGTCTGCGGATGGCCTGCTGTTGTTCCAGTCGATGGCGCGGAGCCTGGCCACAGCTTAAGGGCGAGTTGGTTGCAGTGGTACTCTTGCGATGCAATGGTAGACATCCATCATCATCTTCTGCACGGTCTGGACGATGGGGCCAAGGACATCGAAACCTCGGTGGCGATGGCGCGGCTCGCGGCCAATGAGGGCATTACCCACGTCGTATGCACACCCCATGCAAACGGCCAGTACGCCTACGATCCCGCAGTCAACGCCGCGAAGACGGAGGAGCTGCGCGCGCGGCTGGTGGAAGAGGACATCCCGCTCACCCTGGGCAGCGGCTGCGACTTTCATCTCTCTTTCGACAATGTGACGCTGGCAAAGACCGACCCGGCGCGCTTCAGCATCAATGGGCTGGGCTATCTGCTGGTGGAACTGCCGGACTATGGTCTGCCGCCGGGTCTGACCGAAACATTTTACGAGCTGCAACTCGCAGGTCTGACGCCGATCCTGACACATCCTGAGCGCAACCCCACACTGCAAAAAGAGCCGGAGCGCATGGCAGAATGGTTGCGCGGCGGCATGCTGGTGCAGGTGACGGCCGACTCGCTGACCGGGCACAAAGGCAAACACGCGGAGCACATGGCGCTCGACCTGCTGGACAAGCGCTGGGTGCATTTTCTGGCGACCGACGCCCACAATACATCGTCGCGCCCACCGCGAATCCGCGAGGCCTACAACCTGGTCGCCAGCAAATACAGCACCAGCTACGCCCACGCACTGTGCCTGACCAATCCGCTGGCGGCGTTTCTAGGCAAGACGTTTGAGGTGGAGGAAGAGCCGCACGGGCTGTTCGACGAGCCCAAGCAGCCCAACTGGTGGCAGCGAGTGACGTCGGCGCTGACGCAGAAGTAGGGAGCCGCGTCTACAGCCCAAGCCCTCCGTCGACCGTGAGCAACTGCCCTGTGATGAAGTGCGGCCCGGTCGCGAAGAACAGCACCGCCTCGGCGACGTCTTCCGCGGTGCCGTTGCGGCGCATCGGGGTTCGCTCGGCGAAATGGACGTACGCTTCGCCGACCTCGCCCTGCACGATCATCCCCGGCACCACGCAGTTCACGCTGATCTCCGGCGCCCAGGCCTTGGCCATGGTCTGCGACAACATATGCAGCGCGGCCTTGGACGTGCAGTAGTGCCCGTGGGTGGCCCAGGGATGAATTCCGCCAAGTGAGCCGATGTTGATAATCCGGCCACCGGCTGCGCGCAGATGAGGGCATGCGGCCTGCGCCACCAGGAACGGCGCGCGGGTGTTGGTGCTGAACATGTGGTCCCACTGCTCAACCGTAATGCTCTCGAGCGCGGCCGACGCAAAGACTCCGGCGTTGTTGACCAGGATATCGAGTTGCCCGAACTCCTCGACGACGGCGGCAACCGATTCTCGAATGCTCTCCGGATCGTTCAGGTCGGTGCGGACGGCGAACGCCTCCACATCGAAATCCGCGAGCATGCGTACCGTCTCTTCTGCATCGGGTTGCGAGTCGCGATAGGTAATGGCGACATTGGCGCCGGCAGCAGCCAGCTTGAGCGCGATGGCACGGCCAATGCGCTTCGCCGCGCCGGTGACCAGCGCAGTCTTTCCTTGTAAAGACCTCATCCCTTCAGGATAGCTTGATTCAGCCGTGAAGAGGGGAGATCAGGCGGCAGATCACGAAGGCGAGCCCGACGCAGGAGCCAGCGATGAGAAGGAATACGATTATGGCGGCCCCCAGCAGCGCCGGGCGAATCCGGATCGCGTACAGCAGCGACTTGATACCGGGGCGCATCATGTCGCGAAGGCTCAGCGGCAGCTTGACGATGCTGGTTGGATTCTTCAAGGCTGCGGCTACGCCGGCTTCGTCTGCGCCTCCCCAGGTTTTTTCCTGCGGCCATTCGGCGACGTCCAGTATGCCTTTGACATCGCTGCGCTGGAGGTAGACTCGCGTCTTCACGCGCCCCACCCAGTAATCATGTTCGCGGAATTCGCGGCTGAAGAATCCGGCGAACGCAGAGATTCCCGAACCTGCGAGTTCTGTGCGGCCATCCGCAATGACGGCAACAATCTTCATCAGGTCGCGCTCGCCCAACTGGGCCGCCGACTCAAGCGTAGCGATTGCGCCCAGCAGCGTCTCGGCAGCCTGTACTCCCTTTGCGCGGAGAACATCCGAATACTCATCGGCGTACTGTGCGCGCAGGCGGGCGAGGGTTGTTGCCGTGTTGGCACCCAGCAGCAGGTGATTCAGCTCGCCGGCCGCAGCTTCGAGCGGCTCCAGCACCACGCTTCCATCCATAATCTTGTCGGCAAGCTGGCGAGCGCGTGCATCCAGCAGATGAATCTTGGTGTTCATGCCCTCAGCAGTGATCCAGTCGTGGAACGCGGCTTGACGCAGATAGGTATGGAAGAGCTCCACCAGTTCGCACGCGATGGTGGTCGAGTCCGCAACCAGCCCCTTGGAGACGGTCGACTTGACCGCATTCGGCGAGATCAATGTATACAGGCGGTCGTCGGCCAGACGATAGGCGTCTACCCGGCCGTCCAGGCTGGCCTGCTGCACGCGTGCGTCGACGAAATTCTTTGCGATGCCCAGCGGCTGGTTCTGCAGAATGCCGCCGTCTGCATAGGCAAACGGCGCCGGATTCGGTTTATCGCCCCAGTCCACGTAGGTCTTGCCCGGCTCCGGCTTGGCGGGCTTGGGCGGCAGCGGGGTGCCGTAGCAATCCACGTTGCGCGCGATCTGCTGTGGCCGGAATGCGGCAGGAAAGGCGCCACAGGCGACCGCAGCGTGGCGCAGCTTCGCCCACATGGCTCGGTTGTCGCGGTCGGTTGGCTTCACCTCCGGAAACAGCATCTGGTCCAGGCTGGACGTGTAGTTGAAGCCGTCGTCGGAGTTGCCCTCGACGCCGAGCATGTAGTCAACTCCGTTGAGGTTGGTGAGCGCCAGCCCAAGAGATATCGGGAGGGGGACGGTGCCATTGCACTCCACCACCGCATGGGGGCCGGACAACTGCTTGTCCGGCAGCATGGAGTCCTCCAGCATCTCCTTGCCAATGGTCTCGATCAGGTCGGAGGAGAGCAGGGAGTGCCATGGCTTCTCGTCTGGCTGGAGGTCGACCAGTTCGCGGATGTCGACGCGCTGGACCCACGCATAGTAGAGCGGGTTGGTGAACTCGCCCTGCATCGACTTGCCGTCGAACATCAGGCGCTGCGCCAGCATCGCCGCCGTCATTCCGCCGGCAGAGGCTCCGGTGAGCACATCGACGTAGATCTTCTCGCCTGCAATCGTTCCGGCGTCAACGCCCTCGTTGTACGTGCGCAGGGCCTCGAGTAATTCGTACGTTACGCCCGCCTCATAGCTCCCCAGCGAGACCGCGCCCGCAATGGTGATTGCCACCCTGTTTGCCATAACAAACCTCGATCGCAGATGTATGGAACTCTGAGACTGGACCCACGCTGGAAGGAAAGAAGGCCGACGGCAATTGATCTTGTATGGTTGCGAACGAAGGATAGCAGAATCCCATACGCGGGCGCATGACAACCGGCGTCCGGACGCGCGCACAGACGCTCAGGCCTGCCAGATTCGACCCTCGGGAGGGATCGGTCCGCTACGGATGCGGGCTCGAAGACGGCGCTGTACCGCTGGGCGGTGCGGGCGCGGTCGCCGGCTTGGGCCGGACCGGCTCCTGCACTCCCGGCTTCAGGTCGGCGTCCTTGCCCGAGTTGTCAACGTAGGTTGAGACCTGCGCGCGCGGGCGTATCATGGCAATCGTAATCTGCCGGCTCGGCTCGTTGACCACATAGTCCTCGGCAAACGTCGCAAACCCGTCTGCCAGCACCTGAATCCGCACCGCGCTGCCGGTCGGAATCACATCGATGACGGCCTTGCCGTCCGGGTGGGTCTTGATCTCCAGGTTGCCCTCATCCTGGCCATCCTTGACCGGATGCAGGATCACGTGGGCTCCATCGATGGGCTTCTTATTGAAGCCTTTGACCACCAGTACCTCGATATGCGAGGTTTCCGGGGGCGCCTTGTACTTGCGGCCATGCGATTCCGGCTTGGGGTTGTCCTGGTCCTGCGCGCGAAGTTGGGCAGGGAGAACGGCTGCGAAGACGGCGAGCGACAGGAAGGCGCAGAGGACGGAGGTGCGGCTGGAGTGCATACGGGACAGCATCCAGCAATTTTACGCCACTCGGACCAAGCCGTGGACCACCTTCCCTCTGTCCCGGGAATCGCTTTTGCAGGCCGGCCCGGACCTAGGACGACCTGCCCAATCCCACTCACGAGTGACCGCGGACACATCGAAACCTTGACGCACCCTATAGAATATTGAAACCGGTGGAAAATCGCAGGAGCGCGGCTATGTGCCTGGCCCTGTCTGCTTATTCCGAAAAACGCTTCAGGGTGGTGGGAATGATTTGCGTGCAAGCTCAGATTCGTCTGCTTGGATCTCGTATCACTTCTGAAACTATCCCGCCTCTCAAGAGAAAGGCTTTGTTTTCTTATTTTTACCTGTAACCCCCGAAGAATCTTATATTTACAGGAGAAGAATTCAGTAACTCGCTCTTTCTAAAATGTTTAGCCTCACCCCTGGGGGGGGTGGGGGGGGTGGGGGGGGTAGAAGATGAGACAGCTGATATGCCTCAGCAAAGATCGCCTGAGGCAACGGGGGCAATCTGAGCGACTTTCACTCAGATTTCACATGGCCGAGTTGACATACACCATCTCTTTGGCCTATGTTAGCAATCGAAGGGCAAGAGTGCTAATCAGGCTTTCACCGGAATTCGATGGGGAAGAACGTGCGGCGCCTGGCCGCGACCCCATCGGATATCCAATCCAAAAGCTGCAAAAACCCTAACGCTACAAGGAGACATACGCAATGGCATCAACCAAATTTACCCCCCTGCACGACCGGATTCTGGTTCGTCGCGTGGAAGAGGGCGAGAGCATTCGCGGCGGCATCATCATTCCGGATTCAGCCAAAGAGAAGCCCCAGCAGGGCGAAGTCATCTCGGTAGGCAAGGGCAAGTCCAACGACGAAGGCAAGGTCTTCCCGCTCGACGTCAAGGCCGGCGACACCATCCTGTTCGGCAAGTACTCCGGCACCGAGATCAAGCTGGATGGCGAAGAGTTCCTCATCATGCGCGAAGAAGAAGTCCTCGGCATCGTCAAGAAGTGAGTGCTTCGCACCGTCTTCGACCGCTTCGCGGTGAAAGATTAAAAAGCAGCAGCACACAAATTTTTCAGCCGGCATAGGCCGGTAACAGGAGTAGCACATATGGCAAAGCAAATTCTGCATGGAGAAGACTCGCGTCAGGCAATCCTGCGCGGAGTCAACATTCTGGCCGACGCGGTGAAGGTCACCCTCGGCCCCAAGGGACGCAACGTTGTCATCGAGAAGAAGTTCGGCTCGCCGACCATCACCAAGGACGGCGTGACCGTAGCCAAGGAAATCGAGCTCGCAAATGCCCTGGAGAACATGGGCGCACAGATGGTCCGCGAAGTGGCCTCGAAGACCTCCGACGTGGCTGGCGACGGCACCACCACCGCAACCGTGCTGGCACAGGCGATCTACCGCGAGGGCGTCAAGACTGTTGCCGCCGGAGCGAACCCGATGGCGCTGAAGCGCGGCATCGACAAGGCCGTCGAGGCCATCATCGGCAAGCGCGACAAGGACGGCGTTGTGGTCGGCGGAGCGCTTTCCAAGCTCTCCAAGCCCGTCTCCGGCGACATGATCGCCCAGGTCGGCACCATCTCCGCAAACTCCGACGCGCAGATCGGCTCCATCATCGCCGAAGCCATGAACAAGGTTGGCAAGGATGGCGTCATCACAGTTGAAGAGTCGCGCACCATGGAGACTCAGCTCGAAGTGGTCGAAGGCATGCAGTTCGATCGCGGCTACCTCTCGCCCTACTTCGTCACTGACGCAGAGCGCATGGAAGCTGCCCTCGAGAACCCCTACATCCTCATCTACGAGAAGAAAATCTCCTCGATGAAGGATCTGCTCCCGCTGCTCGAGTCCATCGCGCGCACCGCGAAGCCGCTCGTCATCATTGCAGAGGATGTGGACGGCGAAGCACTGGCAACCCTCGTGGTCAACAAGCTGCGCGGCACCCTGAACGTCGCGGCCGTCAAGGCCCCCGGCTTCGGCGACCGCCGCAAGGCGATGCTGCAGGATATTGCCATCCTCACCGGCGGCAAGGCGATCACTGAGGACCTCGGCATCAAGCTCGAGGGCGTCAAGATCGAGGACCTGGGCACGGCCAAGCGCGTCACCATCGACAAGGACAACACCACCATCATCGACGGCGGCGGCAAGGACGGCGAAGTCGAAGCCCGCGTGAAGGAGATTCGCGCCCAGATCGACAAGACCACCTCCGACTACGATCGTGAGAAGCTCCAGGAGCGTCTCGCCAAGCTGGTCGGCGGAGTTGCCGTCATCAAGGTCGGTGCGGCTACCGAAACCGAGATGAAGGAAAAGAAGGCTCGTGTCGAGGATGCGATGCATGCAACCCGTGCGGCTGTCGAAGAGGGTATCGTCCCTGGCGGCGGCGTGGCGTTGGTTCGCTGCACCCCGGCTGTCGACGAAGTCATCAAGCACCTTGAAGGCGACGAGAAGATCGGTGCAACGATCATCCGCCGCGCCATCGAGGAGCCGCTCCGCCTCATCGTCTCGAATGCAGGCGAAGAGGGTGCGGTCGTCATCGGCAAGATCCGCGACTCCAAGGAAGCCAACTACGGCTACAACGCCGGAGCAGACAAGTACGAGGACCTGGTCAAGGCCGGCGTCATCGACCCCACCAAGGTGACGCGGACGGCACTGCAGAACGCAGCGTCGATCGCAGGCTTGATGCTGACCACCGAAGCCATGATCTCCGAGATTCCGGAGAAGAAGGAAGCCCCCGCGGGCGGCGGACACGGCGGCGGCATGGACGGCATGTACTAATCCAACCAGACACAAAAAGAAAAGCCTCGGAGCGGCTCGATTCGCTCCGGGGCTTTTTCTTGTTTGCGGCTGCTTGCCTACTTGATGTGGAAGCGCGATTGGAACTGTAGGATCAGTCCCCGCACCACAGCGGGCCAGGGCATCTCCAGCGGGCCCGTAAAGGTTTCCGCCCACAGCAGGTGATCGCGCGTGCCGCCAGGGCCTGCGGAGTAGATACGCAGCGTGCCCAGGTCCGATCCGCCGGGGCGATCGCTCACCACGCCCTCCTGCCCTACGGGAAGCATCAGGAAG
>Ga0302198_10001666_pt1 | contig 24153 bp, 28 predicted proteins | sample II_Bog_N2_2_FD_193521 | JGI IMG/M metagenome (GOLD analysis project Ga0302198, IMG submission 193521) | Peat permafrost microbial communities from Stordalen Mire near Abisko, Sweden - II_Bog_N2_2 | ecosystem: Environmental > Terrestrial > Soil > Wetlands > Peat | place: Sweden: Abisko... | reverse complement strand
AACTCGTGGTGCAAGCGGTTTGCTGCGCACTTCTCGAAAACCACGAGAAGTGCGGCACCCCCTTCATCTTCGCTGCCAACGGTTCGCGACTCAGGGTGTACTCGCCGGAGAAGTGCGCCACCCGCCAGAGGAGGGTGGCGGAGCCGACGGAATTCGGGTTGGGGTAGGTTCTGAGTGTAATCCGTGTGCGTCGAGCTGTGTCACTAAACGACAGTAACCTAGATAACTGTCACAAAGCGGACTAGCCTACATGCATTGTGAACAGACGACGTTGCAATCTCATTCTATCCATCGCAATCCTCTGGGGATGTTCTGTTCCGTGCCGAGCCGACACGATGATGAAGACCCAAACGGTTATTACAGATTCCGACACGAATCCGAACGTCGCGAACCCTAGCGCGACTCGAGAGATTCAGTATCGACAGGGAACTATGCGAAGAAGAGACATTATCGGCGAGGCGACAACAGCTTCTATCGCAGATATCGCGAACTGCGAAACGAGGGTTGGATTCTTTATCGATCTGGAGGCGCACGAATATCGGAACTACAAACTCGTAAAGTTCGCATCGGAAGCGCAGCGCGGTGAGTACTTACGAAAGACGGGCAAAACGGCGGTTCAGGTGGAAAGCAAGACGGTGGATACCGGCGAGCGGAAGGTGTTGTTTGGGCATCCGGCAAGGCACCTTATCACGACAACAAAGCGGGCAGACGCGAACACTGATAGTGGTGGGGAAGAGATCCTTGACGGGTGGTACATCGACCATGAACCTCCAGATCGCAGTTGCGCTCCCGATTTTGTGCGCAGCGAACCTTATTATGTGGCTGGGACCGCACTTGTGGACTATCCAGATGTCGCCCTGATCCATCACACCGGGCCGTTGCCGACAGGGTTGGCGGTTAAATTGAAGCTCATTAGCAAACTCGCAGCGGTCAAGAAGGGTACAGCCAGTCGAACAATTACGGTTGAAAAAACGGTCGAGGAACTCTCGGACTCGCCGCTGAGCCCGTCGTTATTCCAGCTACCTAATGGACTTCACGAAAACCCGGAACTGTTTCGAGGTCACGCGATTTCCAGCCGATAGTTAGTCTAAGCGCCGGAGCGAGAGCTCTTCGTCTCTTCTGCTTGCGCTTCCGCCAGCGCCTTCCTTGCCTTCTCCACACCCTCCGCCATCGCAAACTTCAGGCGGGTGGCCGACATCTTCGCGCTTATAACGTCCTATTCTTTGAAAGTTGACAGAGAAACAACTGGGGGGTGCCCCACGTCTCGCGCTTTTCGAGACGTGGGCATTCCAACTGCCGATACAGAAGAGCGGGCACGAACCTTCGACACCGTTGATGAACGGAAGTGAAAATCAAGAACTCGTGGTGCAAGCGGTTTGCTGCGCACTTCTCGAAAACCACGAGAAGTGCGGCACCCCCTTCATCTTCGCTGCCAACGGTTCGCGACTCAGGGTGTACTCGCCGGAGAAGTGCGCCACCCGCCCGAGTCCTTGATATTTAGGAGCGACCACCCTTCATTTCTTCCGCTTGCTCCCTCGCTAGCGCCTTCCTAACCCCCTCCACGCCCTCCGCCATCGCAAACTTCAGCTTCTCAATCCCCTCGCCCGTCACCGCCGATATCGGATAGAGCTTCATCTTCTTCCGCGTCGCCCACGCCTTCAGCTTCTTCAGCTTCTCCGGATTCGCCACATCGATCTTCGACGCCACCATCAAAGCCGGCTTCTTCTCCAGCTCCGCTCCGAAACTAGCCAGCTCGCCGAGAATCACATTCACATCTTTCACCACATCGTCCCGCCCGCTGCCATCGGACACATCCACCATATGCACCAGCAGCCGCGTGCGCTCGATGTGCCGCAGAAACTGCGTGCCCAGCCCCGATCCCGTATGCGCCCCTTCAATCAGCCCCGGAATATCCGCCACCACAAAACTCTCTTCGCGTCCCTTGTCGCCCACCAGCACCACGCCCAGATTCGGCTCCAGCGTGGTAAACGGATAATCCGCCACCTTCGGCCGCGCCGCAGAAATCCGCGAGATCAACGTCGACTTCCCCACATTCGGATACCCCACCAGCCCCACATCCGCCAGCAGCTTCAACTCCAGCCGAAAATTCCGCTCTTCTCCCGGACGCCCATCTTCATGCTCGCGCGGCGCCTGATGCGTCGAAGTCGCAAACTGCGCATTCCCCCGCCCGCCGCGTCCCCCGCGCGCAATCACCACGCGCTCATCGGCCTGCGAAAAATCGTAAACCTTCTCCCCCGTGTCCTCGTCATAAACAATCGTCCCCACCGGCACCTTCAGCACAATCCCTTCGCCGTCACGCCCAGTCTTCTTCGAGCCCTCGCCGTGCCGCCCCCGCTCCGCCGAGTATTCCGGATTGAACCGGAAATGGATCAGCGTATTGTGCTGCTCGCTCGATTCCATCCAGATGTCGCCACCCCGTCCGCCATCGCCCCCCGATGGCCCGCCGCGCGGAATGAACTTCTCCCGCCGGAACGCCATGCACCCGTTCCCGCCATCCCCCGCCTTAACCCGAATTTTCGCCTCATCAATAAACATAATCGCGTGGCAAACATGCCCGTGTGGCGCGGACACTCCTGTCCGCGAAAGCCAGCACCAAGAATACTCACGTAGGGACGGGCGCATTCGGAGCCTGCCCTGAGCGAGCCGAAGGATCCCCGGAGCGCATCTCCGCAGCCTTGCCGCCGCAATCCACAAGCAATGAAAAAGCCTCGACCCGAAGCCGAGGCTGCAAGCACCGGCATTCGCCGGCTCAGATTCGTACCAGGGCATCGCTTCAGCGATGCCGCATAGCGCGCAAAATCGCCCGCCCCTTTAGGGGCCGCGCGAACCTACTCCGCCGCGATCGCCTCGGGCTCGACCATCACAAACTTCCCCATCGATCCCTTGTCGAGAAACTTGATCCGCCCCGTAATCTTGGCGAAAAGCGTATCGTCCTTGCCGCGTCCCACGTTCAGCCCCGGCTTCACCCGCGTCCCCCGCTGCCGGACGATGATCGTCCCCCCCGGCACCAGTTGTCCGCCGAAAGCCTTAAACCCAAGCCGCTGCGCGTTCGAATCGCGCCCGTTTCGTGAAGTACCCTGTCCTTTTTTATGCGCCATAAATCCGTTTCCAAGTGGCCAGTTGCCAATAAATTTCAAACCCACCAAAATCTGTCATCCTGAGCGAAGCGAAGGACCTCATGCTTCCCGAGGCGTCGTTCCAAGGCAGCCTATTTCCTCTTCTTCTTCGCCGCCTTTTTCTTGGGAGCCGCCTTCTTGGCATGAGCATGCGCGTGCCCGTGCGCCGCCGGCTTCGTCGCCTTTTTCCCCGGACGCTTCGAGGTCTTCACCTCCACCACCTCCGCCGCCTTCTTCACTTTCTTCTGGGGCAACTCCGGAGCCTTGAACGTCTGCCCGCCAAACGCAATCTCGGTGATGCGCACCGCCGAATAGTTCTGCCGGTGCCCGCGCAGCTTCTTATATTGCTTCTTGCGCTTGTAATGGAAGACCAGAATCTTCGCGCCGCGGCCCTGCTCCACCACTTCGCCGCTCACGCTGGCTCCCGCCCCGCCCGGCACAATGCTGCCCGCTTCGGCCGATACCGCCAGCACGTCGCCAAACTGCACCTTCCCGTCCTTCTCGTCCTGCGTTTCCACCCGGATCACGTCGCCCGGAGCGACACGATACTGCTTTCCACCTGCGCGGATCACCGCGTACATAGACTCTCCTTGAGAATGACTCACGTAGGGACAGCCGCCCTCGGCTGTCCCGCCGAGCAAAGCTCGGCGAAACCCTAAAGTATGCTTGCTGTTTTCCTCGCAACGGCTTCTAACCGGAAACGCGGCGCGGACATCCGGGATCCCCGGCACGCCCGTCGTTGGCGTGACGGGGTGGAGGGCGGTTCCGCAAGTACAGGCAAACTCAATCAGTCTATCGTGCCCTGTGGAAATCGGTCAAACGGAAGATGGCGCGATGTCCTTCTTTCGGAAGTGCAACAGCTTCTCCACCTCGGCAATCACGCTCCCGGACTCGTCTGTAACCTCGACCCTGAACTTCCGCTCAATCTTGTCCTCGGAACTCAGGGCTTGCTTGATTTCCTGGATCTGCTCTTCCGACACCCGGAAGTTCGCGAAAACCGTTCCCCGTCCCGGCTTCCTGAAGCGGATACTCGCCGACTTGTCCCACACAATCGTATCCCTCCCCAAATTCTCAATCAGCATCACCATAAAGAACGGATCCGTCATCGAGTACAGCGATCCTCCGTAGTGCGTGCCCACGTAGTTTCGGTTCCACCAGCGAAGCTTCATCTCGACATCGATTGCTCTGAAGTCCGGCGTGAGCCGCCGTATTCGAATCCCCGCTCCCAGAAGCGGAGGCCACAGATTAAACAGCATTCGCATGTGGCGCTTCAAAACCGTTTTCAAACTACGTCTCCTGCGGATCGGTCCGCCCTAGAGCTAAGCAAACTCCGATTAAGGAACCTCTGATGAAGCCCCGGTTTCCTCCGTGCACCCCCGTGTACCCCGTGGTTCACGCCTTTTGCCGACACCGAATCAGAGTTTCCCTAATTCCAGAGTTTCCCTAATTCCAATGATGCGACCGCCACCATATCTTCTGAATATCAAACTTCACCCCGCGACAAAGATAAAACGGAGCATTCTCCTCGCCCATCCCAAACCGCTCATAGTGCTCGAACGCCTCATACGACGTGCAGCTGTCCCGCACATCGTCCAGCCCCCACTGAATCACAATCAGGTTTTTATAAACCTGCGGTGGAGGCCCCCAGTACCAATGGTTCTGGTGCCGCGAATACGCCGTGGGCAACCCGAGCTTCGGACCAAACAAATTGATCGCTCCCGCCTCGCCATAATTGCCCGCCCAAATGCCCGTCTCCGCGCGCTCTTCCGCGGGCAGTGAGTTGTAAACCCCCGCAACCTCATTCACCAACTCCGGCCATCCAAACTGATCGGCAATCCCCTGCGGCAACAGCGACTCTTGTTTCACCTCCTGCTTCCCCGGTTTGAAGCCGATCCCATTCATATACGCCAGTTGCCGTTCCGGAGGCAGCATCCACGTCGCCAACGGCAGCAGGGGAAGCGCCGCCAGCACAATCACCGCGACCACCGCCGCTCGCGTCCATACCGCGCGCTTCGCCAGCCACCGCTCGATCACAACCGCCCCGCCCGCCAGCGCCATCGGATACATCGGGAACAAATAGTAGTTCTTGCCGTGCACAACCTCCATCAACACGAAGAACACCACAAACGTCAGCCCCAGCACGCGCCAGCGCCGCTCCCTGAGAAACCACACCACCCCCGCCACCCACACCGGCAACAGAATCGGATGCAAATCAATGATCTGCTCCTTCACAAACGCCAGCGGTCCCAGCACGACATTCTTGCCCTCGCGCCGCACATTGGCCAGATCCTCAATCGTCGGAAAGTGATGCCGGATTTGCCACACCACGTTGGGCAAAAACAACGCCACCGCAATCGCGCCCGCAATCCAGATCCACGGCCGCGCAAACTCCCGCCGATGCTGCGTCAGCAGCAGCGCCACCGTAACCGCAAATCCAAACGACAGCGTGGAGTGCTTATTTTCCAGCCCCAGTCCCGCCAGCACCCCAAACCATATCCACAGCCGCGAATCCCCCGTCCGCAAAATCCGCGCCACCACCCAAATACAGCCCATCCAGAACAGCGGCTCGAACGCATTCATGCTGAGGAAGTTGTCCATCACCAGCATCGCCGGAGAAATCAGCACGCACAATCCCGCCAGCAATTGCGCATACCGCCCGCCGCCCAGTTCACGCACGATAAGAATCGTCAGCGCAATCAGCCCCGCTCCCGCCAGCGCCGGCAAAATCCGCAGCGCCCACAGCGACCCGCCCATCAGCAGCGCAATCTTGGCATACACGGCTACCAGCGGAGCCGCATCCACATATCCCCAATCCAGATGCCGCGCCATGTCCAGGTAATACAGCTCGTCGCGAAAATATCCGTAGTGCCGCACGCTGGTAAAAACATGCAGCAGCAATTTCACCGCGCACAGACCGAGCAGAATTCCCACCGCTAGAGGCGGAAGCGCCGGACTCGCGCACTCCTCGCGTCGGTTCAGATGATCGGAGCCGGACGGCGCACGATCCGCAACAGCCATAAGTAGAGACCCTCGCACGGAACTTTTCTATCCTACCTTCGCGCTTACATTCCGGGATACTTCCCCAGGAACATCAGCACCATGTCGATCGAATCCGAAACGCCATGGGCAATGATCGGCACCGAAAGGTTACGCCCCGTGCGCAGATAAATGATTCCCAGCAGCAGTCCCATTAAGCCTTCGTCGATGATGCCAGTCCATCCCTGATATGCGTGGGCAAGTCCGAACGCACCATGAACCAGAAACAAGCTGATCATCCACGCCGCTCGCGTGCGATTGAACAAATCGGCAACCCGGTTCATCAAGTAACCGCGATAGACCATCTCTTCGCCGAAGGCGGCTAGAATCCAAACCAAGACCAGGTAGATCAGAGTCAGTTTGAGATTTCCGGCCAAGCCGCGAAAGTCCTCGAGGTTCGGCTGCTTCTTCAACACTTTCACCAGGTAAGGTTGGGTAACAAGTAATTCGAGACCTTCGAGCGCCAGCCCCGCCGCAATGCCCCATCCAAGCGTAGTCTTCCACTCGCGAAACCGGCTCAGCCCCACGTCGCGCCAGCGCAATTTCCGTAACCGAAGCGAGATCCATCCAAACAGCAGTATGAAGGGAGTCTTGCTGAAAAAAATGAGATGCTTGAAATCCGCCACAAAAATAAGGGCAACCACCATCAACTCACCGACCGCGAGCCACTTGCTCTGCCGCCAATTCGCGCCGCCGTTGCCCGTTTCTAAATGAGCACTTCCGCGTGCCGTCGTCCCCGAGTCCGCGCTGTTCGTCGATTCGCGCATGAGCATCTCCTCCTGTTTGATCAGCTCCAAGGCAGCCCCCGCGATCGCCGGTATTGCCGCACACACCAAAGCGCAAAATGTGTGGTGAGCATGACCAGCCCAACGCCGATCGTCAATCCGATGGGAGTGATCGTCCAGCCCAGCAGCTCTCTGGCTCCCGCCGGAACTGCCCCGAAGCCCAGCCGCACCGAGTACGTGATGTCGCCGCTCGCTCGCCACACCCACAAGCCCGCCGTGTCTGGATGAAACGGCTTCAGCAGCCCCACGAGAAAGAAACTGATCCCCGTCCCATATCCAATAAGCGAAACCAGCAGCACAAAGAATCCCGCAATGCTCAGACTGCCCCACCGGAACAGGCTCTTCAGAATCCTCACCGGCGATCGGCTCACCTCGGCCCGCGCCAGCACAGCGTCCGTGACATACTCACGCGCCAGATCTTCTGGTCTGCCTAGCGCTGCCAGCGCCGCGTCCACTCCGGCAGCGGTCGCTTCTCCGTTCGCCGACGCTTTGTCCAGGATGTGGCTGCGCAACTCTTCGACAATTTCGCGAATCTCTTCCTGGCTCAGTCCGCGCAAGTCTCTGCGCAAGCGATCCAAGTAACCTTCAATGCAACCTTCAATCTTCTGTTGCCCATCCCCCGCAATCGTCATCTACTTCCCCCTCCCGAGCGGCGCCAACAGCCCATCCATGCTCGCCGAAAAGCGCGTCCACATCCCCGCCATCTCCCGCACCCGCTGTTTTCCGGCCGCCGTCAGCGCGTAGTATTTCCGCGGATGTCCGCCCTCCGACTCCACCCACTCGCTCCGCACCAGCCCCAGCGTCTTCAACCGGCTCAGTAGCGGATACACCGTTCCCTCCGACACGATCAAATCCGAATCGCTCTCCAGCCGCCGCAGAATCTCCAGCCCATACCGCTTTCCGTCCCACAACGCCGCTAGCACCGCCAGCTCCAGGCACCCCTTGCGGAGCTGAACCTCCCACTTGTCCGCAGCTTCCAACTCATGCGTGTCCCGCCCCGTCATGTGACATACTATGTAGTACAAGGTATAGTGTTGTCAATAGACAATTCGTAGTGATTTTGGGAAATGAAACAGCGTCGTTCCGGACCCACCTCGATGCGCGTGCCCCCAGAATCCAGCCCCGGAGGGACGCCCTAGCCCCGAAAGGGGCGGCAGAAGAAAGCCCGGCACGGTGCCGGGTGATAGCGGGAAGGCTGAGCGAGTCCCGGAGGGACGGCACTACTCCTCTGGCCCTTTGGCCGTCTTTTCAGAACCCTTTCCCCGAATCCAACAAAATCGTCACCGGCCCCTCATTCGCCAGTTCCACTCGCATCGTCTCCTGGAACCGCCCCGTCTCGCACCGCAATCCCGCCGCCCGCACCTTCCCGACAAAATATTCGTACAATTCCCGCGCTCGCTCCGGCGCAGCCGCCGCATCGAACGATGGACGCTTCCCCCGCCGCGCGTCTCCATAAAGCGTAAACTGCGAAACCACCAGCAGCGCCCCGCCAACTTCGCCAACGGAGAGATTCATCTTGCCGCCGTCATCCTCAAAAATGCGCAGCCCCATCGTCTTCTCCGCCAGGTAGTCCGCATCCGCCCGCGTGTCGCCCGCGCCCACCCCCAGCAGCACCAGCAACCCCATCTCAATTTCGCCCGTGACCTCGCCCTCCGGAGTATCGGGCAAACTAACCCGAGCCCGGCTCACCCTCTGCACCACGGCGCGCATCTAGCGCGCCCACGCAATTGCGATCGACATTAGGATTCTCACCTCCAAATCGTGACACGGTTTCCGCGATCCGGGCAAGCGCCGTTTCCCAACTTCAACTACAATTGCGCCACGGATTCCGTACACCCTTACAGCGTGTTCCAAGATTCGTGATTTCAAATCCTCAACCAATATCTCAGGAGCGACTTTTATGAAGATGAAGATGATGCTTGCACTGACCGCCATCCTTGCGGGATTGCTGTTCTTTACCGCCTGCGACAACGCTAAAAAGACCGGTGCTGACGTCGCCATCAAGGGCGCCCAGACCGCCTACGCGGCCGTCGCCGACCAAGCCAACCAGTACGTCCCCGACCAGGCTAAGGACGTTCAGACCTCCATCCAATCCGCCAAAGACGCTTATGACAAGGGCGATTACGCCGCCGCGTTCGAAGCCGCCAAGGCCCTTCCAGAAAAAGTAAAAGCCCTCGCCACCGCCGCTGCCGCCAAGAAAGACGAACTCACCGCCAAGTGGGGCGAACTGAGCGGCTCGATGCCCGACATGGTAGCCGCCGTCCAAACCAAAGTGGACGCGCTCACCAAGAGCCACAAACTCCCAGCCGGCGCCGGCGACACCCTCACCTCCATCAAGCAAAACTGGACCGACGCCTCGGCCGCATTCTCGTCCGGACAACTTTCCGACGCCTTGGCCAAAGCCTCCGCCGCCAAAGCCAAACTCACCGAACTCCAAACCACCCTGGGCATGAAGCCCGCCGCATAGCTTGCCCGTGTTTCGCGGACACTTTTGTCCGCGAAACCAATGAGCGAAATCAGGGCCGGGCATCACAACCCGGCCCTTCTTTATCGCCACTCCAGGTTTGACCGCTCTCCCCAGCGCCAGTTAGGATTCGATAGTGATCTCAACCCATCCAGCTTCCTTGAGCAGACTGCTGAAAAGCTCTGGTTTGCACAGGGAAGGGCACGACTTCACAGGCTGCGGAAAAACTCCAATTCGCCCCGTTTTTGGGAAGGGCACGAGTTCCACTCGTGCCGTAAACGTCGGCGAATATAGGGCGGCTTTAGCCGCTGAGCGCTGCCGCGGCACGCAACCCGAACTGTTTTCTGGGTTCCCTCCTTTGCATACTTTCGCGATCCCTTTTAGACTACTGCTTTCGATTTCATACGATTCGTCGAGCAGCATGCGGTCGTAATTCAGCAAACGCCGGTCCGCGACCCGGACCCGCGACCCCAAACTTAGAAACGAGGAGAACATGGCAGCCGTTGATGAAAAAGTGAAACAGATTATTGTCGAGCAGCTCGGTGTGGATGAGGGCGAGGTTACACCCAGCGCTTCCTTCGTGGACGATTTGGGCGCCGATTCGCTCGATACCGTCGAACTCGTGATGGCCTTCGAAGAGGCCTTCGATATCGAAATCCCCGACGAAGACGCCGAGAAGATTCGCACCGTCAACGACGCCGTCGACTACATCGGCAAGCACGCCAAGGCGGGCAAGTAATTTGCCGGGAAGCCGCGGGGTGACGGGCTTGCCCGTCTTGCGCTGATCATGAATCATGTTCGTGCACGAACGGGAAGGGCACGCCTTCAGAGCCTGCCCTGAGCGGAGCCGAAGGGGCCGCGTAAGTTCCGCGAGATCGGTGGGGCTTTAGCCCCCGAGGGAGCCCGAAGCTCACTCCTTCCGCCCGTCGATGAGATTAAGGAATTCGGAGATTAATCTGACGAGCCATCCAGAACGACGCGTCGTCATTACCGGCATCGGCCTCATCTGCTCCCTTGGGAGCACCACCGATGCAGTCTGGCAGGCCATCGTCGCCGGCAAGAGCGGCGTCGGTCGCATCACTCGGTTCGACGCTTCCGCCTTCGCTTGCCAGATCGCAGCCGAGGTCCTCGACTTCGATCCCCTCAACTTCATCGAAAAAAAAGATGTGAAGAAGATGGGCCGCTTCATTCACTTCGCCATCGCCGCCGCCGACGAAGCCGTTAAAATGTCGCAGCTGAAAGTCACCCCTGAAAACGCCGAGATGGTCGGCGTCCACATCGGCTCCGGCATCGGCGGATTCGACGTCATCGAGCGCGAACATACCGCGCTCCTCGAAGGCGGACCGCGCAAGATCTCCCCCTTCTTCATTCCCGCCTCCATCATCAATCTTGCCGCCGGACACGTTTCCATGCGCGTTGGCGCCAAGGGCCCGAACGAAGCCACCGCCACCGCCTGCACCACCAGCGCCCACTCCATCGGCGATTCCTTCCGCATCATCCAGCGCGGCGACGCCGATGTAATGATTGCCGGAGGCGCCGAAGCCGCCATCACTCCCATGGGCGTCGGCGGATTCGCCGCCATGCGCGCCCTCTCCACCCGCAACGACGACCCCACCCGCGCCAGCCGTCCCTGGGACAAAGACCGTGACGGCTTCGTCATGGGCGAAGGCGCCGGCATCCTGGTTCTCGAAGAACTCGAACACGCCCAACGCCGCGGCGCGACCATCCTCGCCGAAATCGTTGGCTACGGCATGTCCGCCGATGCCTATCACATGACCCAACCCGCTCCCGAGCACGAAGGCGGATTCCGCGTCATGCGCAACGCCCTCCGCGACGCCAATCTCGACGCCAGCGTCGTCGGCTACCTCAACGCCCACGGCACCTCCACCCCCATCGGCGACACTCTCGAAGCCCACGCCATCAGAAATTTGTTTGGAAAGAAGGTTCCAGTAAGCTCCACCAAGTCCATGACCGGCCATCTGCTAGGCGGAGCCGGTGGATTGGAAGCCGGAGTGACGGTCTTGGCCCTGCGCGACCAAATCCTGCCTCCCACCATCAACCTGGAGAATCAGGACCCCGAGACAGACAACATGGATTTCGTTCCGAACCATGCCCGCAAAACCAGCTTCGACTATGCCATGTCCAACAGCTTCGGCTTCGGCGGCACCAACGGAGCACTACTGTTCAAGAGGTGGTCGGAGTAAGAAAGAATTGCAGAGGTTAGAGGTTAGAGGTCAGATTGCAGAAGTCAGAGGTCAGATTGCAGAAGTCAGAGGTCAGATTGCAGAAGTCAGAGGTCAGATTGCAGAAGTCAGAGGTCGGATTGCAGAAGTCAGAGGTCAGATTGCAGAAGTTAGAACCCTCACCTTGAGGTTTTCACCTCTGCAATCTGACCTCTGCAATCTGACTTTGCTCTTTCACCTCTGCAATCTGACCTGTCTTCAGCATTTGCCTTTGCCGTTCGCACCGAGCTGACAAAGATTGAAACGAGTTCATTCGCCTCTAGCACAAGCTCGCGCAGTTTCTCCGCCGGGAAAACATTCCCCTCCTGCAAGAGTTCCAACCAGAAGACTGTCTCATCTGCCTCTTCCAAAACTATGCCCAGTTTGGCTAAGAATTCAGCTCGGGATCTTCCCCGGCACGCTGCCCGGTAGTTTGCGCCAATCGATGTACTTGAGCGAAGAAGCTGTTTACCCAGAATTCGCGCTTCGTCCGTTCGCGGCAGGGAGCGATAAAGTCGAAGGACTCGCAATGCAAAGTCCTTAGTGCGGATTTTTAATGCCTCCGAGTCTCGCCGCATGAGGCATTCTATTCACTGAATGAAACTCTAGAACGTGACCACGCTCACACCAAAAGTGTAAGGTTTCACCTCTGCAATCTAACCTCGAACCTTTGCCCTAGGGTTTTCACCTCTGCAATCTAACCTCTGACCTCTGCAATCGCCCTTCACCTCTGCAATCGCCCTTCACCTCTGCAATCGCCCTTCACCTCTGCAATCGAACCTCTGACCTCTGACCTACTCTTTCTTCATCGCGTCAATCATCACATACAGCTGATTCGTGTCCGTCACCTCGACGTAAGGCTTGCCGCTCGCTTTGCTGCTGACCAAATAAATCGTCGGCGTGTGCGTCAGGTGCAGATTCACAGCCACATCCTTATCCGCCCGCACCAGCCCCGCCAGTTTGCTGTCCGGATCTACCACAAACGGCAGCCCCAGCTTGTGATCCGAGGCAAACTTCTCGGCAAATCCCCGCAAATTCTGCGGATTGATCTCCATCTGGTGCGCAAACACATTCGCTCGAAACTCGTCCCCGATCTCCTTCGAATGCGTATCGAAGTACCGGGCAATCACCGCCGCGTCGAACGACCAGTTATGCATCGGCAGCGGAAAATCGTGCTGCACCAGCGGAATCTTATAGGTCCGCGAGGCCGCCGCCAGCAGCGGCGCGACATTGCCGCATCGCGGACACTGCAAGTCCTCAAAAACCACGATCGCCATCGCCGCCCCCTTCGGCGGACGCAGCGCCTCCGGCGTATCCTCCGCCAAAGCCGGCACACAAACCACCGCCAGACAAGCCACCACCAGCCCCGTTAAAACCAACGACGACAAAACCACCCGAGACAACATTCGTTCAATCCTCATAGTCTTATTTTGGATGCACATCGAACCGCAAATGTCTCTCTATGGTAGCGAATTCGGCCCATTCGCGCACCTGAAGAGCTTTCTTTCGTAATGGTGACCCTATTCGTGTCTTGGTTCCCCCCGTGCACCCGGAGCCTGCCCTGAGCGCAGCCGAAGGGCACCCTGTGGTCTAAGCTTTCTGCCGACACTGAATCAGAGTTTCCAAACACCGTCACCACCGAAGAGACTCCGGCCCCGTTAACCCTGGTCCTCAACTGGACGGCGGACCTGAAGAAGTAGCATGGAGCCGCACCGCCAGCCCCATTTCTGCAATAATCGTTCTCCATCGGGTCGGAACCATTGGTTTCGTGCCATCGTACCTGCATCTAGGGGAACTCCGATTAAGTCCCTGGGTTCCCCCGTGCACCCCCGTGTACCCTGTGGTCTAAGCTTTCTGCCGACACTGAACCAAAGTGTCCCGAGGAGCCAGCTATGACAAATCGAATTGCCGTCCTTGCGCTGTTTCTGCTCTTTGCTGCAACCCTCGCAACTCTGCACGCGCAATCCAGCCCAGCCTCTGACTCCAGTTCTCCGGCGGTCGTCGCAACAACCCCGGTAGCCGCAGGTGCTCCCATCGTCGAATACGCGCCCCCTCCCGCCGAATACGCCCGCGCCAAGGCCTATTCCAACTCCCACTATCGCCACGTTTTCATCGGCGCGTTCTACGGATTCCTCATCCTGCTCGTCATCCTGCGCTGGCGCGTCGCGCCCGCATTCCGCAACCTCGCCGAACGCGCCTCGTCCAGCCGCTTCGTCCAGCGCATCATCTTCGCGCCGCTCATCCTGTTCACCATCGCCGTCCTCGGCATCCCCTCCGACATCTGGGACGAATCCCTGCAACGCGCCTACGGCCTCTCCGTCCAAACCTGGGGAGCGTGGACTCGGGACTGGATTCTGGGCCAAGCCATCATGCTGATCGTCGGCACCCTGCTCGTCGGCATTCTCTACGGCGTCATTCGCCGCAGCCCGCGCCGCTGGTGGTTCTACTTCTGGCTCGCTTCCATTCCCATCGTGTTGCTGATGTTCTTCCTCCAGCCCATCGTCGTCGATCCCCTCTTCTACACTTTCAAGCCGCTCGCTGGCGCGCAGCCCGTCCTCGTCTCGGAGATACAAAAAGTCGTCCATCGCGGCGGCATGGAAATCCCCGCCGACCGCATGTTCGTCATGAACGCCAGTTCGAAAACCACCGGCCTCAACGCCTATGTCACCGGCTTCGGCGCGTCCAAACGCGTCGTCGTCTGGGACAACACCATCGCCAAAGCCACCGTCCCCGAAACCCTCTTCGTCTTCGGACACGAAATGGGCCACTACGTCCTGCTCCACATCCCCAAGGAAATGGCCATTATCTCCGCCATTCTTTTGTTCTTGTTGTATCTGGGCTACCGCTTGTCCAACGGCATGCTCGCGCGATGGGGCGCGCAGTGGGGAATTCGCGACTTGCAGGATTGGGCCTCGCTCCCGGTCCTGCTCTTCGTGATCACCCTGCTCGCATTTCTTGCCACGCCGGTTTTCAACGGAGTCAGCCGCCACTTCGAGCACGAAGCCGATCGCTACGGCCTCGAAGTCATCCACGGAATCGTCGACAATCCCAACCAGGTCGCCGCCCACTACTTCCAGAAAAGCGGCGAGAAAAATCTATCCGATCCCGACCCCAGCGAATTCGTCAAAATCTGGTTCTTCGACCACCCCACCCGCCCCGAGCGCGTCCACTTCGTAGCCACCTACAACCCCTGGTCGAGTGGCGAGGAGCCCAAGTACGTGAAGTAAGCTAGGTCAGAAGTCAGAGGTCAGATTGCAGAAGTAAAAACCTATCCACGTGAGGGTTCTAACCTCTGCAATCTAACCTCTAACTTCTGACCTAGCTTTTACCTCTGCAATCTGACCTCTAACCTCTGACCTGGTTTTACTTCACATCGCTGATTTGCATATTCAAATAAAAATTCAGCCGCAGTCCAAGGTTCGGCCCAGGAAATTCTTTTGGCAGCGCCGGCAGCGGGTTTGACCCCGTGATGCTTCCCCACGCCGCCCGGTCCAGCGCCACATCGCCCGAGCCGCTGTGCCATACCATCCCCGTGACCTGCCCGTTCTTGAGGATCGTAAAGTCGATCGAATCTTTCCCGGCTTTCCATATCGGCGGATACGCCGACGGCGGCAGCCCTATAATCCAGTTCTGCTTGATGACCTGCAATATCCTCGTGATGTAAGGCCCGAAATCCACACCCATCGTGTCGGTAAGAATTTCCGCCGGCGCAAGCCCCGCCGCCGCCCCATTCCGCCCCCGCGTCAACCCGCCGTCGCCCGCTTGTCCGCTCCCGGAGTACCCGCGGTTCGCCGCCGCTGCCCGCTCCGCTTGTTCGATCGCCGACCCCGCCGTCATCGGAGTCTTGAAATCCGGCATCGGCCGGTTCTGCGGCGTCGTCTGCAATCGCGCCGTCTGGTCGCTCGGTTGCGGCGGCGCAAATCCCTGCGGATTTTCCTGCGGCGCTTGCGGCGCCGGATTCTGCGCCACCTGCGGCGTTTGCCCCTGCGCCGGCGGCGCCTGCACGTTCGTCCCCGCTGCTCCCGGATGCGGGCTCTGCAGCAGCTTCTTCAAGTCTTCCCGATTGATCTGCGGCGCTTTGCTGGTTGCGATCCGGTCCTTGTCCGAAAGAATCTTCGCCTCCGGACGCCGCGTCAGTTTCTGTTCATCCGGCGGCAGCGCCAAAAACGTCGCGTCCTTCGACCGGTCCGCATCCGCCCGAATCGCCAGATCCACTCCCCGGTGCGGCCACAGCGCCATCAGTTTCTCGCTGTTCCACAAAAGAATCACCACCAGCAAGTGCAGGATCACCGACAGCCACAGCGCTTCCCGCTTCCGCGAACGCGAAAGATCGTCCTGCAACTGGATCAGAAGATGCGGAACGTCATCGGGATTGAACCCCCGGTACGCCGTCTCCCAATGCTGCGCGTCAAACAGACCGCGCTGCTCCGGCGCATCGGAGGCTGGGGACTGCGGATCGCGAGACGGAATTTGGGTGACTGGCATCAGGCAGAAACTATCAGCTTAGAGCCGCAACCAAGCCCCAGGGTTGCGTACCCATTGCCTACTATGTTGCAAAAGGCTACGCGCAATCCTTCGTAAAGTTACGTAAATTGTGGAGCTGCGACCGCCATTCCCATTGTCGCATTTTTCCCCCACCCGGGGTGAGTACCTGGGTAATTGCCCACGTAGGGGCAGGCTAGACGCAAGGTCAGAGGTCAGAGGTCAGATTGCAGAGGTCATTGCAGAGGTCAGAGGTCAGATTTCAGAGGTTAGAACCCTCAGGTGGATAGGTTTTTACCTCTGCAATCTGACCTCTGACCTCTGCAATCCGCCTCTGACCTCCTCCACACGACGCCCTTTCACCCGTACAATATCCCTACCGGACTGTCCTATGCTTTACCGTAAAACCCAATTTCCTTCGCCGCGCATCGTCGCGCTCGCCTTCGCCCTGTTCGTCGCTCCCACCCTCACCCTGGCCCAGCACGGCGGCGGTGGCGGTGGAATCAACGCGTCACACCCCGGCGCCGGCGGCGGCCGTCCTTCGGGAGTCAGCGAAAAAGACGATCTCAAGGACTTCCATCGCATCCTGGCCCTCCAAGCCACCGCCGATCAGCGCGCCGCCTTCGTCAAGATCGCGCAATCCCTCCAGGAAGCCGCCGATCAACTGCAAGCCTTTCGCGAATCTCTGCCGAAAGCGCCTGCTTCTTCCGCCCTCTCCGAGCGCGCAACCGCCGTCAATCAAGCCCTCGAAAAGGCTCGCGCCGGCAACCAGAAATTCCTGGCCTCGTTCTCTCCCGCGCAAGAATCCGGTTTGAAAGACCTCACGAAGAAACTGGCAAAAGCCGATTCCGACCTCGACAAACAAGCCAGGAACTTCGATCAAGCAGCCCATGCCGCGAAACCGGAAAGCGAGCAACTTGCCGACGCCGCCGCGCTCGAGAAAACCCTGGCCAGCTTCCAGGCCGAGCACCTCTCGCTGGGCAAGGAAATGAGCATCCTCCTTCCCACCAATGGCCAGGAACTCGTCTTCAACCTTCCCCGCGTAATCGACACCATCAAAGCCGCGGGCCAGACCATCTCCATCCCCGTTTCAGGCGTCGTTTCGCATACTTCGTCCGGCATTTCCTCGGGCGCGCCCGCCGCAAACGTCCACAACCCGCTGAGCCTCAGTCTCACTGCCGATCTCGACGACCTCCAGCAAAACATCGTCGCCGTCCTTCGCTCCCAACTGCCGCGCACTCCCCGTTGCGGCGAGCGCCTTGAGGTTCAGCAAGCCACCCTCACTCCTCTCGTCCCCGCCAGTCTCGTGGCCGCGAACGTCCACTACGAGCGCTGGGTCTGCCCCGTTGGCCAAAACGCCATGGAAGTGTTCGACGGCGATGCCGAGATCGAGATCAAGCTCACTCCCTCGGTCGATCCCAAATCTGGGTTGGTTCTGGCTTCCGAACTGGGCCGCGTCGCTGCCAACGGCTCGCTGCGAGATGCGCTCCGCACCGGCGACCTGGGCGTCGCTTTCCGCGATCAAGTAGCCGCCGCTCTCCTCACCGCTCTGCAAAAGACCGCCGACCTCAACACCATTCTCCCGCCCGCCGCCCGGCAGTCCGCTGTCTTGCAGAAAGTGGAATTCCAGACTTCCGGCCCCAACCAGTTAACTCTGGTCCTCGAAGGTCAGCTTCAGTTATCGGAAGAGCAAATCGCCCAGTCCCAGGCCCAACTCAAGCAGCAACAGTCCGCGCAAGCGCCATCCGCCCCTTAGCAGCTTGCGGAAAAATTCCGCCTCAATCCCGTTTTGGGAAGGGCACGAGTTCCACTCGTGCCGGCACTGCCGCGGGATCAATACCGGCTTCCAGCCGCTGCGGGAATGCTGCCCCGAAAAAATACTTTTTCCGCAGCCTGCTTGGGAAGTTCTGGTTAGGTTCCTTGGGGGCCTCTCCCTGCACCCCCGTGTACCCTGTGGTTTATGCTCTCAGCCGACGCTGCATCGAGACCTTCTCGAAGAGCACTCTGGTTCTAAATGGAGGCCGGGAGTCCGCGTCCGGCCACGCACTTCGCGCAGGGGCATACTTCGCGCAGATAAAACCACGAGTAGATTCCCAGATCGTGGTTGTCGTTCCAGGAAAATTTCACCGCGTACTTGCCGACCGCTTCCGCCGACAGCGCTTTCACTGCCGCCTTGAACATCGGCAACGCTCCGGGCGCAAGCTTCGGCGCTTCGCCCGGCTTGCGTCTCGCCTTGGTGCGCTCGTCCTCGCAAAGCGCGCACGGACAAGCGTCGCGCAAAAACGGAAACGTGTAGACGGACCGGTGCCCATCCTTCCACTCAATTTCCAGGCCTGTCCCCGTCGTCAGGTGAATCACCACCGACTTGGGATCGTTCCCCACCCTGGGCGTGAAATCCGGCAGCGCCATCAATTTCAGTATCGCACGCCCAAAGCCCGGCCTCCTCGGAAGTCCTCGTTCATGCCCACTAGGGAAACTCTAATTAACCCCGGTTTCCCCCGTGCACCACCGTGTACCCTGTGGTTTACGCTCCCTGCCGACATTGAATCAGAGTTTCTCCAGTTTCCGCCGCGCGGCTCCAGCCAGCACGATCAACCCCGCGCCAAATAATCCCAGCGTTCCAGGCTCTGGAGTCGCCACTCCGAACGTTGTTTTGCCGCCGCCGAGGCTGCCCAGATGATCCTGCGACCATTGATTCGGATGCACCGTGATGGTCTGATGGGTGATTCCGCTAACCACCCGACCGGTATAGAGCGTTCCCTCGACGACGCCCGAGAGCCGAAACACATAGTCGAATTTTCCCGGTTGGCTGACCAGTACCCAGTGAATGGGGCCGACAAAAGTCGCGTCAAAAATGATCCCCTTGGGCTGCCCGTATTTTCCCACGCCCGTCACGATGAAGCTGGAACCCTGGCTGGAAAAAGTTCCGCCCCCGAAGATGCTGCCGCTCGTCAGCGCCCCAGTCGAAAAGCTGACCGAGCCCAACGAGTGTCCGCGGGGCGCGCTGATCCCGTTGAAGCCGACAAGCTCCGCGCCAGCCGACACGATGCCGGCGCTGGTGATGCTGACGGTGCCGAAGTTGTTGCCGAAGTCAATCGCGTCCGCCCATGCCGCGACTGGCAACAGCAGCGTACAGAGACCCAGCACTACCGCAATTTTCCTCATGGCTTCCTCCACAGAGCCGGGGCGACCCGTTCTGACACTTACACTGGCAACAACTGGAGTAGAAGGTCCAGGGAGGGTCGACGCCCACACACTAATCCCTTGCGCGCGAGAAAGCTGTGAGTTTTGTCACTGTATCGGGTGACTGCGAGACGAGCGTCCGGCGCGGGTTCCGCCAGGATGGCGTGCGATGCCAGCCGCATCCCTCCCGCTCCAGGGGCAGGCCGGATTGGCTACCGGCCGGCGCGAAAGGTTCTCGTGTAGAGGGGCCCCGCTACCGAAGTGGTCGCGAGATTCGAGAAGCTTTCCTTCCCGCGTGAAAGGACGCTGCACCTGCGGCGAATCGTACTCCGATCCCCACCTTGCGAAAGCGGGGAACGAGATCTGTTACGAAAGACGAACAGGGAAGGCGGACTAGCGAAGAACCTGTGTATTTTGCTGGCACGACGAACCTCGTTGCGCGATCTGGAACCCACCCCCCGACTTGATTCGCGACCTTCCGGGACACGAGACTGGGGAACGCTGAGTTAGGAGACCGGGTTCGGGCACTCCGCGGGAGCTGCGCCAACGCAGCGGAAAACTAGGGGGCAGGCCGGATTGGCTACCAGCCGTCGCGAAAGGCTCTCGTAAAAGGGGCCCGCTACCGAGGTGGTCGCGGATCTTCGAGAACTTTCCTTCCCGCGTGAAAGGACGCTGCCCTATTTTCTAGAACGATAACTGGGGGGCTCTCCCTTCAAACTGATGACCCTTATTTTCTGAGAGTTCCCGATTCGTGAACCGGCTTGAAGGGGGTGTACTGGCACTGCCCCGGCGGCAACTCGTTTACACTGATCTGCGTACACTCATCTTCGTACACTCATCTTCTGCATGGCTGCCGCTCCAAAACTCGGCCTGATCGCCGGCAACGGCAAGTTCCCATTCCTTGTCCTCGACGCCGCGCGCGCCCAGGGATACGACGTCGTCGTGGCGGCCATCCAGCAAGAAACCTCGCCGGAGATCGAGTCGCGCGGCGCGGCCTCCGTGCACTGGCTCTCTCTCGGTGAACTGTCCAAGCTGATCGACACCTTCAAAGCCGCCGGCGTAACTCGCGCCGTCATGGCCGGGCAGGTGAAGCACAAGCAGATTTTTTCCGCCATCAAGCCGGATTGGCGCCTCGGCAAACTCCTGCTCTCGCTCGGCACCCGCAATACCGATTCCCTCCTCGGCGCCGTCGCCAAGGTGCTCGCCGACGAAGGCATACTGTTGGAAAATTCAACAGCTCTGCTCGAACCGCTCCTCGCCAAATCAGGCGTGCTCAGTAAACGTCCTCCAAGTGCGGAGGAACGCAACAATATCGAATACGGTCGCGCCGTCGCCCGCCAACTGGCCGCCTACGACATCGGACAGACCGTCGTGATCGCCGAAGCCGCCTGCGTCGCAGTCGAGGCCATGGAGGGCACCGACGCCGCCATCGCTCGCGCCGGCGAACTCATGCGCTCCTTGGATGCGGACGGCAAAGCCTCAACCCTCAGCCGCTCCCTGACGGTAGTCAAGATCGCCAAGCCCAAGCAGGATATGCGCTTCGACGTTCCCGTCGTAGGCGTAACCACCATCGCAACAATGGCCCGCGCCGGGGCGACCTGTCTGGCCCTCGACGCCGGCCGATGTCTGCTGATCGATGGCCCGGCAGTCACCCAAGCGGCCGATGCCGCAGGCATCGCGGTCTGCGCGGAGTAAAAAGAGGTTAGAGGTGAGAGGTCAGATTGCAGAAGTAAGAACCTCTTGGCTTCTAACCTCTTCAATCGAACCTCTGACCTCTGCAATTTGCCTTTCACTTCTGCAATCTTACTTCTTACTTCTGACTTCACTCAGTCCGCGCCCTGGGATCGACGGCCTTTTGCGGGCGCCTTAATGCGAGCGATTCGGCCGGGGCGTTTGCGCACGGCTTCGCGCATTTCCTGACGCGCGCGCGACAGATCATGCGCGGTTTGCAGGTACATCCAGAACTCGGGAGAGTTCTTGAAGTACTCCGAAAACAGAAGGGCGGACTCGGGTGTGACTCCGCGCTTGCCGCGCACCAACTCGTTGACGCGGTTAAGAGGGATATGTAGAGCGCGGGCAAGGCCGGCCTGAGTCAGCCGCAGCGGTTCGAGAAACTCCGCCAGCAGGACTTGCCCGGGATGCGTTGCGATTCGAAATTCTGGCAGCATGGTTGTGACCCCTTGGTGAAACTCTGATTAAGTCCCGGTTTCCCCCGTGTACCTTTGTGTACCCTGTGGTTTATGCTTTCTGCCGGCACTGAAGCAGAGTTCCCTTAGTGAGAATCGGTGCAGCGAACCTCTTCACAGTTGCCGTTCGCGAACTTAAAGACGATTCGGTACCGCTGGTTGACGCGGACGCTGTAAAAGCCAGCCCGGTCTCCGCGCAGCTTTTCCAACCGATTCGCCGGAGGCATCCGCAGGTCTTCGACCGATGTGCAGGCGTTCAGCAAATCGAGTTTTTGCTGCATCCGACCCCAGAGCTCGCGGCCAATCCTGCGGGCCGCCTTGCTGTCGCTCCCGTGGTAAATATCGGCAGTCGTCGCATCCCCGAAGCTGGAGATCACAAAGATAGTATACCTGAATACCGGGTACTCATGTACACTTCAAGATGGAGAGATCCGGATGCCCAAAGCAGATAAGCTCGAACCCACCCGCATCGCCGATCAGCTTCGCCGCGCCTTCGACGGCCAGGCTTGGCATGGCGATTCTCTGCTGGAAATTCTCAAAGGCGTCACCGCCGCGCAGGCATCCGCTCATCCCGTGAAGAACGCGCACTCCATCTGGGAACTCGTACTCCACATCGCCGCCTGGGATGGCGTCGCCCGCCGCCGCATGACGGGCGTGCCCGTGAAGGAGCTTTCCGCCAAAAAGAATTTCCCGCCCGTCACGGATACCAGCAACGCCGCGTGGACAAAAACCCTCGAACACCTCCATCAGGTTCACGTGGAACTCGTCGCCGCCGTCGAGAAATTCCCGGAGAAGTCCCTCCTCCACCAGGTCCCCGGCAAAAAGGGCGCCCACTACACCTTTTACTACATGCTCCACGGCATAGTGCAGCACGAGCTCTATCACGCCGGCCAGATCGCGCTGCTGAAGAAGGTGTAAAAGAACTCTCGGCAACATCCCGAAAAACATCCCCTTCCGCCTGAAACTTTTCCTGACCCGCGGGATATTCTCTGTAGACGCTGCCATGAGCGATGACCAATGAGCGAATTTCAGGCGCTTTACCAGAAATACGCGCACGACCTCTTTCGCTTTGCCCTCTACCTCACCGGCAATCGCGCCGAGGCCGAAGACATTGTGTCCGAGACATTCGTGCGCGCCTGGACTGCTCCCGGCGAAATCCGGCAGCCCACCGTCAAGGCGTATTTGCTGGTCATTGCGCGGAATTGCCACCGCCAGGGGTTGCGTCGCAGCGGCCGGCTTTCCTCGCTTTCTGGGGAAGAACAGGATTTCCCCGATCCGCGTCAGGCGCCCCATGCTTCCGCGGAGCAACGCGCCGAGCTGGCAAGCGTCATGGCCGATTTGCAGCGGCTTCCGGAACTGGACCGCACGGCGCTTCTGATGTCGGCGGTGGAAGAGATGTCGTACGACCAAATTGCGGTAACGCTCGGTTTGTCGCTGGGCGCTGTGAAAACAAAAATCCATCGCGCCCGGCTCAAGTTGGAGCAGGCGCGGCAATCGCGGAGTTAACTATGAACGTCTCTCGCAATGTCATTCACGATCTCGTCCCTCTCTATCTCGCCGATGAAGCCAGCGCCGACACCCGCGCCCTGATCGAAGAGTTTCTCGCGGCCGATCCGGAATTGGCCGGGGAAGTCGCGCGTTTGCAGTCGAGTTCTACAAATCCAACCCTAACAGGAGGCAACGTCATGTCATTACCGCAAGACCACGAAACACAAACCCTGGCCCGCACCCGCAGTGAACTCGCCCATCGCAGTTGGAACCTCGGACTGGCGATTGCGTTCACCGTGTTTCCCTTCTCGTTTATCTTTGCCAACGGACATATGCAGTGGATGCTCATCCGCGACGTTCCCAGCGCGGCCATGGCGTCGTGGGCGGCGGCCGCGGGCTTCTGGGTTGGGTTCGCCATCCACAATCGGCGTCTGCGTGCCAGCGGCCTCTAGGCGTGGAATCCCACTCATCCCAAGGGGCGCGATGGGTGGGAACCCCCTGGCTTTCACCCCAGGTTGTGCTCACGATGACAAGAGTTCGAGGGGCGTTTCGCGCGGCAATATCCCTTCATTTCTTCCGCGCACCGCTGAATAAAATGTGAAGAGCGCCCGGCTGCGGGGTTCTCCCAAGGCGCGTGAAACGACCCAGGCGCCCTACTCCAGCGCTTCCGGCTCAATCGAAATATTCTTCTCGCCCGCGGCCCGCTTCTCCCAGTACTTCTTCACCCAGGCTTCGTAGCTCTTGCCAGCGGCGGTGTCGCGTCCGGTGAAGGCAATCGCCGCAATTTCAGAGTAAGAAATAGCCGGCCGCTCATTGCTGTTCGCCACAATCAGCCGCACCACGGAGTTCACCAGCGTTGTCCCAATGCGCCGGTCAAAAAGATATCCCGTAACTTCGCCGCCGCCTTTGCGCGTGATCGTCACGTCGCCGCGATAATCGAACGCTTTTTCGATGACCGCGCGCACGTCGGCCTCTGTAGCCAGCGGCGGAATCCATCCCTGAAGATTTTCGCGCTCGAATCCGGGAACCACTTCCAGTTCGTCGTTAGAGTTAGAACCGGAGTTAGAGCCAAAGCTAGCACTCGGCCGCGCCGACGCCGCCACCGCCGCCGTGCCATGCGGCAAGGTGGGTTCGTGCCCATGTTCGCGCCCGCTCATACCCGGCTCTCTT
>Ga0302198_10001642_pt1 | contig 24316 bp, 15 predicted proteins | sample II_Bog_N2_2_FD_193521 | JGI IMG/M metagenome (GOLD analysis project Ga0302198, IMG submission 193521) | Peat permafrost microbial communities from Stordalen Mire near Abisko, Sweden - II_Bog_N2_2 | ecosystem: Environmental > Terrestrial > Soil > Wetlands > Peat | place: Sweden: Abisko... | reverse complement strand
GTGTTCATGAATAATGCAGGCTAGTGCTGCGCCATATCCGTTCTCATCTTGGCGATGCTGCTGTTCAGTATGCCGGGAATCTCCGTCTTCATGCGCTCCACCAGGTGATCTTCGGCCAGCTTCTCCTGTGCGTCCATGCCCTTAACCATGCGATCCTGAGCGGCGGCAATCTTGGCGTCCATCGCGTCCATGCGCTGATCGAAGGCGCTCAGCCGCTGATCCAGTTGCGGTGTAAACTGGCCGATCGCGGTCTGCGACTGCGCGCGCAGGGCCTGCAAATCGTTGTGTGTCCGCGACAGCTCCTGCCCTTGCAGGAAGATCCATACAAACAGCAGCGCCACCAGCGCCAGATTGGCGATCAGCAAGAGCCGCATCGCATTCAATTTGTTCTCTAGGGTCTGCATATTTCCGCCTTCCGCCGGCCGGCTTGTCAATTGCGCCGCATTCTCTCGAGGGCGCGCCTGCCCATAGTTCACTTGTGTTCCCGCACCGCTCACCACGGTCTCCATGCGCCGCTGCGCAGCCGCTGAGGTATAAGGAGCGGAGGCAACCGTCTGTGTGCTCGGCGTCGTGTAGCTCTGCCTCGCCGGCGCTCCCGCCTCGGGAGAAAAGCTCGCCGCCTCCGGAGCGGAGATCACCCGCGTCGCTTCATGGCTCTGGATCATGCGCGTGGCTTCGTGCGACTGCGGAGCGGGTTGATAGAGCACGCGCGTTGGCTCATGGCTCAGTGTCCGCGCCTCCTGCTCCAGCAGGCGAATGCGCAACTCCGGCCCACCCGCGCCCAATCGCAGCACATCGCCGGAGCGCAGCGCGGCGCCCTCGCTGGCTGGATGTCCATTCAAAAAGGTTTCTACTCCAGGCTGCGATCCCTTGATCAGCCTTACTGCGCCCGCGGCCAGATCCAGCGTCACATGCTCGCCCGCCACCGAAGGATATCTTCCGCCTCCGAGGCTCACTTCACAGGACGGATCCTGGCCTATGCGAACGTACGGTTGATTCAGAACCCACCTGCTCGACTCACCAACGGCAACAATCTCAATTTCCATAGACCAGTCCAAAGCGTACTGCCCTTCCGGCGGCAGCCGTGGTCTTCGCTCGATGGCGAAAACCATGCAAGCAGAGTACCACCGCCGGTCTGCCCATGGGCAACCTTCTTTGCGACTTCTTTTTACAACTCCCATTCTGCAAATGCGGCTTCGGCAAGCATTCAGGCAACGCGGATCGATTGGCAAATCAGTCGGCCATCTCACCACAAGGCAAGGAAGACAACGGAAAAATTGCTGGAAATAATCTATATCTTCCTGGTTTCAATGTAGTTATATATGATTATTCTTCTGGATTATAGTCTTCGCTGTTTCAGAACTTCACTGGCGATAGATGGTTTTTGCGCCGGAGAAAGAGAAAAATGCCCAGCAGACCAGTGGCCGAGAGGAGGAGCGATGAAGGCTCGGGCGTATCTGCAGAGGGCTGTTCATTCAGGTTGTAGCCGACGGCGTCCAGAATGTTGACCTCAGCGCCGCCATCGGTGGTGAGGTACTGCGTCCCACCGAGGCAACCATCCGCACCCTGGACGAATTGGCAGTTCTGCGTAAAGTCCGCATAGTCTTCGCCATTGGAGAGCGTGTTGTAGATTGCGCCGTCGGCTCCGTTGGTGGCGCCGCCGCTATAGGAGAAGTAAGCGCCGGGTGTGGTGCTTTCAAAGACGCTCGTGCCCGGAGCCTGATAACGGAAGAGATCGACGGCCGAGGCGTTCGTGCCGCCGCAGACATCCGCGAGCGAGGCGCCCGAGGTGCTGACGCAGGAGGAGGTGCCGAGAATCTCGTCGGTCTCATGTTCAATCACTGAGTTGATGTTGTACGAATTGCCGGCTTGCGGGCCGCTGCCGTAGTAGTAGCTGTCACCGTAACCAGCAACAATGGAAGGGGTTGCCAGTGTGATCACCCCGTCGTAGCAGCCGCTGCCGCCGGGATCGCCGCAGAAGCTCAGGCTGGAGGTTGAGCCAGCGCCGGTCCCCAGGCCAAGCGCGCTGATCAGGGCGCTGGTTACTTCGATATTGCCGCCGCCATAGAGGGCGGGCTCGATCGACGGAAGGCTGACCAGCGCGGCTGCATCCACGGCGTCGCCGGAGGAGTCGGCAGTGAGCGCTGCCCGGTAGGCGCCATAGGTGACAAAGTTCAGGTACTGAGTGCTGGAGCCGAGGCCGGTATTCCCATAGGTGACGTAGATGGAGGCGTTGGCATTCGAGAAGGTGCTGTCATACTGGCCGGTGATGGTGGTGTTGAGCGTGGCGCACTCCGCGGAGCCGATTGAGGGATCGCAGAAGTAAGTGATGCCGCTGGCGCTGGCTGGAATGGCGCAGGCGATCAGGAGGAGAATGGGAAGAATCAATTGCCGCAGCGAGAGTTGCACAAAGCCTCCTGAGAGGATCGCCGGAAAATGCTTGAAAAAGCATTCGGGATGACTCAGGCTAAACCAAGCAATTTGATTGCCAGTTTTAAGGAAATATCTCTATTGCAATCAACGTATTAGAGGAGCTATATCCTCTCATCATGCAAAGGTTTGCATCAAAAAGGTAATCTTTTGGACAGATTCAGTCCATTAAACAACAAGGCCAACAAAGAGCTGTGCCCCGGAATCAAGAAAACTCCGGGGCACAGTGAGATTTATTGCCTGGTTTTTAAGCTTTAGCTGCAACCGCTGGTTGAGCCGCAGCTCATGCAGCGGTAGCAACTGCCGTTGCGGACCATGATGGCGCCGCAGACCGAGCAACTGGGAGCGTCGCCCATCTCGTACATATCCTTCATGGCATCGGCGGCGTGGAAGATGCCGCGGTCGGCCAGGCTTTGGCCGCTGGAGGAGCCGTCGTCATACAAAGGCTTGCCCTGCGGCGCGGGAGCGGTTGCGCCGGCCTGACCGAGGCGCTTGGCGACCTCCTCGGCGATGCGGGCCAACTGACCCTGGGCGATGGCATTGTCCTCCTCCGACTCGCTCTCCGGAATCATGCTGGGCGGGGCGGGCAACTGCTCTGTGTGCGGAGCAAAGCCTGCAAAGAGCGTTAGTTGCGTGCCCGAGAGGAAGCGCAGATTGAGCCAGCGGAAGATGTAATCCATCAGGCTTTTGGCGTAGCCGATCTGCGGATTTCCGGTCCAGCCGGAGGGCTCGAAGCGGGTGTGGGCGAACTTCTCGCACAGGGTCTTCAGCGCCACACCGTGCTGCAGGGCGATGGAGACCGAGGTGGCGAAGGCGTCCATGAGCCCGGATATAGTGGAACCTTCCTTGGCCATCTTGATGAAGATTTCGCCCGGCTGGCCGTTGGGATAGAGGCCGACGGTGACATAGCCCTCGTGTCCGGCGATGGAGAACTTGTGGGTGATAGAGGCGCGCTCCTCTTGCAGGCGATGACGGACGGCGCGGGGTGGACCGTTGGGGTCCTGCGCGGCGGGCGAATCCGCCGTGGCGTCGAGGGCCGTCGAGGGTTGCAGTGTGGGAACGGCGGCGGCCTTGGCGATCTCCTGCAGGGCGCGCTGGAAGGCGGCCTCGGCCAGAAGGATCGACTTTGCTTCGACCGTAAGCTTCTCTTGCGGCTTGGCTTCGAGAGCTTTCAGATCGGCCTCGGCGGCAACCTGTCCGGCGGCCAACTGGGCCAGAATGCGCGCTCCGGCGGCATCCAGCGGCGAGGGCTCGCGCTTGGCCTCGTCCATGCTGACGTTCAGCGGCTGCGTGCCCTTGGAGCCGTCGCGGTAGATGGCCACGGCCTTGATGCCCTGACGCCAACTCTCGGCGTAGGCCTCGGCAACCTCTTCGACGCTGGCGTCCTGGGGCAGGTTGACGGTCTTCGAGATCGCGCCCGAGAGGAAGGGCTGCGTGGCGGCCATCATCTTGATGTGGCCCATGTAGTGGATCGAGCGCGTGCCCTTGGAAGGCTTGAAGCTGCAATCGAAGACGGCCAGATGCTCGCTCTTGATGCCGGGCGCGCCTTCAATCGTCCCGGTAGCGTCGATGTAGCTGACGATGGCGTTGACCTCATCGCTCGTGTAGCCGAGCTTGAAGAGAGCCGAGGGCACGGTGTTGTTGACGATCTTGATCATGCCGCCGCCCACCAGCTTCTTGTACTTGACCAGAGCCAGATCGGGCTCGATGCCGGTGGTGTCGCAATCCATCATGAAGCCGATGGTGCCAGTGGGGGCCAGAACCGTGGTCTGGGAGTTGCGATAGCCGTAGCGCTCGCCGTAAACCAGAGCCATATCCCAGCACTCGCGGCTGGCGTCGATCAGCGAGTCGAGTTGAGGCACGACGAAGGGCTCGCCGCTCTGGCGCGACTTGCCAATCTTGTTCACCTCGGCGCGGTGCATGCGGATCACATCCAGAAAGGGCTCGCGGTTGACGTAAAAGCCGGGGCAGGCGCCGCCCTGCAGGTCTACATTCGCGGTCAGCGGCGTGGCCGAGGCGATCGGCGGGCAGTTGGCGGCCAAAATCGAGGATTGCAGATAGGCCTGGCCGGTCAGGATGGCGGTGAAGGCGGCGGCCAGATCGCGGCCGGCGGTCGAGTCGTAGGGCAGGCCGAAGGCCATCAGCAGCGCGCCCAGATTGGCGTAGCCCAGGCCCAGCGGCCGATAGTCGTGCGAGTTGCGGGCGATCGACTCGGTCGGATAACCGGAGTTGTCCACCAGAATTTCCATCGCCGTGATGACCACCGAGATCGAGTGGCGATAGGCGGGAATGTCAAAGACGCCCGAGGGCGAGACGTACTTCATCAGATTGAAGCTGGCCAGGTTGCAGGCCGAGTTGTCCAGGAACATATACTCCGAGCAGGGATTCGAGGCATTGATCCGGCCGGAGTTCTTGCTGGTGTGCCAGCGGTTGATGGTCGAGTCGAATTGCAGGCCGGGATCGCCGCACAGCCAGGTGGCCTCGGCGATCTTGCGCATGATATCGCGCGCCTTGTAGCTATCCACCGGCTCGTGTCCCTTGACGGTGTAGGTGGAGTACTCCTCGTCGTTCTCGTAGGCGCGCATGAACTCGTCGCTGACGCGGACGGAGTTGTTGGCGTTCTGGAAGAAGATGGAAGAATAGGCCTCGGAGTCCGGCCCCGAGCCGTCGTAGCCGGCCTTGATCAGCGTGAAGGCCTTGGCCTCCTCCTTGGATTTGCACTCGATGAAGTCGACAATATCCGGGTGATCGGCGTTCATGATGGCCATCTTGGCCGCGCGGCGGGTCTTGCCGCCGGATTTGATCACCCCGGCAAAGGCGTCCAGGCCGCGCATGAAGCTCAAGGGGCCGCTGGCCGTCCCCCCGCCGGAGACATTCTCCTTGCTCGATCGCAGCGAGCTGAAGTTGGTGCCGGTGCCGGAGCCGAATTTGAAGAGCATCGCCTCGGTGCGCGCCAGCTCCATGATGCCGCTCATCGAATCCTCGACCGAGTTGATAAAGCAGGCCGAGCACTGCGGATTGCGGTAGCCGGTGGCGGAGTAGCGAATGCCGCCGGTCATCGGATCCCAGTGCCAGTTCTGCGCCTCCGCCTCCGGTTCCAGGCGGTCGCAGCCCACGTTGAACCAGACCGGCGAGTTGAAGGCAACCTTCTGCGTCAGCAGCATATGCGCCAGCTCATCGTGGAAGATCTCCGCATCCTCGATGGTGGCGAAGTAGCCGCCCTTCAGACCCCAGTCGCGAACGGTTTCGGCCACGCGGGCGACGAGCTGGCGAACGCCGCTCTCTCGCTCGGGCGAGCCCAGCTTGCCGTGCAGATACTTCGAGGCGACAATGTTGGTCGCCGTCATTGACCAGTCGACGGGGACATCGACGGTCTTCTGCTCGAAGATGGTGTTGCCCTTCTGATCGGTAATCAGAGCCGTGCGCTGCTCCCACTGGAGCTCGTCGTAGGGTGAGACGCCCTCGGTCGAGAAGCGACGGGTGAAGATCAATCCCCGCTGGGTGTGGGAGGCCTGGGGGGCGGCGGCTGCGTTCTGATACTGAAGCTCGTTCATGTAAATCCTCTCTATTGAAGAAAATTGGTGAATCTCCGACTCCGTCCGGCAAAGGTCAGCCAGGATGGGGCCCGGGTAAATCTCGGTCAAAGAACGGGAAACGGAAAAGGGAAAGTACCGCGAAATTCTCTTCTCTGAGCGGCCACTTGGCGGGCGGATCACGCCGAAGATCTTTACAAGCCGTTAACAGCCGCAGATGAAAAAGTACCGCTCTCTGTTGTGCTTGTCAACAAAAAACCACAACATCTTGTATTTTGTTTGCGTTTGTGGAATCAACTTGCGAAACAAAGGGAAACGCCTGTGGAAAGCTCGAATGGCCCTTGCCGGAGGCTGCTTCCGGCTGCGCCTCTTGCACAAAAGCCGGTGCAGAGTGGGCTTTGCGGGCCATCACCCCTCCAAAATCAAGCCTAGACCTTGCCGGGGTTGACGGCAAGGTGCGGAAACAGTGCATAGATGTGGAGATTCGGGTCGGAATCCCGGGCCGAGATTCACGGCTTGAAGTGCGCTTTGGCCGGGATCGGTCGGCGGGGGCGGCGGATTGTTATTCCCCGATGAACCGGGCGAGCCCGAGGAACCGGACGATGAACCGGAGCCGCATCCGGCGAAGATCAGGGCAAACCGGCCACCGACAACAACATAAATCCGGAGAAGTGAAAGCTGCTTGGCTGCTTCAAGGGGTTGCTTTCCTTTCGCCGAGCCGAAGCAGATTGGCTACAAAAAAACCGTCTCCGTAGCGACGCAACCAGTCTATGGCGCGACAAGCGTCTTCCGCAAACCGCTTCGCAACATCTTCTCTGAAACGAGGAGGGTTATTTACGGAAACTGCGTCAAACTGAGCACATTCCGGTCGGGATCTTGAAACCAGGCGACGCGCGCGCCGCTCGGCGAGGTCCAGACGGGGGAGCTGCCGCTGTCGTTCATCCCCGGATAGCGCAGGAATGCAACACCTGCCGCGGTGAGTTGCTCGACCGTGCTCTCGATGGATTCCACCTGCCAGCCCAGCACCGTGCCGGGAGCAGGATTGTGCTCGCCGCCGGGAGTCAGGCGCAGCATGATTCCATTCGAGTCAAAGACCAGCGCGAAGGGCTTTTCCTCTTCCACCAGGCGAAGCCCCAACACGTCTTTGTAAAAATCGCGCGCCCGCGCCCACTCCGTGATGTGAACAAATGTCATGATCTTGCTGCCGCCGAGAATCGATTCCTTGCACATGACTTGCCTCCGAAGGATAACCTCGTCAGATTCGACTATTTTGCACCAGGCGCCACGCCATCGGCGGACGGCGGCAAGGATTTTTGCCGGAAAATCCGCTCTGCGGGCTGCCTGTTGAAGCAGATTAACTTAATCCGCGGAGGATGGGCAAGGAAGAGGAAAAAATCGCATGGTTCGAAGGAGTTCATCCGTAACTTCAGATCGAAGCAGACGGATTTGATCGCGCGCACGTCCTTGTTCATCGCCGTCCGTGCGCAAAGTTGATCAGCCGCACCAGCAGCAGCAGAATGGCCAAGGCTACCGCGCAGGCCACGAGCATTCCACGGAAGCGCGGCTTTGCGGCGCGGGGTTTGGCTTTGCGTGTCATCGTTCCAAGATGATCGTAGCGCAAACTCTGCGATGCCGTGCGCGGAGTGCGAATCGAGAACGCAGGCCGGACTCACCATTGGGAAAACCAAATGACCAGTGATTTCCACAACGTGACTTTTGCTGTTAAAGATCACGTTCACTGCGGACGATGACGTAAGTGAGCACGTGCGTTCAGAGCGCCCGCGGAGCGTGATTGGCTGATCCCGCATCAACGCATTCCCAAGACTTCCCAAGGAGGATACGCAGATGAGAGGACGATTGCTGATAGTCGAGGATGAACCGATTGTGGCCCTGGACCTCAAACAGGAGTTGGAGCAGTTGGGCTGCGAGGTGCTGGGCGTGGCCGAGAGCGCCGACGAGGCGCTGGTGGCAGCCGGAGTTCATCGCCCGGATCTGGCGCTGATGGATGTGCGCATTGTGGGCAGCGTCGACGGAATTCAGACGGCGGGCCTGTTGCGCGCCGCCTATCAGATTCCCGTGGTCTTTTTGACCTCCTACAGCGACGAATCGACGATTGCGCGCGCGGCGCGGGAGATGCCTTACGGCTATCTGACCAAGCCCTTCCAGAGCGGCGAGCTGAAGGCCACGCTGCAGGTGGCGCTGCACAAGGCCCGGGCGGACGCGCAGCAGGATGCGGCGCATCGCAAGCTGGCCGCAACCATGAGCGGAATGCGCGAGGGTGTGCTGCTGGTCTCCTGCGAGGGCCGGATCGAGTTCATGAACGCGGCTGCCGAGGCGCTCGCCGGCTGGTCGCTGGCCAAGGCCAAGGGCCGCTCGCTGGAGGAGGTTCTGCGCCTGAACGACGGCAGCCAGCGATTGGCGCGGCTGCTGGACAACCGCGAAGACGCCATTCCTGTCGAGGAGTTTGGCTGGACGCTGCATCAGCACGGCGGCGGCGCGCTCAAGGTGGACCTGAGCGTCTCCCTGCTGGCCGGCGGCGCGGGCGCGCGCAAAGGCTATGTGATTACCATTCGCGATGCCGCTGAACGCATTCGCTCGCAGGCCATCGAGGAGGCGATCGACGAGGCAAACTCCTTCGATCAGGCGCCGACGGCGATGGTGCAGTTGGATGGCGACGGGCGCATTGTGCGCGTCAATCAGGCACTCGAGCGCGAGTCGGGCGTCGCCTCCGATAGCCTGATCGGGCGGACGCTGACCGGCTTGAGCATGGACCCGGACCCGCGCATCGCTAAAGACCTGATGCACACCCTGTTGCAAGGCGGCACATTCCTGGGCACAGCGCGGCCCCGCACAGTCAACTAAGACAGCATATTCCGGGCGGGGAACCATTTATCTTCTCCGCCCATTTTCCCGCAACAGGACTTTGCCGCTCCATGTTCTTAGTTGGAACTCATTCTATGAACAATCTAACAATTGCTCCCTGTCCATCTCTCAGAAAACGGTAGTGTAGTCACTGTGCCGCCCGCTCCCCCCGATCCCAGGGCGGCAGGAAACCAGGGGCGCGCTCGACCTGCTGAGATCAGAACCCTGAAGGGCCCTATGTCTGATTTAGATCCTTCGCAACCGGTTGACTCCGCGGTTTCGGATACGTCTCGAGATACGCCTGTCAGTTTGCCTCACCCGGAATCGGGAGACGAGAAACAAACCGCCATGCAAAGGCGCGATGCCGTCCAGAACCAGCGCAAGGTCGGGCAGGATTCCCGTCAATCGGAACAAAATACGCGCGAGAGCAGCCAGGATCTGCGCGAGGCCGGCCAGGATTCCCGTCAATCGGAACAAAATACGCGGGACGCCAGCCAGGATCTGCGCGAGGCCAGCCAGGAGTTCCAGATCTCCGGGCACGCGCTGTTGGATCTTGAGGCACGCTACCAGTTGCTGGTGGACAGCGTCACCGACTACGCCATTTATATGCTCGACCCAGAGGGCCGGGTGGCCACTTGGAATCTGGGGGCCGAACGGCTCAAGGGATACAAGGCGGAGGAGGTGCTGGGTCAAAACTACTCGATCGTCTTTTTGCCGGAGGATGCGGCGGCCGGCTTGCCTGCGCGGGAGCTGGCAATCACAGCCCGCGAGGGTCGCTTTGAGACTCAGGCCTGGCGGCGGCGCAAGGACGGCACGAAGTTCTGGGCGCTGGTGACCATGACCGCGATCCGCGACCCCAACGGAGAGCTGCACGGCTTTGCCAAGGTGACGCGCGACTTGAGCGTGCAGAAGGCGGCCGAGGAGGCAACCAGGCAGTTCAGCAAACGCATCGCGCAGTATCAGTTCATTGTGGAGAACATCGGCGAGTTTGTTCTGTACACACTGGATGCCGAAGGGCGGTTTACCAGTTGGGGAAGCGCGCTCGAAAAAAGCACAGGCTACACTGCCGCGGAGATGCTGGGCCAGGAGTATTCCTTGTGCTCGACCGAGGAAGACAGGCAGGCTGGGGTGCCGGGAAGGGAGTTAGAGGAGGCGGCGCGCACCGGGCGCTGCGCAAGCGATGTCTGGCGCGCCTCGAAGGATGGCTCACTCATCTGGGCCACGGGCGTGATCGCATCGCTGCGCGGCGATGACGGAAAGTTGACCGGCTTTTTGTACGTGGGACGCGACATGACGCGGCAGAAGCGCGTGGAAGAGGCCTTGATTCACCTCAACGCCCAACTGGAGCGCTACCGGATCATCGTGGAAAACATCACCGATCATCTGATCTATACCATGGATGCCGAGGGACGGATCGACAGTTGGACTGCCGGCTCGCAGGCGCTGGCCGGCTTTGCGCCGGAGTTTGCTTTGGGCCGTGACTATGCAATCAGCTTCCTGCCCGAGGATGTGGCGGCGGGAAGGCCGCGCCAGGAGCTGGAGGAGGCAGCGCGCAGCGGACATTGCATCGCCGAGGGCTGGCGCCGGCGCAGCGATGAATCGATCTTCTGGTCCAGCGGTTCGCTCACCGCGGTGCGCAATGAATCGGGCGAGATGACCGGCTACATCCGCGTGGCGCGCGACATGACCGTGCAGAAGCGGCTGGAGGAGTCGCTGGCCCGAATGGCGGCCGATCTGGAGAGGCGCGTTGCGGCCCGGACTCATGAGCTGGAAGAGACGGTTGCTGAGTTGCAGCGCAAGAATCAGGAGGTGGAGGCCTTTGTCCACATCGTCTCCCACGATCTGCGCGCGCCGCTGGTCAATGTGCAGGGCTTCGTGCGTGAGTTGGAGGAGAGCTCGAAGACGTTGAGGATGGTCATCCAGAGCTGCCCGCGCTGGGAGGAGTGCTGGCCCGGCGTCCGTCCGGTTCTGGAGGATGAGATCGGCGGCGCGCTGCACTACATCTCCGCCTCCACGACGAAGTTCGAACGGCTGATCAATGCGCTGCTGGGACTCTCGCGCCAGGGACGCCAAGTCTATCATATGACGCGGGTGAATGTCTGGGAGCTGGTAACCAACTCCGTGGCCACCTTCCAGCAGTTGATCGCCGAGGCCGGAGCCGAGGTTGATATAGGCCAATTGCCTTCCGTAAATGCCGATATCACGGCCCTGGGCCAGGTCTTCTCCAATCTGATCGGCAATGCGCTTAAGTATCGCTGTCCCGAGCGGCCGCTGCGCATCGAGATCGGCGGACAGGCGGAGGAGGATAAAGTGCATTATTGGGTGCGCGACAATGGACTGGGTATTCCCGAATACGGAATTAAAAAACTATTTCAGGTCTTTCAACGCTTCCATCGCAAGCAGGCGGAGGGTGAGGGGATGGGATTGGCTATTGCGCATCGTATTGTGGAGAGGCATGGGGGAAAGATCTGGGCGGAGAGCCGGGAGGGCGAGGGCTCGGCCTTCCACTTCACCCTGCCCTCAACGCCTGTGGAAACGCCGACGATCGCTCAGGAGGCTAACCGGCCATGACAGCGTATGAGTCCAGCTTTACCATACTGATCGTGGATGACGACGAGGGCCACATCGAGCTGCTGCGGCGCAATCTGAGCCGCATTGCGCTGGGCAACCCCATTGTCGCTCTGAACGATGGCGCGCAGGCGCTCGATTACGTCTTCCGCCGAGCTCAGTTCAACGGGCGCACCAGTGCCGATCCGCTGATCCTGCTGGACATCAATATGCCCGGCAGCGTCAATGGCGTGGAGGTGCTGCGCCAGATCAAGGCCGATCCGGCCACCGGCAAGATTCCAGTCATCATGCTGAGCACGACCGACGATCCGCGCGAGATCTCTCTCTGTTACGAATTGGGCTGCTCGGTCTACATCACCAAACCCGTTGACCCGCTGCAGTTCATCGAGGCCATCAAGCGGCTGGGTCTCTTTCTCCAGGTGATCCGCTTGCCTGAGGACAATCCCCGGACAAAGGCGGCATCCAGGACATGACCGGCAGTGTACCCATCGCCGAGATACCTGCCGAAACGCGGCGGGTATTGCTGGTCGAAGACGACGCCGGCAACGCCGAACTGGTACGGCGATCCTTGGAGCGCGCCGGCTATTCGGTCCTGGTTGCGGGCAGCGTCGAGGCAGGTCTGAAGGCCCTGTGCGGCGATGAGAGCGGCGGCTTCTGCGCGCTCCTGCTCGACTACCGGCTTCCCGATGGCGAACCCTGGCCGCTGGCCGATGCCGCACAGGCGCGTGTTCCTGAGGTTCCAGTCGTTATCGTCACCGGCGTCAGCGATGAGAGTCTGGTCATCGAGGCCCTGCGCCGCGGTTTTGCCGACTATGTGAAGAAGACCGACGGCTTCTGGAATGAACTCCCCCTGGTGCTGGAGCGCGTGGCGCGGCTGGGCCGCCTGAAGAGCCGGCTGGATGAGACCAGCGCGCTGATGAGCGCCATCGTCGAGCATTCTTCGGATCTGGTTGCGGTCTACAACGGCGAGGGCAGGCTGGTGTATATCTCGCCCGTCTGCCTCACCCTGCTCGGCATGCAGCCCGACGAGCTGATCGGGCGTTCGTGGATGGAGATTGTGGTGCCGGAGGACCGCGAGCATCTGCTGAAGATGTTATCCCGGCTGGAGGAGAGCGATCACAATCCGGCCACCCTGCGCTGCTGCCACAAAGACGGATCGGTTGCGTGGGTGGAGGCCCGCGCGGCGCGTCTCAAGATGACCTCGACCGCCCAGCCCATGATCGTCCTCACGCTGCACGATGTGACCGAGCAGCGGGCGCATGAGGAGCGCATACAGGCCTCGCTCAAGGAAAAAGAGGTTCTTCTCGGCGAGATCCATCACCGCGTAAAGAACAATCTGCAGGTGGTGCAGAGCCTGCTGCGCATGAGCGCCCGCCTGCAGCCCGCCGGCAAGGCTCGCGCGGCCACTGAGAGCACCATCCAGCGCATCCACGCCATGGCACTGGTGCATGAGCGGCTCTACCGCGCCGACGACGTCGCCCGGCTCTCGCTCGGCGATTACCTGCGCGATCTCTTCAAAGGCGTTGTCGCCTCGAACTCCGCGCCGCCAGGTCAGATTCAACTGCGCCTCGAGGCAGAGGAGATTCCCTTGCCGCTGGACCGGGCCATCCCCTTCGGTCTGCTGGCCAATGAACTGATGGCCAACTGCTTCAAGCACGGCTTTCCCGATGGCCGCCAAGGAACGATCACCGTCTCCGTCGAGCGCGTCGAGGGCGTTGTCTCTCTGGCGGTTACCGACGACGGCGCAGGCCTGCCGGAGAACTTCGACGCAGGCGCCTGTCCGTCGATGGGGCTCAAGCTGGCCGCCAGCCTGGCGCATCAGTTGGGCGGAAGGCTGAAGTTCTCCAACCAGAACGGCTGCCGCGTGGAGGCGCAACTGAAGCGGCTGTGATTCAGGTTGCTGATACAATGGAAAGTGACGCACTGTGCGACGATTTTCAGTACTTTGAGAGAGCCATCAGGCTTTCTGACCACAGACAACGGATCACTGATCACTGATCACTGTATTGTCTCCCAACTCAAAGGTCCAAGCGGCCGAACCAAAAGAAGGAAAACTCCCTGTGACTCAGACGATACGCAATATCGCCATCATCGCCCATGTGGACCACGGCAAGACAACCCTCGTAGACGCCATGCTGCGGCAAAGCGGAACCTTCCGCGCCAACGAGCAGGTGGCCGAGCGCGTGATGGACTCGAACGAGTTGGAGCGGGAGCGGGGCATCACCATCCTGGCCAAAAACACCGCCATCGTCTTCGAGGGCGGCAAGATCAACATTGTGGACACCCCCGGCCACGCCGACTTCGGCGGCGAGGTCGAGCGCGCGTTGAAGATGGTCGATGGCGTCATGCTGCTGGTCGATGCCGCCGAGGGTCCGCTGCCGCAGACCCGCTATGTGCTCTCCAAGGCTCTGGAAGCCAAGCTCAAGCCGATCGTCGTCATCAACAAGATCGACCGCCCCGACGCGCGGCCCCAGGAGGTGCTGAACGAGATCTATGATCTGTTCATCGATCTCGACGCCGACGAAACGCAACTGGACTTCCCCGTGCTCTATGCGGTGGCCAAGGCGGGCACGGCCTCGGTCGATCCAGCCGTTGCCGGCGTCAACCTGCAACCGCTCTTTGAATCCATCGTCTCCACGATTCCTCCGGCCACCGGCGACCCCGACGGCGCCTTGCAGATTCTCGTCACCAATCTCGACTACTCGGATTACTTTGGCCGCATCGCCATCTGCCGCGTCTTTCAGGGCACGCTGCACGCCGGCGACGACGTCATGATCAGCAAGCGCGACGGTTCGCTGATGAAGACGCGCATTACAAAATTGTTCACCTTCAGCGGCCTCAAGCGCATCGAGACCACCGAGACCGAGACCGGTGACATTGTCGCCGTCGCCGGCGTCGAGGGCATCACCATCGGCGAGACCATCACCTCGGTCGAGAACCCCGCGCCGCTGCCGCTGATCGTGATTGACGAGCCGACGATCGCCATTCAGTTCAGCGTCAACAACTCGCCCTTTGCCGGTCGCGAAGGCCAGTATGTAACCAGCCGCAACTTGCGCGATCGCCTGCAGAAGGAACTGCTCACCAACGTCAGCATTCGCGTCGAAGAGACAGGCTCGCCGGATACCTTCAAGGTGCTGGGCCGCGGCGAGCTGCAACTGGCGATCCTGATCGAGATGATGCGCCGCGAGGGCTTCGAGCTCTCCGCCGGACGCCCGGAGATCGTCACCAAGACGGTGGACGGCACGCGCATGGAGCCGGTTGAACATCTCACCATCGATATTCCCGAGGCCTACACCGGCACGGTGATCGAGAAGCTGGGCCCCCGCAAGGGCGAGATGACCAAGATGCACAACCACGGCTCGGGCCGTGTGCGCCTCGAGTTCCGCGTGCCCAGCCGCGGCCTGATCGGTCTGCGCTCGGAGATGCTCACCGAGACCCGCGGCACCATCGTGATGAACGCGCTCTTCGACGGCTACATTCCCTATCAGGGCGAGATTCCCCAGCGGCCCACCGGAGCCCTGGTCTCCGACCGCCAGGGTCTGACCACCACCTATTCGCTCAACGGCCTGCAGGAGCGCGGCATCTTGTTTGTCGGCGCGGGCGTTGAGGTCTACGAGGGCATGATCATTGGCGAGCACTCGCGCGACAAGGACCTCGACGTGAACGTGGTGCGCGAAAAGAAGCTGACCAACATGCGCGCCTCCAGCGCCGACGATGCCATTCGCCTGGTGCCTTACCGCTCGCTGAATCTGGAGCAGGCCATTGAGTTTATCGCCGAGGACGAGATGGTCGAGGTGACCCCCAAGTCCCTCCGCCTGCGCAAGAAGGTCCTGCAGCAGAACCGCCGCCCCAAGACCTGGGAGAAGAACGCCGAGTAACTTGGCAGCAAGGCTGTTGAATGCTTTGAAGGGCACGACTTTAGTCGTGCCGCAATTGGCCGCAAATTCCTGCGGGCTTTAGCCCCTGAGGGACGATCCTTTCGGTCCGTATCTGATGCCCCGGAGGGGCAATCGACAATAGCCCAGGGCCGGGGTCCCCGGCACGCGGTCTTTGCGTGCTGGGGTGGCAGGGTGAAGCGCAGCGAAACCCTGGGAACGCTGTCTCCAAGAACGCTGTGCCCCGGAGGGGCGCGGCGAACCGAACGACTCGATTCCAATATGCAGCGTCTTGGCGGCCTCTACTCCGATCGCAATCCATCCTCGGCCCACAGCAGAGCCTCGGCATAGCAGGCGGCCAAAATCTCTCGATCAAGATGATGAGCCAGAGCCACCTCGTCGCAGGCATCCCAGTCGCCGCGTTCGTGGCTCTCCAGCCAGCGCAGCAGAACGCTTTCCGCATTGGCTTCGCCCAGCAGAGCCTCGCGAATCTCATCGCGCATCGGCAGATCCGGGGCCAGTTGCTGCATACTGATGCGCAACATCGCCGGCAGCAGGCTCAGCAATCCCAGCAGGTATTGCTCGGTCGGGTCCAGCTCGCAGAGTGCGGCGGCCAGTTCGCAGAAGCGTCCGCGCACAAAGGCCATGCGCAGAATCTCCGCCGGCTGGCCGGTATTCAATTCGCTGGCGATGGCCAGCATGGCAATGCGGCGGAAGGTGTCCTCGCCCACGGCAATCAGCGCCGACTGGATCGAGCGCACCTCCTGGCGAATCGCGCACATCGGCGAGTTGACCAGCCGCAGCAGTCGATAGGTCAGCGAGGGATCGCGCTTCAGCAGGCCGGTCAGCTTGCGTACATCGATCGAGCTGTTGCGCAGGTGCTGCATGATCTCGATATGCGAGATGCTGTTGGTGGGAATCTTGCGGTTCTCAAGCAGCGCCGGCCGGCAGAAGTAGTATCCCTGAAAGAGTGTGAAGCCCTCCTGGCAGGCCTGCTTATATTCCTCTTGCGTCTCGATCTTCTCCGCCACCAATGCCACGGTATGTTTCTCCAGCCGCTTGAGCAGCATCCGCCGCTCCTGGATGCCGGTCTGGATAAAATCCACTTTGATATAATCGGCCAGCTCCACCAGAGAATCGAAGTCCGGCTTCCAGGTGAAGTCGTCCAGCGCAATGCGGAATCCCTCCGTCTTCAGCTTGCGGCAGGCGGCGATCAGGCTGGGGGTCGGCTCCAGATTCTCCAGGATCTCCAGCACCGTCATGCTCGGCGGAAGCACGTGGACAAGGCTGTCGGTCAGCGATTCGCGCGTGCAATTGACAAAGGCAGGCAGGCCGCCCGTCAGCTTCTCCAGGCCGAAGATGACCGTATTGTCGAGCATGGTGCGGGTGGCATGGTCGCCATCGCCGCGGAAGGCCGTCTCCCGCCCCGCGCGGAAGAGCAATTCGTAGCCGTGGACACGCGCCCGCAGGTCCAGAATGGGCTGTCGCGCCACATAGCGCAACGCCTCCGGCGCATCAGTCTTCGCAGACGCTTCGGGAGTTGCGTCTTGCGCCTTGGTATCCCGAATTGTTTGAGTCGCCATCAATGACCATCCAGATCAGGTCATCGGCATACCCGCATCGTAACTTGAGAAAACTTCCGATTCCGGTATCGCGCCATCCAGCCAACCGGGAGGCGACCAGGGCGAGAGCAGGCAAAGATCGCACCGCGCTCCCGCCCGTCGATCAGCTTACCCCATGAACATTCCGCCGTTCACATCCAGCACCATGCCGGTAATGTACGAGGCCTCTTCCGAGGCCAGGAACTTCACCGCCCGCGCCACATCCAGATCCGTGCCCCGCCGTCCCAGCGGGATATTGGCCAGCATCGCCGCCGTCACCTTCTCGTCCAGCACCGCCGTCATCGGCGTCTCAATGTAGCCCGGCGCCACGGCATTCACGGTAATCCCCCGCGAGGCCACCTCGCGCGCCAGAGATTTGGTCAGCCCGATCAGTCCCGCCTTCGAGGCCGAGTAGTTCACCTGGCCCGCCTGTCCCGCGCGGCCCACCACGCTGGCCATATTCACAATCCGCCCCCAGCGGTTCTTGATCATCGGCCTGAGCAGCGCCTGCGTCAGCAGAAACGGCCCGGTCAGGTTGATCGCCAACACCAGATCCCACTCCGCCCGCTTCATGCTCATCATCAGGTTGTCGCGCGTGATGCCGGCGTTGTTCACCAGAATCTCCACCTTGCCGAACTTGTCCAGCACAGCCTTGGCGCCGTTCTCGATCGACTCCTGGTTCGACACATCCAGCTTGAAGGCCGCCGCCGTCCCGCCCAGAGCAGTGATCTCGGCAGCAACAGCGCCCAGCTTCTCCTCGTTGATGTCGGCAATCGCCAGCGTCGCGCCGGCCTTGGTCAGCTCCAGCGCAATCGCGCGCCCAATTCCCTGCGCCGCTCCGGTCACCAGCGCCACTCTTCCCTGCAAATCCGCCATACTCTTCCTCGACCCCCTGCGCGCCCTTGAGCCGCGCCCTTTCGTTCCCGATTATAAATGCGCTAGAGAGCCCTTCGGAGCGAGGCACGGATCCCCATCGAAATCAGTCAATAAAACCGTGTGCCCCCAGGCCTTGAAATCGAGACCTGGGGGCGCACGCTTCGTTCAATCCCGCTTGCGGAATCAGACTCATCCGCATCGATCAGAAGCGATAATTCAAACCGAACTTGAAGACTTGCAGATTGCTATGGAGAATCACGCCCTCACCTGCTTCGAGTGTGTTGGCAGGTGCGGTGCTGTTCCCGAAGCCGTAAAAGTCATATTCGCCCTTGAAAGTCATTTTGTGCGGGAGCGCGTATTCCGCCCCGCCGCCTATCACCCAGCCCTCCTTGGTCGTCGTAAACGGAGTGATGAAATCCACTCCCGATGAAATAAGGTAGGTGCGATACTTGAAATCGCCAATACCCAGACCGAAGGTTCCAAACGGCAGAAAGCGCTTTTTGGCGTAACCGATGCGGCCGCGAATCGAAGACAGCGCACCCACATGGGTGGAACAGGCGTAGGTTTCCAACGGACAGTTCGACTTGCCGGAGATATCGGCCCAATCGCCATCGCCCTCCGCGCCGACAACAATCTGTTGCGCGAGTTGGCGGTTATAGCCCACCGTTCCGCCCAGCAAGCTGCCGATCACAGTGAAGGGAGGGGCGTCATCTTCCGTAATGAAATCGTAGTGATTGTTGTGGCCCCAAGTGATGCCTCCATTGAAACCGGCATAGAAGCCGGTCCAAGTGGGCTCTGGCGCTGGCGCCGGAATGTTCTTGTTGCCAGGCTCACCTGCGGATAGGGCTGGGAGAACGCCCAGAAACGTCAAAACCAGGATGGAAACATACAAACGAATCTTCAAGGCACAACCTCCCAAACTTGATTGAATGCAGTAATGTCCAGTTGTGATTGAATACAGCAATGTCCAGCTCAATTTATCACAAAATACTACACGCGCAGAACTTTGAATTTCAGATGCCGGAGGGCGGCGCATCCTTGAACCGCGGGGACTCACCCTCGAAGCTGTCATCCTGAGCGAGCGCAGCGAGTCGAAGGACCTGCGGTTACTTTTCGCTCGGTCCCTCGCTGTTGGGGACCGGGGATGGAGACCAATCGGAGGGAGCAGGAGAGGCTTCATAGGCTGCGTAAAAACTTATTTCGAAAGGCAAGAAGTGTCAGGGCACGACTTTAGTCGTGCCGAAAGCCGCCAATGAATAGGCGGGCTTTAGCCCCTGAGGTAAGGTTGGAATGCAAGAAGAAATTCAATAAAAAATGTAGCGCCGGTCTCCAGACCGGCTGTCGCGCGGGCGTCCCCGCCCGCGCATTTCACGAACAACCACGAATTCAAGCGCTCAAATCTTGGGTGCCCCAGGTCCCTTGCTTTTGGGCACCTGGGAGACGATGAACTTCGATGGGCAGCTTTTCGTCTTCCTGATGGTAGCTGGAAAACTCAATCACAAGGCAAGAAGCGTCAGGGCACGACTTCAGTCGTGCAGATACGCGCCCTCAAAAAAGAATCGGGCTTCAGCCCCTGCGGTATTCCCGGAGGGAGCAGGAGCCTTCAGGCTCCTGATTGCGGCCTCATCGGATAGCGGCGGCCTTCAGGCCCGGAGTTTTTCTTCCAAGGTTTGCAGAGAATTACCACCCGCTCCCGCATACTACCCAGGAGAAAGGAACGGCGATGGGCGGGATCGGCAACGAGCAAAAACCGGGCGCAGCGAGCTTCCAGAGCCCTATTTTTCGCCCTACCCCCACCCCCCCACCCTGTGGAAAACCGCTTTATGGCCCATCAATTGGCGTTAACTTACGCATAATCAATCGCTTGTATTTTAGTAATGTTAACCAATCAGTAACCTTAAACCCCCGATTTTGCCCGTTTTTCAGCCCAGAATCAGCCCTTTTGAGTCAAAAACCAGCCCTTTTGAACCAAAGATTGCAGACTTCTTCGAGCAAGTGGACAGCATCTGAACAGCAATCAACCTCACTCAATTACAGCTTCGCCACTCGTCCCAGCCGCAGCGCCCGATTGACGGCGCACAGAATCGCATCCAGCGAGGCCGCAACGATATTCGGATTCACGCCCGCGCCAAAGACCGCCTCCGTCGCGCCGAACTGCATCTCGATAAAGGCCATCGCCGTGCCCGATGCGCCTTCGCTGATCGATTGCTCCTGGTAATCGACGACGCGCGCTGCAAGGCCGAAGGCCGTGTTGAGCGCGCTGACAAAGGCGTCGATCGGTCCGTTGCCTGTGCCCGTGATCGACTGCTCTGCCTGACCGTTGCCGACCGTAGCCGCAATCGTAACCGCGCCCGCGCTCGAGCTCTCCGCGTACTGAATGCAGCGCAGCGGGCCGCGCTGTTCCAGATACTCCGTCTGGAAGGCCGCCCAGATCTCCGCGGGCCGAATCTCGCGCCCCGTCTCGTCGCCGATCTTCTGGATTACGCGGCTGAATTCGATCTGCAAGCGGCGCGGCAGCCGCACGCCGTAATCGCGCTCCAGCAGATAGGCCACGCCGCCCTTGCCCGACTGGCTGTTGACGCGGATAATCTCCTGGTAACTGCGGCCAATATCCTGGGGATCGAGCGGCAGATAGGGCACTGTCCACTGCGGCTTGCCTGCCTGCACCGCGAAGCCCTTCTTGATCGCATCCTGATGCGAGCCGGAAAATGCCGTGAAGACCAGTTCGCCGGCGTAAGGGTGGCGCGGATGCACAGGCAGTTGATTGCAAAATTCGGCGCACTCGATCACCGCCGGAAGATCGGAAAAGTCCAATCCTGGATCGATGCCCTGCGTGTACAGATTCAGCGCCAGCGTAATCAGATCCACATTGCCGGTGCGTTCGCCATTGCCGAAGAGCGTGCCCTCGACGCGATCCGCGCCGGCCATCAGAGCCAGCTCCGCCGCGGCCACGGCCGTGCCTCGGTCGTTGTGCGGATGCACACTCAGCACGATCGCATCGCGGTGGCTCAACTTGCGGCTCATCCATTCGATCTTGTCCGCATAAACGTTGGGCGTCGAGTTCTCCACCGTCGCCGGAAGATTCAGAATCATGCGATGCTCGGGCGTCGGCTTCCACACATCGATCACCGCCTCGCTGATCTCCAGCGCGTAATCGAGTTCGGTTCCGGTAAAGCTCTCCGGCGAGTATTCGAAGACCCACTCGGTTCCCGGATAGGAGGCGGCAATTTCGCTCAGCATACGCGCGCCCTCGACGGCGATCTGCTTCACGCCCGCGCGATCCAGCTTGAAGACGATCTCGCGCTGCGCCGTCGAGGTCGAGTTGTACAGGTGAACGATGGCGCGCGGCGCGCCCCGCAGCGCCTCGAAGGTGCGATGAATCAGCGCCTCGCGCGCCTGCGTCAGCACCTGCACGGTCACATCGCCGGGGATGCGCCCCGCCTCGATCAGCTCGCGGCAGAAGTCGAAGTCCGTCTGCGATGCCGCGGGAAACCCGATCTCGATCTCCTTGAAGCCCAGCCGCACCAGCAGGTCGAAGATCTGGTTCTTGCGTCCGGAGTCCATCGGATCGATCAGCGCCTGGTTCCCATCGCGCAGGTCCACGCTGCACCAGAGCGGCGCCTTGTCGATCGTCTTGCCCGGCCACGCGCGATCCTCAAGCGGAACGGTCTCGGTCGGTGCGTACTTTTCTACTGGATTCTTCATTGGGATAAATTCGCTTTCTCCCGGAGCCTTGCGCTGAAATGAGAATCTTCCAGCCTTATGCGGCTCGCGCAGGGTTCAACCGCGCAAGGCAACAAGAAGCCTCCGGTGCTTACACATCAATTTTAGTGGAACAAGGCTGGAAGGATGAACATCTCGACTTTGGGCAGTTGTAAAGTTTCCGGCTCGTATCTGATAAACCTCCCATCCATCGCAGTATACTGACAGCGTGATGGGCGACTGGCTCTTCAGTTACGACGCGATGGACCGGCTGACGGCGGCGGCGGCGGGATCGAGCGCGCCTGCGGCCTTTGCGGACCAGACGGTGGCCTGGAGTTATGACTCCTACGGCAATCGCACCGCGCAAACCTTCAGCGGAAACGCTATTAATTCGAACTGGGCGACCTATAACTCGGCGAATAATCGCATCAATACCGCCAAATCCGCAGTCGCCGGATATATTTACGACGCCAGCGGCAACACGCTCAACGACGGCAACAACAAATACTGGTACGACGCCGAAGGGCAGCAGTGCGCCGTGCAGAGTCTTGCCGTCACGGGCCTGCCGATAACTCAATATATTTACGACGCCGAGGGCGCGCGCATCGCCAAGACGACCATCCCCGCCGCTCCGGCCACTGCGACGAGCCTCTGCGCGCCGCCGCTCGGCGCGGGTTACACTCTGAGTGCGAGGTATCTGGTGGACCAGGGCGGCGATCAAGTTACGGAGATCAATGGCGCGGGCGTCTGGCAGCACTCCAATGTCTTCAGCGCCGCGCGACTTACCGCGACTTATGACAAGCTCGGCCTGCATTACGAGTTAGCCGACCCGCTCGGCACCAAGCGCGTGCAGGCTAACACCAAAGGATTTGTCGAAGAGTGGTATGCGTCACTGCCCTACGGTGATGCTCTGACGCCAATCCCCAATACAGCTTGCACCTCAGCTAACAATTGCTTCGCGGAAGACGCCACCGAACATCACTTCACCGGCAAAGAACGCGACGCCGAATCCGGTAACGACTACTTCGAAGCACGCTATTACAGCAGTGCGATGGGCCGCTTCATGTCGCCCGACTGGGCAGCGAAAGAAGAACCAATTCCGTACGCACAGATGGACAATCCGCAGAGCTTGAATCTGTATTCGTATGTGTGGAACAATCCGATGGATAGAATTGACCCGGATGGGCATTGGACTTGCACGGGGGACAACGCTAAAGGTGATGCTTGCCAAGCCATGTCTGCAATCCACGCGAAAGAGGGACTCGTTGCAGATGGCGTGGACGGATTGGCACAGCTGGCAGCGGATAGAGAGGCCATGACTCAAGGCCCAAAAGATCATTCTGTCACTATTATGGACTATACCCAAAGTGCTGGGGGCTTTCATCATGTTGGTATTGGAATTGGGATTACCGACAATACTAACGGGTATTCTACAGCTGATCCAAATACACCCACGTGGGAACGAATTGTCGGTGCTCCAAAAGGAAAAATGGAAAATGATATTGAACATCACACTGACCCCGACACCAAACAGATCGCACCGCACGTTCCTCACCCTCTTGCGGTTACTGGAGCGCAAGCTAATGCGATTGATGCGGCAATACAAGCAGCAAAATCTAACGGCGGGCGGTATAACTTAATATTCAATAATTGTGCTGAGAAGATTGAAAGCATCCTTCATAGTGCAGGAGTAAAGGGTATTCCTCATGGCAACATATTTCCTACCCATCTTGTGCGAGCAATTGATCGAATTTCGCAATGAACCCATTTAAACGACACAGCACGAATCAAATGAAGAGGGTCTGATTTATGAAACGGATATCTAGGCGCAAGCTGATTGGAGTTGTTGCCGGAATACTTGGAGTGTTGCACATGGTGCCAAGTGTCTCTGCTGGAACCCACAAGGGTTTCCCAGAGAAGTATTCTGACGTTTATATGCCTGTATCGCTCACTGTCGGAACCATTCAAACGCCTGAGTTTGTTGCCGACTCGCAATTGTACGACATCTTGATTCAGGTAGAGAAGCCTCTGCCATTCAATCAAATGGCATGCATGATGGGAGTGTCTGACAGTCCACTCGATCATTGCAAGAGCAACGATCCCCTGCTTCGAGCGGATTGGATCGTCTGGAATGAAGGCCATATTGTTTCGAAGGGATCAAGCCCAACTGAGGTTCATGCTGCATTTACAGACAAATACATATTTGGATTACTCGGAAAGTTCTCGGGTGAGGTTGGAAAGAAATACACAGTGGAAGTGAAATTTACCAAAGATGGGACTCCGCTGAACGTGGCGAACCCGCACCTAATCGTTATTCAGCACAAAAAATTCTGGTAAGGGCAAGCCATATAAAGGCCGTCCCTCGGGGCGGCTTGCTTGCGTCAGTGGCCTCCGTCCAACGCCTCACCACATCCCGGAAAAGCCGACGCTGCTCTGCATCGGAATTAGGGGGACACGTCACCCCAGAATGGATGCTGCACAGTAACCTTCGGTTACTGTGCGGGAACCACTTTACAATCAAGCAGCTAAAAGGAAAACTCTCTAAAAATAAGGCGTTTACAGGTTACCGAGCGCGAACCATAAGAAAACAAGCGACTAAAAGTAAAAGTGGAGTCATCCGATCTATTCTATAAACACGCGCCGGTTGGCGGGTGGCCCCGGTCCCGGTGACTGAATTCAACCAAGCTCAGGGTGCCCACGGTCCCTCGCCTTTGGGCAACTGGGAGGGACGCGAAAATCCGGGTGCCCCAGGTGCCTCGCATTTGGGCACCTGGGAGAGCAAGCATCTCAGCAGGCTGGTTTTGCTTCTCCTCGACATCTCTCGTGATTTCGTTGTAAGCTTTCCATCGATGCGGACGGGTAGCGCACC
>Ga0302198_10001640_pt1 | contig 24342 bp, 20 predicted proteins | sample II_Bog_N2_2_FD_193521 | JGI IMG/M metagenome (GOLD analysis project Ga0302198, IMG submission 193521) | Peat permafrost microbial communities from Stordalen Mire near Abisko, Sweden - II_Bog_N2_2 | ecosystem: Environmental > Terrestrial > Soil > Wetlands > Peat | place: Sweden: Abisko... | reverse complement strand
GGCGCTGGAGCCGGAGAGCGTGAAATCGACCGTGGAGCCCGGATCGCGGCTTTGAAGCGAGACCACGCTGCCCCCCAGGTCTCAGAATCGAGACCTGGGGCACCCATTCATTTTGCGATGGTCAGACTTGGGCCACCCGCCTACTGCCTGAAAAGATAGCGGGAGGATTGAGCGCCGCCAATGGCTTGCTCCCTCTTGAACAAGGCGATTTCACGGAGATGGTATTGAAAATAGTAGATGCTGAAAAACAGCGTCATCCATATCCCAAGCGAGAGTCCGATTGGTTCGTCTTCGTTGTACTGTTTCAACAGGTCCCGCCGCATGCTGAACGCTGCGATGATCCACACAATTACCCCGAAAAGCCCAAACCATTCGCTCAGATTTTGCCGGGGCACTAAATACTGAAATACGAGCTGGCCAACAGCAAGTAGAGCCGCAATTCCAAAGAGCACCAACGTCACGCTTTTCCGACGCACTTTTTGCAGCCAGTAAGCGACAAATACCGCCCACAGGGAAGCAAACACACCGACCGTCACGATGCTTAAGACGAGAAGGACTGCCCAGTGCATTCTGGGAGGAGGCGGATAGCCTGCATCAATTGCATTAAGATCACTCACGTTGGTCATCCTTTCTCGTTAGGGGCAAGTTCCGAAGGTCCCCGTGTTTGCCCACACCGAAACGTTGGCTCCCTTGACCTTACCGCCAACGGATACCGAATTCACGTTGCCCCCCGAGTGACCGACAGTCACCTTGGCTCCAGTCCTTGGAATAGGAAATGAGAAAGGCTTGGATGCTCCTTGCTGGGGGCCGAAGCTGCTCGTGCCCTTTCCTACCGCTCCTGTGAACCCCTCGAAACCCTCGCTCGTTGGTCCCATCGCAACTGCCCCTTTGAATGGGCCTATGCCCGCGTTTATCCCTCCCTTACAAACATCCGGAATATCCTTCGTGTGGAGTTGTAGCTGCTGCAGCATCTCTAGGCCAAACGGTGAAACCTGCCCGGTAGTATCGATGTCGATGTCTTGAGTCGAAATGGATGTGTCTCCCGTATCGCCATTTACCCCCACAGTGGTGCCTGGCGTATTGACTGTGGCGGATTCCCATCCGTTTGAGACATTCTGAGGATCACCCGCCTGTATAGGCTGAGTCATTGCAGCTAGGTCAGCGTTGGGAGTAGCACTCCAATCCTGCATGTTCCCCGCCGTGAAGGTACTCGGATCGAAGTAGGTTCCGCCTGCCGCTTGGCACCCTCCCGTATTGCCCGTCTGCTTATCATCAGCGGAGTCAAAGCTGCCGTCGTCCCAAACGCATTGCTGTCCGTCTGGGTCAGTGTTCACAAGCGGGTTGTTCAGCACGTAGCTGTAGAGATTGAGGCTCTGCGGATTGGTTGGATCAGCGTAGGCCAGCCCGGAAGGGTCAGGGCTCATGAACCGGCCCATGCTGGAAGCGTAGTACCTTGCCCCGAAGTAGTCATTGCCTGATTCGGAATCACGTTCTTTGCCGGTAGAACGGGATACCGAAAAACACACGGTGGTTGCACAAACGCCGGAGAACGTCATAAATGTAGGCGCTTCCATCCAGGTTAAATCCAAAGCGCCAAAATTCGGTCTCGGGCGGCTCATTTCGCTTTGATCGCTATGTTCACCCCCGACCCGTTTGTGTGAGGAACCGGCGAAATGTAGTCCACAGGCAGTCCAAGAGTGTCAACGATTCCAACTCCGGTTTCGCCATGTTCTCGCCTGACATGTAAGCCCCATTCGTACATGGGCTTATCTGCAGTCAAATCCGTCGGAAGCGGAAAATGCCCGAGCAGCATCGTATTTTCTCTCTTACGATCACTGAAGGCGATGAACCCATTGTCTTCACTGTCAGCAGACATGCGTAAGGCCGTTAGCCCGTTCTTGGTATTGAACTCAAGGATCGGAGCCGGGTCTGTCCCTGCATTTGTTCTTGTGTCTTGGCCTTGCTCGCCCAAGCGAATTCCACCCTGATTCTCAGGCGCAAGGAAGCGCAGATACACGCCTCCATCCTGTTCTGCAGCTAATGTTGCTTTTATGGCACCATGGGAATCTTCGATCTGAATCTGATGTGCACGAACAACATCCAGCGTCCGATGGAGGAAGATTTCATACATCAAAACGGCACCGAAAACACCGCCGCAGAGCGAACTCAGGAGAACAATAGGTATCAACATTCGCATTTTCATTGTGCTGGGCACCCTCCTTCTAGCCAGTCCGTAAAATCTGCCGTTCCGCCGCCGCCGTAATCGCCCCTATACCCGTACGGCGCAAACTGATTATTGAAATCGAGGCCCGGCCCAGGCGCATTCGATTCATCATCACCAATTTTGAAATTCTTGTGAGTGAGTTCATGCCAAAGAGCGAATCCTTGGGTGCTGGATGAAAGTCCATAGAAATTGGCCCAAGTATGAATAGTTCTAGCGCCAGAAGCATCGGTCGTGGCATCAGCACTATTGCCTTGCGGTTCTTCGTTTGGATGTTGATCTAATTCTCCGTTTTCAAGTGAGCGAGCAAACGTGCTCATCGAGAATGGAACGCCCAAGCGTTTTCCGACGCCTGAATACGCCTTCTTACATGGTTTGCTGAGATTTTGTTTCACATCGTACAGGCGCTCTGACACGTCCATTTGGGAAAGCGGTTGCCGAAATGGCCGTTTAGTAATTGGCCTTCCAGTATCAGGAAAGGGATCTGGATCAGAACCTCCACCGCCGCTTCCCCCGCAATTGGCAAATAGGTGTGCGAAGAAGCTCTTGATTGCAGTGCCGAGTGATGTTTGAGCGTAATAGGTTCCGCTACAAGGGGCCTGATTAAACCAATTCAGCCCGTACGGGTCCACATATTGCAGGGCGTGATTACCGACATAGGCATAAAGATTCAGAGACTGCGGATCGCGCGGATCAGAATAGGACAACCCTGATGGATCAGGCATTAGCCACCGTCCCATGCTGCTGGCGTAGTACCTGGCCCCGAAGTAGTCGTTTCCGGATTCGGAGTCACGCTCTTTGCCGGTGAAGTGCGCTGGGCTCGGGTTGGAGGTCAGAGAGCCTTCGCCGAATGGGTAGCTGGTCCAGGTAGAGTAGATTGCGCCCCCAGCGCCGGAGCGAACCCGTTCAGTGCCCAGCCAGTCGGAATGCACAAAGTAGGTGTTAGCTGTGCTGGGGATGTACGTGGCGAGGTGCATGCCACCAGCGTACACCTCGCCGCGGTTCCAAGTACCGCCAGAAGCAAGAAAGTCGCTGATGACGTGGCCGCCGAGATCGTACACGTCATCGTAGGCGACTCCGCCCACGATCCTCCGTACACGGGTACCTCCGGCGTCATATACGTACGTTGCCGTGCTGCCGCTGTCCACGCTGGCAAGGCGGCCTTCCGCGTCGTACTGGTAGCTGTGGATGCCGTCGCCGATCATGTCGCCCGCCAAATCGTAGCTGAATCCGGAAATCCAGTATTTGCCTGTCTGGAGCGTGTAGTTCGGCGTCATGCAGGTGCCGGTGTAGTTGGTTTGCTGCAGACGGTTTCCGAAGCGGTCATACACCTCCGCGCAGCCCAGGCCAGTGTTGGAGACCGCCGTATTCAGCCGGTTGAAGTCGTCGTAGGTGTATTTCCAACTTCCGTTCACGCTGTCGTAGCTTTCGTCCAGATCGCTGTTCGGCAAGTAGGAAACCCCGGCGCTGTAGATGCTGTTTCCGGTCCCGCCGGTCATATCCGCGCCCGAGGCGGCCAGGCTGAAAGACGCGGGGCTGAAGCCGTTCCCGCTGGCGCTGGAGCCGGAGAGCGTGAAATCGACCGTGGAGCCCGGGAATAGGTATCATGTCCCCCCCCTACACCGGCAAGATTCAAGTGCCCAGGGCCATTGGATGTCGCCTGACCCGTACGGCGGAAGCTATGACGTTTACAACCCACGGAGCTTCAATCGATATGCATACACGCTAAATAACCCGCTAAGTTTGATCGATCCCTCCGGGTTGGATGGCTGTGACGGTGTACAGTGGGGGAACGGCTGTGTGGACGGCGGCGGCTGTACCATGGTCGTTAGTGCCCAGCACCCCTTTTCACCAATGGCTCCGTGTGGTGCTGGTACCGGTCCAGACGGCGGCAGCGGCAATGATGGCGGTGGAAATGGCAGCGACGGTGGAAATGGCGGAGGTAGTGGAGGCGGCACTGGACCTAACGCCCCAAGTAACACAGTGTCAGCCACCTCTAAGACGCCAGCCCAGCAACAATGCCTCGCCAACACACAAGCAGACTATAACCAGGCCGTCAGTCGCGCCTGGGATGACGCTAACGATACCTTCTATGAAACCGCAGGAGGTGCGGTCGTCGGAGGCGCTATAGGCGGTTGCGTGGCTGGGGCAGTCCCTACTGCGGGTCTAGGATGCGTACCGGGAGGCTTGATAGGCGGGCTAGGTGGTCTTGCAGGCGGAGTACCGACGGGTATTTGGCTCGGAGGCAGGTCTGTGACTAAGGCATTGAGTAGAGCAAAACAGGACTACAACACAGCGGCTCAACGGTGTTCGCAACAACCGTAATGGCACAGCAAGAGGCCGTCATGCCAATAGCCTTGGAGGAGGATATCTGATGTTCTTACGTGCCGCGTTATGGGGATTCGTATTTGGCGGAATTTTGGTTGCTTTGGTCACAGGGATAGCCAGGAAGATCTGGGAGCGAAAATCAGGTCAACTACAATGCCCTCGGTGCCACTCCCAACCCGCAGTAATCCGGATGCAGCGAAGCCTGACACCATCATGCCCATGCAGAGCAAAGACAAGGTGGCGAATGCGCGGATGTGGGTCTACGTTGGCGACCAGGATTATCCGTACAACGTCTTCGACTTCACCATGGACCGATGTCGCAATGGGCCGACGCGGTTCCTGAAAGATTACAACCAGGTTCTGTTAGCGGATGGCTATGCCGGTTACAACGGCGTCGTTGTCGGCAACGCGATTACGCGTGCCGGATGCTGGGCACATATGAAAAGGAAGTTGGTCGAGGCGGAGAAATCCGCGCCCGAGATCGCACGCCAAGCTGTCGAACGAGTGCGTGCGCTTTATGCTGTCGAGCGCCTTGCCAAGGATGCTTCTGTTGAAGCTCGCCTGCAATTACGCGGCGAGAAGTCTCAACCTCTGCTGGCGGAGTTGCATGACCGACTTCTCGAGTGGAAGGAACAGTTGCTGCCCAGGCATCCGATGGCGGAAGCGATCAACTATGCTCTGGGCCAGTGGCAGGAACTGAATGTCTTCTGCAGGGATGGCGCCGTGCCGATCGACAACAACGTGAGTGAACGCGAAATGAAGCGCGTGGTGTTGAATCGCAAGAACTCGCTCTTCGTGGGCAACCCGCGCGGAGGAAGAACGGCCGCCATCTTGTCCAGCTTGACCAGCACATGCCGCCGCCATGACATCGATCCGCAACTCTATCTCACCCAACTGCTGGTCAATCTACCTGCGCTTACCATCGGCCAACTACACACATGGCTGCCGGACCAGTGGAAGATACGTAACTCCGCACACCTTCAAAGTCTTCAGAATCCGGCCACACAGTCTGCATAGGGATGGGGTTCAGGTACCGCTCACGAACTATGGACGAAGTGGCGAGGGTTGGTATCAGAGCAGAGCCAAAGCGGTCATACGGTAAGCGCATTCTGTCGTGACCGCGGGATTTGTGATTCGCAGTTCTACGATTGGAAAACGCGACTTCCGGACTCCGGTTGGATTGTAGGCTAACCGGAAGAAGGTCGGGGGGAAGATCGACGTGGGAGATGCAGGATATCGGTGTGTCAAGAAAGCCATCGTAATCTTGCAAGAAGCGGTTCTTTTACCGTAAGGAATTCTTATGGGGATGCATTTCATACTCCAAAAGCCTTGTATCGTGGGCGGCGGTAGTGCGAGACGGTAGTAGTTGCAATAGCGCCAGACCCTCTTGCGCTGCGAGTATCGCCTTTTCATTCTGATGGTTGGCGCGGTATGCCTGCGCCAATATGAGAAGGAAACTTGTCCGGCGGCGATTCGTGAGTGCAACAAGGCGCTCCGCGAACTGCACGGTGAGCGGTGGATCGCGCAATGTGATGGGTAGGACAGTCAACATTTGTGTGGCCGCCAGATCAAGATTATGAAGTGAGGCATCTGGAGAAGACGCTACTTGACGCAATGCGGCAATGCCCTTTGCGGCAGTCTGCGCGCCATCTGTGGTTGAGCTTGTAGCCTGTTCAAGTGTGCCCAAGGCGGCCTGATCGGCACCGAGTTCCGCTTTCCAGTTCTTGCTGTCGGGATTGACATGTGTGAGGCGCTCACGGATCGCGACGGATCGACGCAGCAGCGCGATGGCCCGATCACGATTCTCGCGGCTTGACTCCTGGTTAGGATTTAGCCGACGATCGAGCATGTCAACGTAGGTAAGCGCTTCGTTGGAAAGACTGATGGCGAAGTCGACCTGAGCGCGAGTGTCGGTTGGGTCGGCGTTCGCGAAGTATTCGTCGTTTTTCCGTGCCTGCTCGCAGGCGTCGAGCGCATTCTTGTAGTCCAACGTGTCGCTTAAGCTGTCGGCTAGTTTCTCTAAGACCGCATTTCTTCCGCGCCGGGATGCGGCCGTTTCTTTGTCGGCAGCCGGGAGAGCATCCCAGGCAGCAAGGGACTCGCGATAGTCGGCAATGGCTTTGATGGGGTCGGACTCCGCTTCGATGCCGCCAATTTTCAGATAGTCGATCGCCACCCCGCGACGGGAGCGCAGAAAGGTTGCGTCCAAAGAGATCGCGCGGCGCGACAGTTCCAGCGCACGACGATAGGCAGCGAGTGCGCCAACAGGGTCTCCCAGGCCGGAGATGCCGGTCTGTCCCAGTTGGTCGCCCAAGGCACCATAGGCGGCAGAAGCCTCTGCGACCTGTGTCGCGGTCGCCTTAGGGCTTGCTATCTGCGCGTCGAACGCTTCGACCGCCGAGCGCATGGAGACGATGGATTCCTGCGTTCGACCGAGCCCAAAAAGCACTTCACTTCGCGACTGTTGTGCCAGGGCGAGCGGACCCAGAACGGATGTGTCATTCGGGAAGTCTTCTCTGAATCGCTGAGCAATAGCGAGCCCCTTACCGATGCTCGCAAGAGCGCCGGCAGAGTCGCCGATGTTCTGGTCGTACGGATTGCCTTGCACATTGCCGAGACGGGTGTAGGCATCGATGAGATCGAGCTGCGTGAGAGGGTCACCGGCGGCGTCCTTCGACATGCGATCGAGATGCTCCAGAACGCGTGTAACAAGTAAGTGCTGGACAGGAGTCGAGCCGGGAAGTTGCTTCACGGCTTCATCGATTTCCGAGAGCAGACTGTTGCTCAACTGGCGGAGATCCTGTGAGCGGGCCTCTGCCCGGCGCCTTTGCAGATTGGCATTGCGCGACTGCCACAGGATGCCGCCGATGCCGACGACCATACTGACAGCGAGAAGCGCAACCGCGGAAAACGCGAGACGATTGCGGCCGATGAATTTGCCGGCACGGTAGCGGTATGTCCCTCGGCGCGCATGCACGGGGCGTCCGTCGAGGTAGGCCCCGATGTCGGCGCTGAACTGATCGACGGTGAAATAACGCTCGACGGGTTCTTTGCGCAGGGCTTTGAGTACGATGGCATCCAGATCGGCGTTGGGCTTCTCATCGCCGACGGCCACCGCGCTCGGCGACCGCGGGACTTCGCTGCAAATGACGCGGAGCATTTCGGCGGTAGAGAAATCCGTGAGTTCGTAGGGCGGCACGGCCGCAATGAGGAGGTACAGGAGGACACCAAGGGAGTAGATGTCCGATGCGGTGGTGATTGGGTTGCCGAGGACCTGTTCGGGGCTGGCGTATTGCGGAGTGTAGGACTGCAGACCGTGGCGAGTGAGTTCCGCCGCGGCGTCCGCCGGAGAAGGGGCTAGGAGCTTGGCAGTGCCGAAGTCGAGCAGGCGTGGCGTTCCGTCGGCAACGACGAGTATGTTGTCTGGTTTAAGGTCGCGGTGGACGATGAGGTTCTGGTGTGCGAACTGCACAGCACTGCAGACGTTCTGGAAGAGCTTGAGCCGCTCGCGCAGAGCTAGATGATTTTCCCGGCAGTAGCGCGCGATGGAAATTCCATCGACATATTCCATGGCGAGATACATCTCGTCATCCTCGCCGACACCGCCATCGAGCAGACGTGCGATGAAAGGGTGGACCAGTCCGGCGAGGATTTGACGCTCCAGGCGGAATCGCTCGCGGAAGAGGTCCGTGGCGAGCGGCATATCAATCAGCTTGATTGCCACCTGCTGGCGAAACTGGCCATCAATGCGATGAGCGAGGTAGACGGCTCCCATGCCGCCGCGTCCCAGCAAGCGATCCAATTCGTAAGGCCCGACCCATCGACCCTGCAGAAAGGTACCGGATCTACCCTCCGCCTCTCCGGAGTTCCGTGAAGTCAGCGACTGCTCGGCCTCACATGCTTCTATCAGTGAGCGCACCTCAGCCATCAGAGCGGTATCGCCTGCGCACCTTCTATCGAGAAGGGATGGCCGCTCGTCCTCCGGCACAGCAAGAACCTCATGGAAGATGTCTTCCGTCCGGTGCTGGCGTTCCGCAGATTCCTTCATGGATGACATGTGCTGCTCCATCGAGCACGACAGCGTCTAATTGATACTGCGGAAATGCGATACCAAATGCCTCAAATCTACGCGAAACCTTCATTTGCATCCGGAGCGATCCGCCGATAGAGCCAGGCTTTTGCGTACTTAAGGTCGCGATCTACGGTTGCCTTTGAGATATTCATCAATTCCGCGGTCTCCTCAGCGGTGCATCCCAGGAAGTAGCGCAGCTCGACGAGTCGCACCTTGCTTTCATCGATCAAGGCAAAAGCATCGAGGGCGCGGTTCAGTTCAATCAACTCCACGCTGCCTATGCCTACCCACGGCAGGTCATCGCTCAGGGGGATGTGCTCCGCCTTCCCGCCGCGGCGCTGTGCCTGGCTGCCGCGGGCGTGGTCGATCAGAATCATCCGCATCACTTTCGCGGAAAAAGTATAGAAGTGAGCGCGATCTCCCCAATCGGCCTTCTTCTGGTTCAACAGCCGCAGGTACAACTCATGGACGAGCGAGGTCGCCTGCATGACACCAGGGTCTCTTTCCCGTCGGATATAGCTTGAAGCGATCTGCCGGAGGCCCGAATAGACCAACGGTACAAGCTGCTCGAATGCGTCGACTTCACCGTTTTTCCATTTCGTGAGAAGTAGCGTGATCTCGCCCTGTGGCATTTCCAAGCAGAACCTCCTGGGAAACTGCGCCTGCCCGCTTCTTTTGTTGCACTTAGCGTAGCATCCGCCGATCAAAGATTAGAGAAATTCGGTGCGTCTAATTACCGTTCGCATGCTCGCAAAAATAAATGAGGCATTCTTTACTCCCTTTGCGCTGTACCAGTTGTATTCACCCAGCAGTTCATGCAGGTGATGGAAGAGGGAAATGCGATGGCACTGAAAATGGCTCGGCCTGTAAATGTCAAGAATGTTGTTCATGCGATCAAAGGAGAAGCCTCGGTCGGCTCGCTCATGAGCCGTGTCATCTGCGGCGTTCTTGCAACCCTGACGCTGGCTGGCGTCTGCACCGCTTCAAGCGCTCCTGGGGCGGCTTCTGCCTCCGAGCAAGCTCATGTCGGGACCGACTACGGTAAGGTTCCGTTAAGCTTCGAAGCCAACCATGGCCAGACCGATCCCCGCGTTCAATTCTTCTCGCGCGGTCAAGGCTACGGACTTTTCCTCACGCCCAACGAGGCAGTGCTCGAACTCGAGAAACTCCCTGCCGGAGCGAAGAAGGTCACCCTCGGCAAAGGCGGCAAGTCAGCAGCGCAACCCGCACCCGAGACCTCCGTTTTGCGTATGAAGCTGGTGGGCGGGGACGCTGCCGCACCCGTTGCAGCGCAGGATCTGCTGCCTGGCACCGTGAATTACTTCCGCGGAAATAATCCCAGGAAGTGGGCAACGGATGTTCCTACGTACAAGCGGGTCAGCTACACAGGCGTGTATTCGGGTATCGACCTGGTCTACTATGGCAACCAGCGCCAGTTGGAGTACGATTTCGTCGTAGCTCCCGGCGCCGACCCAAAGCAGATCGCGCTCAGCTTCAGCGGAGCAACTCCGAAGATCGACAGCCAGGGCGATCTAGTCCTTGCGGACAAAAAAATCCAAACCAGCTTCCACAAGCCGGTGGTCTACCAGATGGCAGGCGATACACGGGTAAGCGTGGAGAGTGGCTACCAACTGCAGGGGAAACAGGTCCACTTTGCGCTTGGAAACTACGACCACAGCAAGCCCCTGGTGATCGACCCGGTACTGACCTACGGCACGTTTCTCGGCGGCACCCTGGATGATCGGGGTTTTGCAATCGCCGTGGATGACGCCGGCAATGCTTATATTGCCGGCGATACCGTCTCGACGAATTTCCCGCTGGTGGATGCCTACCAGAGCACCAACCACGACACCAGCAATGGATGGGTCGTGTTCGTCAGCAAGCTTAACCCGGCGGGAACCGCGCTCATTTACTCGACCTTCCTCGGCGGCGTCGCCGACTCTCATGCGCTTGGGCTTGACATCGACTCTACAGGCAGCGCATACGTCGCGGGCTACACGAGTGCCGGAGACTTTCCGGTGACGGCTGGGGCCTTTCAGACGCTCTGTGGCGGCAACTACAGCGCTGCATCGGGAACGAGAGTCCGTGTGAACGGGTGCGCCGTCAGCGCGGATACAAGCGGCTTTCTCACCAAGCTGAGCCCAGCGGGAAATTCGTTGGAGTATTCCACGTTTCTCGGTGGCAGTGGCTTCTCCCAGATCACGGGCGTCGCGGTCGACGCAGCAGGGGAAGCGTACGTTACCGGCGACACCAACTCGCAATGCGGCGCAGGGCCCTACTGGCCGGTGAATCCGTCCGGAGCGAATACATACCAATGCTTCCCAACCACGTCCGGAGCCTACCAGACGACCCTCAACGGACAGGTGATTCCCGCCGGCAACGGGAGCACCTGGGCGTTCCTCACCAAGTTCAGTGCGGACGGATCCACCCTGCTCTACTCCACGGATTTTCTCGCTCCGCAGAGCACTGGCAACGGAGGCAATCCGCTGACAGCCTCAGCCTACGGTGTTGCCGTAGATGATTTGGGGAACGCCTATATTGCCGGCAATGCAGGATACGGATTGCCGACCACACCGAACGCCTACTACGTTCCGCCAGCAAACTCCAGCACAGTGATCCCGCCATACCCGGCGTTCGTGGCCAAGTTCAACCCCACCCTCTCCGGTTCGGCCTCGCTGGTCTTCAGCACCTTTCTCGGTTCCGCCGCCCAGACGGCCATCGCATCCGGCTACACCAATGTCGCCACTGGAGTCGTTGTCGACGCATCTGGCGGCGCCATCGTGACGGGTTACACGAACGTCGCAGGTTATCCCACTACCACCGACGCTTACCAGACAGCTACCTCCTGCACCAGTGGCTGCGGAATTGGCTTCGTCACCAAGCTCTCGACGGACGGCACTGCGCTTGCGTGGTCAACATTACTGGGGCAACAGCCAGGGGCAAGCAACTCGGTCCAGCTCACCGGGATTGCGCAGGGTGCTACCGGCAACATCTACGTCACCGGAACAGTGAACGGCTTCGGCGATTATCCGGTGGTCAACCCCATCACCCACGGCGTCAATGGCGGCGCGGTGATCTCTGAGCTCGACTCCACGGGCACGAGCCTGCTCTTCTCCAGCTACATCAGCGGCTATGGCAGCACCGACTATGCAACGGGAGTTGCCGCCGACGTCAACGGGAACATCTACGTCACCGGACGGGTCGACGGCAGCACTCCAACCATTCCGACCACAAAAGGGGCTCTCCAGACAACCTATCAAGGCGGCTCGTACGATGCCTTCGTTATCAAGATTGCGCCGCTTGCGGCCAGCACAACCGCTTTATCGTTGTCCTCTGGCTCAGTGAGTGCGGGGCAGTCAGTCACCTTCACCGCGATCGTCTCTGGTCCGGCCGGATCCTCTGTCCCAACTGGAACAGTCACTTTCTACATTGGGAGCACTCCGCTGGGCACAGGGAAGCTCGACGGGACTGGGAAGGCGACCTACTCCACCTCGACTCTTTCAGCTACCACCTATACCGTTACAGCACAGTATTCGGGCGACACCAGTTACTCCGGCAGTAGCTCCACCTCTACGACACTGGTAGTCAACCCAATTGCCACTAGCACAGCCTTGACAGTCACACCGGCAACGGCCGTTTCAGGCACCAGCGTCTTGCTGTCTGCCAAGATTACGCCCGCATCCGGCACCGCAATCCCAACCGGCACAGTCACGTTCTCCAACGGCTCAACGCAGATCGCCGCAGTCGCGGTCGACGGCACCGGGAAAGCCACCTTCACCAGTGCGACACTGGCTGTGGGTACCTACACCATCATTGCAGCCTACAGCGGTGACAGCATCAATGCTTCCTCCACTTCAACCGCAGCCAACCTGACGATCACTGCGCCGCTCGTCTCCACCACGACCACCTTGTCCGCATCTCCCAGTTCAGCAGCAGCAGGCGCGAGCATCGCCTTGACCGCAGCCGTCGCTCAAGCCTCCGGCTCTGTCGTACCCACTGGAACCGTCACCTTCAAGGAAGGCTCGACCACACTCGGCACTGGCACGCTAGCTGCCGGAAAGGCCACCTTTACTACCTCCGCACTGGCGGAGGGAACACACTCCATCACGGCAAGCTATGGCGGAGATGCAGTCAACGCCGCTTCTACCTCGAGTGCGATCACTGTAACCATCGCAGCAGCACCTGCAAAAGATTTCACGATCTCGCTTACTCCAAAGAGTGCTACGGCGACGCCAGGCGCAACGGAGAAGGCCACGGTAACTGTAACCCCTGTGAACGGCTTCAACTCGGCGACAAGTCTGGCCTGCACCGGACTGCCCAGCTACTCCACTTGCTCCTTCAACCCCGCCAGCGTCACCCCCAACGGAACAGCGGCCTCAACCTCCACTCTCACCATCGCCACCAACGTGAAAGCAGCAGCCGCCGCGCTGCATCTCGCATCCGGAGAATCGCAGCACCCCGCAGTTCCCAACAATCGAACCATTGCGGTTGCCGGCATACTGGCTTCCTTCCTCCTGCTTCCGCTAGCGGGATGGAAGAACCGCAAGGTGACAAAGCTATTGGTGATCGGCATCGCTGTACTCGCCTTAACGGGGGCTATCGGGGGCATGACCGGGTGCGGCGGCGAAAGTAACGCAACTACTCCTTCTGGCACCTATGCCGTCACGGTAACTGGAACCTCCGGCTCTCTTACCCACAGCGCTACCTACACGATTACTGTCCAATAGCAAGACCGGAAGTTGGAAGCAAGGAGAGGTCTTTCGGGAAGGACCTCTCCTTGCCAACAAGCATCACTGAATCCATGAAGGGGAAGAGTAAGTATCGGACTTAGGGAAGGGTCATAAAGCACCGGCGCCGGCTCACCCTCCTGATGTCGGCCAAAGAGACAAACGTCAATCCGCTTCTTCCAATCGTAGAACTGCGAATCACGAATCCCACGGTCACGACAGAATGCTGCCACCGTTTGCCCGCTTTGACTCTGCTCTGATGCCAGCGCCCGCCACTTTGCCCATAGTTCTGCCTTGAGCTGCTTCATTCCTCAAGAATGCTACCTGCCAAAGACCAAAACAAGATGGGCTTTACGTAGCGCTCACACACTTACCGCGACTCCGTCTGCCGCAAGATGAATGCATTTCACTTGCATGTGCAGTTGGGCTGCGTCGCGCAGGGGCTACTTCAGAACCTGGCATTGAATCACATGGCCCAGGTCTGGCGCCTTTTTCGCAGTTGGTTGCGCACCATGAATCCCGCGATGCCACCCTCGGAGCTGGTCGTGGCCTGCGCGCTGCGCGCGACACTGCCGGAATTTCTCCAGGCTGCGGCGCTCCCGCACAAACTGAGAATTATTCTCCGCCGCTACAACGAAGCCAACAACGCCTCGCAATCCAACAATTGCGGCGCGGAGATCGCCGCATGAGATAGAGAGAACTTAGCACTGACCAGTTAATAATACTTGTATTCTAACCCGCACGATTCTATTGTCAATGCCCAGCAGAAGGAGGCATTGCGGCAGTGCTGAGGCTCCAGTCTTGTCCAATCCAGGAATGAGCCTGAAGGGACCGTTTGGGGCGGGCAGCTTCAGGCGACGGGATGGAACGCCCTGTTATGGAACTCAGCTCGCAAGAAGAAAACGCGTTTAATCTCAGCCACAGCGCGGAGGCTCTCAAACGATTGCTTTCCTGATCGGTCGTGCTTTGAGTGGCACGATTTTGCTACCAATCTGAAGTCCCCGATGTGCGCTAGTTGCGGATTCCGGTACCCTCTCGTTCACTTGGATTTCGCACGGACAACTGACGCGTACCCCACCGCCCCGTCGCCACGTTTCCACCGTCTTCACCGCAGAGCCGAACGGTACTTCCAAAACCAACGGCTCCGCGGAGATTTGCGCTGCGGTTTCTGCACCGCCTCATTGCAGCCCGGTCATCGAATCTCTCGTTGGCATGTGCGGACACTCGTTGGTCATATTCCGCCCGGAGCTTCGGATCGCCCGGCGGCGGGCCTTCGAGAGCGAGCCCGATCTCTTCGCGGGTCATTCCGGTTGCGTTGATATTCTCGAGCAGCAGTTGGACATCGAGACAGTACTGCTGCAGGACGGGATCAACGATTCTTGCCATAGCGAGCTCCCAAGCCGATCGTCATCTTATCAGCAGGAACTCGGATGGGAAATCTGGGAAAATCTGGGGACAGACGGATGTTCCCGAACCCCAGACGGGGCGGAGCGAATACGAGGGATTCGCTCGCCAATGGTCGTGGAGAGAGGATTTGAACCTCCGACCCTCTGGTCCCGAGCCAGGTTCCCCACTTCTTCTGAGCAGTTCTTGTTGCGGAACAAAAAGGACCCTTCTCAAGAAAAACAAGAGGAATTGCGAATGGGAAATCAGTTTGGAAATCCTCTAGCATTCCTCGGAGGCAGCAACAGTTACAATTTCGACTACAGTGCTGTAGCGCTAAAAAGCAGATGCGTGACCGAAATGGTAAGTATCACTTTAATTATCAATAGTTTATGCTGGTCGGGGCGGAGAGATTCGAACTCCCGACCCTCTGCTCCCAAAGCAGATGCGCTACCAGGCTGCGCTACGCCCCGACGGTTCAACTTGATTGTATCGCGAATCGGTTTCCCGTTGGGTGGGGCAGGTCCTCTAATGGCTCGATATCCACGCGAGCAGCCAGAGCACGAGCACGACAGGCACGGCGAATACCAGGCCAAGAGCCGCGGCCAGCAGCCAGAGAAACGCCCAGTCGCGACCTGTATGGCGGCGCGGTTCGTCGAGGTGGCGGGTGAGCAGGCGGTAGTTGCGGCGGTTGGCCTTCCAGGCAATGTCGAAGATGTCGCCGAGGATTGGGATCGAGCCGACCAGGACGCCGATGGCGAGATTCACCACCATCCGCACCAGGGTGACGTAGGGTACGCCGCGAATCCATGCGGCGAGTGGGATGACCAGCGAGAGCAGGCCGGCCAGCACGTCACCGAGGCCGGGAACCAGGCCGATGATGCCGTCGATCCCGAAGCGGATGCCGGTGCCGGGAATGCGGAAGGCCTCATCGAGCACGATCTCAAGGTTGTGCAGCGTGCGGTCGCGGAAGAGCCATGCGCCGCGGTTCCAGCGATCCGGCGCGAGCACGACGGGCGGTGTTGCAGCGGGGACGCGATCGGGGAGGGTCATAATGTGCTCAATAACAGTAGAGCAGATCGGCAGCCGGATGGTTGGCCGGCGAGATCGGCCGGTGCGTGCCTCCCGCGAGCGTCTGCCCCACCGCAGGTGATGCTACAATCGTAAAGGTACATGGCGGCTATAGTTCAGCGGCAGAACGCCTGACTGTGGCTCAGGATGTCGAGGGTTCGATCCCCTCTAGCCGCCCCAATTCGCACCCACCGCATCAGCCCAACCTTCCCCAATCGCAGAGACTCCGTGATCCCTGAAAGCCTGGAAGATAAAAGCCTGGAAAATGAAGGATTTGACGACCCGCCAGCCGAGTTGCCGGAGTGGCTGACCCCATTTCAGCCCCGGCGCGGATTGAGCAACGGCCATTTGCAGACCATCCTGGGAAATTTTTGGCCGAGGCCGGCGTTCAACCTGGATTCCATTGCGGAAACGGTCGAGGTGGACCCGGCGGACGGAAGCCGCGTGCTGTGCCATTGCCATTGGCAGACGGCCCCGGAAGCTGCCGATCGGCCGCTCCCCTCAAGGCTTACGGTTGTGCTGGTCCACGGGCTCGAGGGGTCGTCGGACTCGCAGTACATCCAGGGCATTGCGGCCAGGGCGTGGGACGCCGGCTGCAACGTGATCCGGATGAACATGCGCAACTGCGCCGACACGGATGCGCTGACGCCTACGCTCTATCACTCCGGGCTCTCCGGCGACGTGGGTGCGGTGGTGACCCATTTTGCGGAGCGTTTCGGGCTGAAACGGGTGGCGCTGGTGGGCTACTCCATGGGCGGCAACCTGGTGCTGAAGCTGGCCGGTGAGTGGGGCAAGCGAGCGCCGCTGTTTGCCGTGGCCGCAGTCTGCCCGGCCATCGACCTGGCCGCCGGCGCCGACGCGCTGCACGAGCCGGTTAACCGCGGCTATGAGCTGCGCTTTCTACGCGGATTGCTGCGCCGGTACGCACGCAAGGCAGAGCTTTTTCCCAAGGACTATGTTCCCGTGAAGGAGTTCGGGCCGATCCGGTCAATCCGCCAGTTCGATCACAAAATCGTGGCCCGCTACTGCGGCTTCCGCGATTCCGACGACTACTACTACCGCGCCGCCGCGGCACGGGTTGTGGATCGCATCGAGATCCCTACGTTCATCCTGCACTCGCTTGACGATCCCTTCATCCGGCTGTTTCCCGAGACCCGCGCTAAGCTGGTCGCCAACCCGCATATCACCTTTGTGGAAACACGCCACGGAGGCCACTGCGCCTATCTTTCCCGCGACCCGGGCAACGAGATTCACTGGGCCGAGGCGACACTGATGCGGTTTCTGCTGGCCGAGCATGAGAAGCAAAATGGAAGCTGACTGGGAGTTCGAAACCGGCGGCGAGGCTCCGGTGATCGACGCGGCGTGGGCTGGATTCGTCGATCTGCGGCTCGATCCGGAGCGTGCGCGGGAACTGGCGGAGACTGAGCAATTCCCTGCTCTGGGCGCGGTGCTGACAAATCTGAATGGCGCCAGTTCCCCAGTGTGGACCTCAAAATGCGATGTGTGGCCACTGGTGGATGCCGCTGGCTGGGATGCAGACGAACTGGATGCGCCGTCTGAGCGCGCGACGCACGCGATGGGCTCCTACATCGACCTTCTGCCAGCGAACGGCCAGCATTGGACGGCGCCGGAAATGGCCGCGGACGCCTGCAAACGGCTCTGCTCTCGCATCCATTCCGTCCCGCTGCGCTGCTGCCGCGTTGACCTGGTGATCCGGAGGGCGATCGTCGCCCCTGAGCGAATGGAACTCGGCATCACCGCCTACCTGACTGCCTGCGGGGCTTCTGCTGCCGAAGCCGCTCAAGCGCTCGGAGCCGCGCTGGATGCCTTTGCAGATGCGGTTCTCGGCGCATGGGCTCCCGTTTGAGCGCGTTCAAAGCTACAATGAGAGAGCACGGGCGAGTAGCTCAATTGGATAGAGCACCGGCCTTCTAAGCCGGGGGTTGTGGGTTCGATCCCCGCCTCGCCTACCACCCTTAAAGTCATTATCTTATGGTCTCTCCGGGACGCGCCTATCGCAAACCGTAGCAATCTGCCGCAAGAGCGTTATGCGGGAATCTTCAGTACCCTCGATGAGTACAGCGAGTCCGGTACCTGCAGCCAATGCAGGTCGATTGGCGTAGATATGAGAGTTTTCAGCTCGAAGTAGCCAACTTCATGCTCCAGGCGATCGACCGCCATGGATTGACCTGTGCTCAGCCGAAAATCTCTCTGGAGTTTCCGGACCACCGTCCGCATTTAGACCTGAACTCACATCTCCAGGTCTTGACCGGCGCATTGAGGCTTTCTGCGTGAAGAGCTCCCGGCGCACTGGGCAATTTTCAGTTTGGAGGATGCAAGCGAATGTATCCAATTGATCAGATGGAACATCGCCCCTGATGGGACGATCACGTTAGCCGCGCGGAATCGGCTCCGCAGGGCAGCCAGGAATATGGATCTCAACTGGGGTGGAGCTGTGCTGAGTAACCAGGTGAGCGGTACAGGTGGCCAACCGTGAGCGCAAGTGGCGTTGTCGCACCCGCGGCAGAGACTCCAGCCGTGAAGCCGAATCAAGACACCGCATCAAAGGGGCTCACCAGCGAGGACGCCCGCGCGCGTCTTGAGAAAGACGGCCCCAATGCGATGCCGGATACGTCCGCTCATCCGCTGCGCAATGCATTGACAAAATTCTGGGCGCCGGTGCCATGGCTGCTCGAAGCGTCCATCGTGCTTGAGACCGTCCTGCATAAGTACTACGAAGCTGGCGTAATAGCGGCCCTTCTTGTATTCAACGCGGCGCTTGCCTATTTCCAGGAGAGTCGTGCTCAGGCCACCCTTGCCGCTCTCAAATCCCGCCTGGCGCTCAACGCCTCGGTCGAGAGAGATGGCGCTTGGAAAACTGTGCCGGCGGCGGAATTGGTATGTGGCGACCTGGTGAAGCTGTCTCTCGGTGGTGTGGTCGCCGCGGATGTGCATCTGGTCGGCGGGTCGGTTGAACTCGACCAGTCAATGCTGACAGGCGAATCCCTTCCCATTGAAGCAGGTGCGGGTGTAGACACCTATGCCGGGGCTCTGGTTCGGCGCGGCGAGGCGACCGCCACGGTAACGGCCACCGGCACCCGCACCAAATTCGGTCGCACGGCGGAACTGGTTCGGTCCGCACACGTAGTGAGCACGCAACAGAAGGCCGTGCTCAAGATTATCCGCAATCTGGCAATCTTCAATTGCCTCATCATTCTTGCGATGGGTGCCTACGCCTATCACCATGCCATGCCGTCGAGCGAGATGATTCCATTGTTGCTGACCTCGATCCTGGCCATTATCCCCGTCGCATTACCGGCAACATTCACCCTCGCTGCGGCGATTGGTGCTCGTGCTCTGGCCAAGCAGGGCGTATTGCCAACTCGGCTCTCTGCCGTGGACGAAGCCGCATCGATCGATGTGTTGTGCTCAGACAAGACCGGAACTCTCACCCGCAATGAACTCACAGTCACCAGCGTTCGCCCATTGCCCGGCTTCGATGAAGCACACGTCCTCGGGATGGCGGCACTGGCGAGCTCTGAAGGGGGCCAGGACCCTGTCGATACGGCCATTCGACTTGCCGCGTCGCAGAAGACAGCCGCCGACTTGCCAAAGCTCACCGCCTTTGTTCCGTTCGATCCGGTGAAGAAAACCTCGGAAGCGACCGCAACAGATGCAAAGGGTGGTTCCGAGCGAATCATCAAGGGCGCGTTCACCGCGGTCGTTGCCCTCACCGCTCCCTCTCCCGCCGCGGCGCCCATTGTCGAAGAGCTCGAGAAGCAAGGCTTCAGGGTTCTGGCGGTAGCCGCGGGTCCCTCGGCTTCTGCTCAGATCATTGGCATGATCGCCCTCAGCGACCCGCCGCGATCGGATTCGAGCTCTCTCATCTCAGAGTTGCATACACTCGGCGTGGCTACGGTCATGGTGACGGGAGACGCTCCGGCCACAGCCGAAATCGTCGCACGCGCGGTTGGATTGCAGGGAGCAGTCTGCCCGGCCGGCAAATTCCCGGAAGGCATCAAACCGGAAGACTTCTCGGTCTTCGCAGGCGTTCTTCCGGAAGGCAAATTTGATCTCGTCAAGGCGTTTCAGAAAAGTGGGCATACAGTTGGCATGTGTGGCGATGGCGCCAATGATGCACCGGCCCTGCGCCAGGCGCAGATAGGTATTGCGGTCTCGACCGCGACCGACGTTGCCAAATCGGCTGCCGGCGTTGTTCTCACCGAAGCTGGACTAGGCGGCATTGTGGCTGCTGTCAAAGAAGGCAGAGTCACTTTTCAACGCATTCTCACCTACACGCTCAACTCGGTCATGAAAAAAATTCTGCAGGTTCTTCTTTTGGCAGTCGGACTGGTCATGACCGGGCATGCAGTCCTGACTCCGATGCTGATGGTCATTGTCATGATCACCGGCGACTTCCTTGCCATGTCGCTGACCACTGACCGAGTGAGGCCATCCAAGATGCCAAACTCCTGGCAGATCGGCCGAATTATGGCTGCGGGAGTGATGCTCGGACTCTGCTTCCTTGCATTCTCCACGGCAGTCCTGGCAGTGGGTAAATTCCAGTTGCATCTCGGCATCGACGCACTTCAAACGCTGACTGTGGTCAGTATTGTGTTTGGCTGCCAGGCCACAACCTACGTCATTCGCGGACGCCAGCATCTCTGGGGTCTGCGCCCCAGCCTTTGGCTCGTACTTTCTTCTGTAGCCGATGTTCTTATCATTTCAACCCTCGCAACTCTCGGAATTGCGATGGCGCCATTGCCCATCGCGGTCATCGCATGTGAGTTCGCCGCTGCCATCGCCTTTGGTGCAATTCTTGACATGGTAAAAATCCCGGTCTTTGCTCGCCTTCAAATTTCCTGAACTGCCGGGATGCATTCGGCATCTCGCGGCATTCCTGACAACCTTCTTGCCGGCAACCGGAAGCGGGGCACCAATCCATACTCGACAAACAGAGTTGAAGGGATACAGATGAAGATCGCATTTCTCCATAACAGGAACTTCTTTACCTCCGAGCTTCTCAAGAAGTCTCGTGCGACCCTGGCGCATCATGAAGTGGTTGAGTGGATCGTTGGCAACAATGCGCCTGCCGTCGACTTCGAAGTGCTTCTCGCTCTGGGCAGTGTGGGGCGAGATTTGCTCAATCGCCAGTCAAAGCTGGAGCTCGTTCAGACGGCCAGCGACGGATACGAGGAGATCGACATCCCTGCCGCCAGCGAACTCGGCATCTGGGTCTCCTACGCTCCGCCCGATCTTACCGGAAATGCCACGTCGGTTGCCGAGTTCGCGATTCTGCTCATGCTCGGCGCCGCCAGGCATCTTGGGGAGGCACTGGCGTCTGCTCGCGGCAATGCATTCAAGCCCCGGCAGGTCAATCTTGCGCTGAGCGGAAAGACGGTTTGCATCGTGGGAATGGGGAGCATCGGTCGACAGCTCGTCGATCGCTTGCGTCCGTTTGGGATGAAGATGATTGCGACAGATGAACACCCGGAGAATGCTCCTGCCGATGTGACTGCCTATCCTGCCGATCAACTGGAGGCCGCTGCTGCCCATGCGGATTTTGTGGTGATTTGTGTTCGGGCCAGCAAGGAAAACGAGAACCTGATCAATGCGGCTATCCTTTGTGCCATGCGGCGCGGGGCCATCCTGGTCAACATCGCCCGCGGCATGCTCATCGACGAAGCAGCACTTGTGGATGCGATCAAGGATGGACACATATCGGCTGCCGGGCTCGACGTTTTAAGAAACGAACCGCCCGATCCAAAGAATCCGCTTCTCCAACTTCCCCAGGTTCTGGTCACTCCTCATATTGCAGGGCTCACCGATCTCATGCTGGACGGAACGGCGAACTACATAAGCCAGGCAATCGAGGAGTTCGCCGATGGCAAGAAAATGAAGTCCATCTTGAACTCGCCTCAAAAGCCGCGGCGCCTGCTGCACCAATGAATGACGAAACTTGTGCGCCTGAAGGAAAGGTAGATTATTTTCAGAGTGACCATCTGAGATTAGATGGGATGCGTTTGTGGGGAACGTCCTTTGGCCGGCAATGCGGTGAAATGGGGACTTGGAACCGGCTGATGACTCTCGCCGAATATTGACGCTACCGACTTGACCACCCACCTGATTGGACGCACCCACGGGCCTGGCGTGCCGCAGCTCTCGCATCCAAAGATTGGACGCACCTCTGCCAGGATGGCATAAGCCAGGTTGAGTATCGCCTGGAAAGGCCGGAACCCGAAGACGTCGATTGCGAACATCCAGGTGAACCACCTGGTGCTGGGTAGATTTCGCAGGACAGCCGCAACAGCCTCGCCTCCGAGCCTCATTGAACCATCCGGCATCAGCAGGTGAATTGTGGCATAGGCATCCCAGATATCGAGGCCCGGATGAAGCGACTGCAGTTCCTCCGGATCCTCACCAATCGGTCGCACGATCATGCGGGTCTCGCCCGTCTTAACCTGCGCCGACTTCTGCACCCAATGCGCAATGCTTCGACAGACACCACATTCATCGTTGAATAGCAGCACTGGTACGGTCTGCTTTTTTATCTGCATGAATCAAAACTCATTTCATGACATGTACGGTTGGCTCACCAGATTCAAGATGTTCGATTCAATCGGACTCGGCCCCTCGTCCCGTCCGACTTCCGCTCCATCCAGAAACATGATCAGAGTGGGCGTGCCCTGGATCTGGTAAAGATCTGCGAGTTCCCGCTCGACACCAATGTTGACCCTGAAAATCTTCTCCGTGGACTCCACCATCTCTGCCACCTGTTGGAGAACCGGCTCGATCACCCTGCAATGTGCGCACCCGTAAGACATGAACTCGACCGCAATCGGGCCTTCACCCTTCAAGACCAGCCGGTCGAATGTACTGGCGGTGACGGTTTGAATTCTGTCGTTCGACTTATATCCAGGCATGACATCCTCGTCGTTCGTGTAAGGCTCTGTGTGAACTGATGCGCTTTTGCCTGGACCCGGTAGAGATGCTTTGGCGGCTCGGGCTAGGTGAGCCACAGACCTGCGCCGAAGCAGAGGCCTGTGGCCTATTCCTCTCAGAGGCACACATTCAACGGGGAGATACCGGTGCACCTTGTTGAAGTGCGTTCACACCGCCGTCAGTTCGCTGACCCAATATCCTTCACGGCTGTAGTGCCCATAAAGGCCTGTTTCGTAATCCCGTGTGAGGAGCGACTGGTCGGTATATTCCGGCGCAGCTTTGATGATCTCGCGAGACAGGCCGATTGCGACTTCCCGCTCTTCCCAGCTCACGTTCTCGATCCACTTTGGTGAAATCAGAACCTTTTTCCCTGGCCACCAATTCTTGGTCGCCACAACAAGGTAACGAATCGCAAAGGTCTCATCGTCGATGATGAAGTCATTCACATGGCCAATCTCGCCGTCAAGCGCAAGCAGATGGTACCCCGTTACCTCGTGGGTACTGCGAAGATGGCGATCCCCTCCCGTTGCTTCCGGGGCGGCCGAGCCCCACCGTGTTCGATCCCGCTCAAGACACGAATAGCCTCCCCACATGTAGGGCCCGGACCAATAATCCGGATAGCCATAATATGCGTTGTAGGATCTCTCGTATTGACGGGATACCGGCTCGTCGGTGTCAATGGAGGGACTATCTTCGATCTGCTGCTTGGTCAATCGAACTGACACCTGCTCTTGAAAATCATTGACACCGGTCAAAGAGTAAGGTGAGATCAACACCTTCCGATCGCTCAGCCAACCTGCTGTATTTGCGACAAGATACCGAATTGTCCAATACTGGTCGTCGAACAGGAATTCAGTGGCCGACCCAATGTCCCCATCGAGACTCTTCAGTACGTAACCTTTCAGTGCGTTCGCTTTGATGAACATCACATCTCCTTTGTGTTGACTTGCTTCATTGAGTCGTTACTGGCAGGCTGTAGATGCCATGGCCTGCGTCTTGCATTTCACGGTTGAAACCAGTTGAATATCCTGCGAAGCTTGATTGCGTCAGGAGTCGTGCCCGCTACATCTTGAGGCCGGTCTCCTTGCACTCCGGGTGCTTGCACTCGCAGCCCTTCTCTGGAATCTTCTTTGCTTCTGAACATGTGTGGCTGCAATGCGTCTTGCCGCTCGCGACCTGACAGTTGCAGCCAGGATGTTCGCACTTTTTCGTGGTGGTCATAAGCTCTCCTCTTACCCGAACATGCCTTCGCTCAGTTGAAGGCTCTGTCATTTAAAACATGATCCGCATTCTCATCTCGATCAACGCAGTGATATAGGCCATGCTTGCGCGAGACCAGCATTTCATCTGAGCATTTTCATATCTGCCCCTTATTGCTCATGCATCCTCTGCGCCTGCGCCCGCACATTCTCTAGTCGCTGACCGCTGGGCGAACCATAACCACGGAACTCGCGACTCGACCACCGGCCGTCTCCGCCACGCCACCGGGTGAGAGGCCGGGGATGTTCGCTCGCCCAAGCCTGCCAGAGACAAACACCGCGCAAATTGGCCCGGACCTGTGCAAGAAAGCACAGTATTTGTCCTCTCTGAAGAGAACA
>Ga0302198_10001627_pt1 | contig 24425 bp, 23 predicted proteins | sample II_Bog_N2_2_FD_193521 | JGI IMG/M metagenome (GOLD analysis project Ga0302198, IMG submission 193521) | Peat permafrost microbial communities from Stordalen Mire near Abisko, Sweden - II_Bog_N2_2 | ecosystem: Environmental > Terrestrial > Soil > Wetlands > Peat | place: Sweden: Abisko... | reverse complement strand
AGCCGGCCGCATACCTCGAACGACAACCCGTTCTCCGAGAGCCAGTTCAAAAACCTCAAGTACCAGCCGCAGTTCCCCAAGCGCTTCGGCTGCATCGAGGATGCCAGGGGTTTCTCCCGCAACTATTTTCGCTGGTACAACGAGGACCATCACCACGTCGGGATCGGCCTGATGACGCCCAATCAGGTGCACTACGGCCAGGTCGATGCCGTCTACGCTGCCCGTCAGAACACTCTCGACCGCGCCTGCCGCGAACACCCCGAGCGCTTCGTCAACAAGGCGCCCACCCCGCCGGCCAAACCGACTGCGACCTGGATCAATCCACCCAGTCCACCCAAGCTGCTTCAGCGGACCAGCCCATCCTTGATCGTGGCGACGTCGGCCGATATGCATCGTGAGGTCGAAGTTGCCGGGCGGGCGAACGGAGTCCCCGGTTGATGACTGCCACAACAACGCATTCTCCATCGCTGCCAAACAGCGGTCGGTTCGAGGGGCGGTCAAGGCCGAAGCCGCGCTTGCGGGGGCCGAAGGCCAGCCTTGACGGCCCCTCCGACCGAACGCGACAATCGCAAGCGAAACATGCGCAGGCATCAATCGCGTCCCCGCCTGGCTGCGCCTCCAGCACCAGCGGCTTTCCATCTGCCGCGCTCGAAGGACCCTAAACTCCGAGCCTAAATTCCGACCCCGGCTGTATCAAAGTCGTTGACACGTTCCGGTCGCTCATGCGCACCCTCATTGCCGCCGTAACTGGATCGCAGCTACGGTGCACCCGGAGTTTTCGTCGATGGTGTGTCCACCGCTCATATCGCTCCTCGATCACACCGAGGGCGATATTCGCAAGCAATGGTGAGATCACTCCACCCTGAGGCGTGCCTTCGCTCGTCGGCAGAACAACGCCATCTGCGAGGGCGGAACTTCCCTGGTTTACCCGGCTTCGGAATGAGTTTCCGACGCGATGGGTCCGGTTGATACCGGCCATTGCGCAGGTCGTCGCGGAGGCGTGCGATAAACGCCTCCTCTCCCGTCGTCGCGCGTACGCTCGCGACCGTCATCCCGTTGATCCCTGCGGTTCGGCTGCCTTTGTTCCGGGCAATCCGTCGCCAGGCGCAGCGGAGATTGCGGGGATCAATGATCCAGTTCCACAAATCGCCGTAGCTGTCGTCGGGATTCGTCCTACTCCACTGGTAGAGTTTGCGTTGAATGCCAAGGAGCCAAGCCTCATCAGCCTGATCACCCGAGTCCACAGGTGGTTCCTCCGTCTTTGCAAATCTACCGGTTCCCTGCCTGCCTTTGCCACGTGCGCGGCTTTCCCGCGCTCCGACTACTACGCAGGCTCCGTCCCCTGATCCAGCCGTCGCCGGTCTCCGCGGATAGCTCGGGTCCGTGCCCGAGCGACCGTTCAGGGTTCCCATGTTCCGGCTCTCGACCTTCGTCCTTTAGGCGGCATGCTCTACCCCTGGCGGCGCAGGGCGACGACCACTGAGGAGGCCATCGTCACCGTGGCGGCTAGCGCCACCACGCCGTTCGGGAACATCAAGCCCGACCAGCTCAGGCCGCAGCAACCCCCATCTCCATCCAGAGTAGCCGGGGCTTTGTGCGTCTAAATACAGAGGCTTCCAGCGCATGCTTCGTTGTCTCGCCATAGAACGTGCGGTAGCCCGGCCTGCCGTGGATGGCGGCATCCGGTACAGTTCAGTCCGTCAGCTTTTCCACGCACCGGCGGAACCCGGCACGCTCGTACGAACCCCTTCGGTCCGGGCTCCTTCCCGGATCCGGGCCGCGTTCCAGCGGCCGGTCGAATAGCCAGCAGGCGAACAGGCTCCGATCAATTACATCTCAGCCTCCTCGCCGTCATGGCGCACTGATGTCCGCACACCACACCTGGTTCGGCCGCTCAACCGCCAGGCCACGCAGCAGATACGGGCAGATCTTGTGCCCCGCCGCGGGCTTCGACGTGTTCGGCCGGCGATACAGCGCCTCAATCCCCATGAGCCGCATCATCGTGGCCACATGCTCCCGGCCGATCACGATGCCCTCGCCGCGCAACAAGTCGCGCAGCATCCGGCTGCCGGCGAACGGATAGTCCATGTGCAGAGCGTCGATCCGCCGCATGACGGCAAGATCGGCCGCCGGAACGGCTTGACGTCTTGAAGAGCTCCACCGCTTATGAGACTCTTGATCGCTCGATCCTGCGTCCGCGCCTCTTGCTTTGCCTCAATGGAATCGGAACGAATGCCGGGTTCCAGCGTATGGCCGGGTTTCAATCGGGCACGACCGCCAAGGATCTAGCCTATGTCAGGCGACGATATATCACGGCTGACGGGCTTCGGCAGGCCATTTCCATCGTTTCCAACGGCACGCTGCATGCCCGAGATCCGAAAATCTGGGGTGATGGCAAGTCGCGGAAACCATCTTGGCCAGCGTTCACGTGCGAGCGCATCGACAGGCCGGACATATGGACGCAAACGATCTGGTCAAAACACTGCAAAACACCTTGCGAGAAGGGGGCCGTCCAGGCCAGCACGTGCTGCCGCGCGGCTTCCACAAAGGTGCGCTACTTCGGCCTGTGGCATCCGGCGCACCGCCAAGACGCTGCGCGGGTGCGGCAGATGTTGCAACTGCAGGCGCCGCCGCCGACCGGGCCGCTGCCGGAAACGGCGGTGCCGCCCGATCCCACCGAGGCGGCCGTCGCGCCGCCAATTGAACCGAGAATCTGCCCGCACTGTCACCAGGGGCGGCTGATCTTCGTACGCACCTTCGCGCGGGGGCAGGCCATGGGACCGTAATCTCCCACCCATCCCGCTCACTCCGGGCCTGCCCCGCGTGCTCCGGCACGCCACAGGGCACCGCTGTCCCCAGCTCAGCCAATGGCCTCACCGAGACCCACAGCATGCTCGCAACCTGCTCGATGACGCCGCGCCACACTCTGATGATGCCGCCGGACGGCGCAGGCGACACCTGTCGGGTCACGGCGATCGGCCGGGACACCGAGCGTCCGCGGTGAAATCTCCATAGCCGCCCCATCCAAGCCCCATACCCCCGCGTTCGTCCAACGGGGTTTTTGCGTCGGCTTCGCAACGCAAAAACCCTTAATTCGTTTTAATTCGTTCGTTCCGTTTCAACTGTTCCGTCGGTCTCGGTGCAAGACCGATTTCCTTGCGGCGGTTCGTTGACTGCTGCAGCGGGTGGTGTGGCACCTGGAGCGCTAACCACGTGATCGAGGCCGACGCGCTGCTTGAGCTTCGCGACTTCAGTACTGATTCACTCCCCCGCCGTCGCCACGCGCAAGAACGTCGCGATGATACGGGACCCCGCCCGCAGCGTGCCCCGCAGCGAGCCGGCGACCTTGGACTCGCCGCCGGCGCGGCACCGGTAGGGCATCGGCACCTCCAGGATGCGCAGGCCGGCACGCGCCGCCTTCATCTGCATCTCGATGTTCCAGCCGTAGCCCATCTCGCGCAACCCGAGGCGGCGCAGCGCGGCACGATCGATCGCGCGATAGGCGCACATATCGCTGTAGCGGACCCGGTACAGCGCACCGATCGCCATGCCGGCGAGCCGCCCGGCCAGCACTTGGTGCCAGTGCATCGAGCCGGGCTCCCGCTCGCCGCGTGTGCGCGAAGCCAGCACGAGGTCGTGGGTGCCGGCCAGCACTGGGCCGGCGATGCGCCGCATCAGATCGCCACGGTCGGCGCCATCGCCGTCGAGATACACGAGCATGCGGCAGGCCGGATCCGCCGCAGTGGCACCCGCTGCGCAGGCGCGGCCGTAGCCGCGACCGGCCGCCACCACGCGCGCGCCGGCGGCGCGAGCGATCTCCGGCGTGCCGTCGGTGCTGCCACTGTCGGCGACGATGATCTCGCCGACCAGGTCGCGCGGAATCTCGCGCAGCACGAGCCCGATCGCCGTGGCCTCGTTCAACGTCGGGATGATGACGGCTACAGGCTCCATCGCAGACCGCAATTCTGGCACGGGGCGGGCGGGGTCTCGGACAGCAGCGCCGCGCGGAAGTCACGATATGCGGTGCTGTTCCACATCTCGCGCAACGTCTGCTGTGTCGCGTCCCCAAGCGTGTAGGAGTCGTAGCCCCGCGCCGAGAACGGCGCGATGCAGCACGGCAGCGCCCGGCCATGCGCGGTGAAATACATCAATGACCAGGGTCGGCGGCAGGTCGCCCACGGCTTGTCCTCCACCTGGCGCTTCAGGCTGAGCCCCGGCTCGGTCGCGCCCGAGGCGTCCAGCGTCACGCCAAGCTGCGCGCCGATCGCCTGCGCGGCGTCGATCGCGGCCTGCTCTTCCGCGCGCGTCTGCTCGAACAGCGAGGACTCGGGCCGTGCCAGCCCATGGCCCTGCGCGTCGAACACCAGCCGTTGCAGATGCACCTCGGTCACGCCGATCGACGCGGCCAGGCGCACGAAGTCCGGCAACTGCGCGATGGTCTCCTTCAGGCCGGTCAGCCACAGCGAGACCCGCGGCCTCGCCGCGCCGGTACGAGACTGGAACGTGGTAAACCGGCCGACATCGCGAACGATGCGCGGGAAAAAATCCTTGCCGCGGACGCGCGCGTAGCTCTCGCGATCGGCGGCATCGAGCGAAACACGCAGCTCGTCGAGCCCAGTCTCCACCAGCGCTTGAAACCGCTTCGGCTGCAACAGCGAGCCGTTGGTGTTGAACAGCACATAGCTGCCGCGGTCCTTCAGATAGCGGATCATGCGCGGCAGATCAGCGACCAGCATCGGCTCGCCGACGCCATGCAGCACGACGCGGGCGACGGTGGGAACCTGATCGACGATGCGGGTGAACAACGCCCAGCTCATGTCGGCGGGCGGTTCCAGAGTTTCGAAAGTGCGCGGGCAGGTCTCGCATAGCAGGTTGCAGCGGTTGGTAACTTCCAGATAGAGGCATACCGGTGCCGTGTCCGCCGTCACCGAGCGTTCGGCGGCGATGGCTTCGTGGTAGCGGCGCGGATCGCGAAGCGTTGATGCGGACATCAGGCGTTTCCCTCGATAGCGGGCGGAACGACGGCGGCCTGCCGCAGGTGTGCCAGGCGCAGATCGGCGAGGGCCAGCGCGATCGCCGGCAGATAGACCAGCGAGGCCCATATGAAGCGCTCGTTCAACGGGTCAACGTCGAGCAACACCGGGGTGGCGGACAGCCACAGCACGGCGCGAAATGGGCGGATCACGCTGGGCAGCGCAAGCCAGGCGAAATACCAGGGGTAGTGCGGCGCGATCGCCGCGGTTAGGCTCGCTATCAGGATCGCGGCCCCGCTGCACACCGCCACGACATCCTCGGCCGAGCCCGGTGTCGGGCGGCGGCGGAAGGCGATCCACGCGCCTAGCGCCGCCAGCGCGATCGCGACCGCGGCGAAGTAGACCGGCGCGGCGGCGCGTGGCAGTTCCACGAGCAGCGCAAGCCCGGCGAGAAGCCACACGCCGGTGCCGCTGGAAAGTCCCTCCTCGGTGCTGTATCCCGGCAAAAATCCCAGTATGCGCCAGCCGGCGCCGGCGTAGCAGGCGTACAGCGCCACCATGACCGCCAGCGTGGCAGCGGCGAAGCGCCATCTGGCTCGCGCGCGCCACAGCGCCGGCGCCACGACAACGGGCAAGAACTTGACCAGCACGGCGGCGCCGAAAATCGCGCCGGCGAGCACGTCGCGCTGCAGTATCCGCAACAGCAACGCCGCGGCCAGCAGGCCGATCACCGCCGCATCGACATGGCCATTGCCCGCGAACGACCAGACGGTCAGTGGGTTCCAGGCGTAGATCAGGATGCGCGTCGGCGGCAGGCGTGCGATCGCCAGCAGGCGCAGCAGGCAGAGCACGGCCAGCAGTTCGAAGCCCACCATCGCCGCCTTCATGGCGAGCACCGTCTGCGAGACCCGACCGATCGCGGCAAAGATCACCTGCGCCGCCGGCGGGTAGATCGTCGGTGCATAGTCCGCGCGGTTGATCAGCGGAAAGATCGCGTCGTCGCGCAGACCGGCCAGCGCCGGATCGGCCGGGATGAAGCGATACGGATTGTAGCCCGCCGCCTGCACCCGCCCGTCCCAGACATAGCGGTAGACATCCGACGACAGGAACGGCGGCGCCAGCAACGCCGAAAGACGCAGCGCGACCGCGACCGCCAGCACCGGCAAAACCGCGCCGGCCGGCAGGGGCCGGCGCATCACCAGCCACACGGCGGCGAAATACGCGATCACCGCGAGCGCGGCCACGCCGACGAAGGCATTCTTCAGCGCCATCGATCCGACCGTCGGCTCGCCGGGCACATGCAGCACCAGCCCACCGAGCGTCAGCCCGAACAGCAGGGCGCCAAGCGCCGCAAGCAGCCGCACTACGCAGTCGCCCGGGACTGGTCCGGCGCGAGCAGTCCGAGCCGCGACAGCGCGGCGTGCGTCGCCGGCGCGGCGTGCGGGCGCAAGCCGGCGTGCAACGGGAAGGCATGCAGCTCGGCCAGCAGCCGGCCGAGCGAGGCCGCGTCGTCCACGTCGTACCACGTCGCCAGTTCAACGATCTCCAACCCCAGGGAGGCGGCGCGACCCCGGGTTGTAGCGGCAACGGTATCGGTGCTCCAGGCAATGTCGGCGAATAAGCCGGCATGCGGCGACGTCGCCCCCAGCAGGTAATAGCCGCCGTCGTCGGCGGGGCCGAGCACCACCCGCTCACCCGGCGCCAGCAACAGGAACGCCGCCGTCGCGAGCAAGGATGTCGGCAGCGTGGGGCTATCCGAGTTCAAAACGATCGCGGCGCCGAAGCCCGCGGCGAACATCCCCTGAATGGCGTGCAGCAGACTGCGGCCGAAGCCCTGCACGCCCGGCGGCATCGCCGGCGAGCCGTCAGCCAGCAGCAGCCCGGTCCCGGCAGCCAGATGATCCCGCAACAGCGCGTCGGAGCCCGCCGGCGCATAGGCGGCAAACCCCTGGATCGGCGCCTGTTGCGCGGCAAGCGCGATGTTTTCCGTCACGTCGCGCAGGAAGGCAGCGCTCAACGCTGCTGCCTGCGCCGGCAACAGCGGCGGGCACAAACGGGTCTTCGATCGTCCGGCCATCGGCGCCTTCGCCATGACGCCGATGGCGCAGATACAGTGACGGTCCATATTTCAGATCCCGCTGAACCAGTTGTCGCCTCGGTCGGTCCAGAAGCCGCGTGGCTGCTGGTTGGTGACGTAGATCGTCGTGACGAATTTGGGATTCTTGAAGCCGCTGAACAGACCTGCCTGCACCCGATCGTTCCACGTGGAGACCCGGGCGAGCCGCCCCGGAAAGCGCCGTTACCGCTGAGGTCGCACCCGGTGAGCAGGGTGGGAGCGCCCAACGACAATCTTCGGCCGGGAATGCGGCGCCGCTCCGGCATCATCACACGTCTTCCGATTCCAAATCATGTGCGGGTGCCGGCGCCCGGCCGATCACCATGGCGACGAAGGTCCTCGGCACCAGAACGACCACGATGACGTGCACCACCCAGAACAGCACGATCGCCGTCATCATCAGCAAATGCACCGGCCGGACACCCTGGAACCCGCCGACGGCAAGGTCCACTGGACAGGTTAGCACCGGCTTCCAGATCGCGAGTCTTGACAGAATCATGACGGCAATCGCTGCCAGCGCGCCCCAGTAGAAGACTTTCTGCACGGCGTTGTCACCGAGCCGATGTGGCAGCCGGAACCGCAGCGTCGCGGCGAAATCGCGCCAGAACGACCGCCGCCCCACCGGCAGGAAGTCGCGCCAATGGCCGGTCACGGTGCCCCACAGGAGGAAGAGGGATAGCTTGCGGCCAATCCCAACATCGCGGCGAAGTTCCAAGCTATCGCGCTGGCCACGCCGGGGTCGTTGTGATGCAGCGCCGCCTCCACGTCGCCGCCGAGGGTGACGCCGTCCTGGAACGCGAACGGGAAGATCGGGCTGGGGTTGTAGATGAGCCAGCCGCTTCCGACCATCGCCAGTATCGCCAGGGCTATCAGCTAATGCGTGAGGCGGACCGGCCACGGGCGGCGCTGCACATCGCGCGGTGTGGACGAACGGTGCATCACTGAGCCTCCAGGCCATGCTTGCCGAGCAGCGCGGTTCCGTCCGGCGATGACAGGAACGTGACGAACGCGGCCGGGTTCGGGCGCTGTGCCAGCCTTGTCACCGCAGCGGCGTAGATGATCGGCGGGTACGCGCCCAGCATGGCCTCCGGTTTCTTGCGTGCAATCGCAGTCTTGTGAAAGCACACCTGCTTGTTGCCGCCGACACCGCTCGCAGGAGCAACGTCGAAATGTCATCAGGCGCGCAATTCCGCGTGCGCGACAGCCGGGCCGAAGGACGCAGGCACCGGCCATCGGTACGCGCGCAATGCATGGATGAAGGCCGTCAGCGGGGAAGACCAACGTCTGCCGCCGACAGTCACGATGCAGACCTCCCGCGTAATCGTCGGATCAACTGGCCGGCTCACCACTCCTGGCTGCGAGGCAGAGAATTCCGGGATGAAGCAGATTCCCATGCCGGCCGCGACCATTGTCTGGATCCAATCCTCGCGCTCGCTGCGGTATGAGCGGACCAGTTGGGACCCGTGCTCCTCGCAGCGTTCCCGCAGCACGTCGCGGTATTCGCAATTGATGCGCGATAGGTAGAACTCACCGTCCAGCTCCGCCATGCGCACAACGTTCTGTCCGGCAAACACGTGCCCGACTGAGCAGGCGATGACGAAGCGCTCGCGGTACAACGGCTGCGGCAGCAGAGGCGGCATGTATCCGTCAGGCCGCGCGATCAGCGCCACATCAAGCTCACCCTTCAGCAGCAGCTCGCACAGGCGATCAGGGACCGCCTCCAGCAGGGTCATCTCCACGCCCGGATTGTCGGCGCGGAACCAGCTTAGGAAGCTCACGAAGCGCATCGGCCCTATGGTGCACATGACGCCAAGACGAAGCTGCGCCGAGTCTAGCCGCAAGAAGCGTTGCGCGGTGTCTTTCGCCACCTCTGTCCGCGCCAGCACCTCGGCCAGCTGCGGCTCAAGCAGACGACCCAACTCGGTGAGGTGGGTGTTATTGCGCTCGCGTGAAAACAGCAGCCCACCGAGTTCGTCTTCGATCTTCTGAATCGCCCGGGTCAGCGCCGGCTGACTGACATTGCATTGTTCCGCCGCCCTGGTAAAATTCAGCGTTTTGCTGAGCGCAAGGAAGTACCGGATCTCGTGCAGTTCCATCGGGAGTCCTTTCATGGTCAATACCGGCAGGACTGTCATCGAGGCGCGGCATAGCAGCAATGGTCGGACCGCAGGCGCATTTCGCATCGGGCACAGGCCTTGACACACGTTTCGCGAGCGAAGCGTCACCTCTCACGCTTTCGAGAGGTGATTGATTGTCGCGCCTTGCGTCTCAGCCGCTGGAGCTCGACGGCGGAAACAGGTAGATGGGCATCTTAGCCAGCATGGCCTTGGTCGCACCCGCCATGCTCATTTTCGCATGATCGAGCTGCACGTGGCTGAACGGCACGGCGACGAGCTTGTCGCCACCGCCCAGGAATTGCCCGACCGAAAGGATGGCCAAAGGCTCCTTGCCAGGTGTCGGGGAAACCAGAATGTCCTCGATCGTACCGATCTTTTCGTTCTGGTCGTTGTACACGGCCTGGGCGATCAGCCGGCTGGTTCGCATCGCGTGTTCGGTGCTGGCAGCCGGCTCATCCGCCATGGCGTTCGCTGGGCCTAGGGGCAGCGGGCCAAGATGCACTGGGGTCAGGTAGCCACCGGCCAGCATGGCCAGGACAATAAATAGGGCGCGGGACGTCATCGGAAAGCCTCCGTTCGGTTTGCAACGCCCGCAAGGTACGCAGTGCTCCCGGGGTTGGTGAAATACCATTTCGCGATAGTGGTGATACTGTCCCGCTATCGCGCGCCCCGGTGGGCGATCCGCACCCGCACGCCAGTAGACCGCGGGCCCCGATCATCCTGACATAGGCTGCAGTGGCATCCTGATCGGAAGGAAATGTCCGGCACGGCTGCGAGCGCCTGCCCCGTCCCGCTCGTGGCGGCGGGATGATTCCCCGGCGGCTCATTCAGCCGGCGCCGTACCGGACGCCGCCCCGGCGCGGCTTGGCAACCGCTCGGTAATCAGCCGGACCCCAACGTCGAACGTGAAATAGGACCAGATCCAGCCGAGCATCACCGAGAATCGATTGCGCACGCCCAGCAGGAACAGAATGTGTACAGCGCCCCATAGCCACCATGCGGGCGCGCCGGTCAGCCTGAAGCGGCCAAAGTCGGCGACTGCGCTCTTGCGCCCGATGGTGGCCAGGCTGCCCTGGTGCCGGTAGCGGAATGGCGGCGGCGGGGTACGGCCGCGCAGCCGCGCCCGCAACACCGAGGCGACATAGGCGCCGCCCTGCTTCGCCGCCGGAGCCAGTCCCGGAACCGGCTGGCCGTCCCAGGCCAGCGACAGCGCGGTGTCGCCGATCGCGAACACCACCGGCAGTCCAGGGACGGACAGGTCCGGCCCGACCTTGATGCGACCCGCCCGATCCGGTTCTGTCCCGAGCCACGCGGCGGCCGGCGAGGCAACCACGCCGGCCGCCCACAAGACCGTGCCGGCCGAGATGCGCTCGCCCTGCACCACCACGCCATCCGCATCGATGGCCTCCACCCGGCTGTCAACGCACACCTCCACGCCGAGCGCCTCAAGCGACCTGCGCGCGAAGGCTGACAGCCGTTCATGGAATTGCGGCAGCACGCGTGGACCCGCCTGCACCAACAGGATACGCGCCGAGGCAGGGTCGAAGGTGCGGAAATCCTTCGCCATCCCGTTGCGGGCGAGTTCCGCGATCGCCCCCGCCAGTTCCACCCCGGTCGGCCCGGCGCCGCAAACCAGGAAGGTCAGCAGGGTCTTTTGCGCGACCGGGTCATCCGTCGCCTCGGCCTGCTCGAACGCGGCCAGGATACGGCTGCGAATGCCGGTCGCGTCTTCCACCGATTTCAGCCCCGGCGCGTAGGCCGCCCAGTCCTCATGGCCGAAATAGGCGTGACTGGCGCCGGTCGCGAGCACCAGCGCGTCGTAGGCAAGGGTGCGCCCGTCCACCACCACGCGCCGGGCCGCGGTGTCCACGCCGGAGACGGCGCCGCACAGCACGCGCAGCCTTGGGTCATCCCGAAACACGCCGCGAATCGGCGTTGCGATATCGGCCGGGGACAGACCGGCGGTCGCGACCTGGTACAGCAGCGGTTGGAACAGGTGGTAGTTACGCCGGTCGATCAGGGTGACCCGCGCTCGCTCGTGACGCAGCCCCGCGGCGCACGCCATGCCCCCGAACCCCGCGCCTACGATGACAATATGCGGCGCGTCGTCCGGCAGCTTAGGCGTGCGGTGCGCCAGCCGGACAACAAGATGATCCAGCGAATAGCGCCCGGCGCCGGATACCCCGAGCAGGGCCAGCAGCAACGGCCCATACAGCGACGCGCCCTGATCGGCGATGATCGCCGCGCCGGAGCCCGCCAGGAGAAGCCCGGCCGCCACCACCGGCGTGCCGAGGCCCAAGGCCAGCAGCACGGCGGCGATGGCGGCCACGGGATGGGGCAGCATTGCGGCCGCCGTCGCCGGCACCATCGCTGGCGCCATGGCTGGGACCATGGCGGGCGCCAACACCGGGCCAACCAGCGCCGCCGCCAGCCATAGCCGGAGAGCCAGCCGGTAGAGGGGGCCGATCTGCCGATCGAACCAGCCCGCGGCCGCGATCGCGCGACCCGCCAGCGGCAGCGGGCTAAGCCCCAGCCCCTTGCCCAGCAAATGGTCGAGCGACAACGGCCCCGCACCTTGGACGACATACCAGCCGAACAGCGCGGCCCAGAACAGATGCTCGTCGCGCGGTGCGCCGGAAGCCTGCGCCAGCAGCGTCAGGGCGAGCATCACCAGCGCGACCGGCCGGACCAGCAGCCCCGCAGCCAGCAGCGCCGGCCCGGTGACCTGGGCAATGACCATGGGCCAGCCGGTGCGCACCAGGTCGGCGACGTGGCTGCTGGGCACCATCCCGGGGTCGAAGAACGTCTTTGCCAGGGACAGGCGTACGAGAAGGTCCACAACCGGCGCTGCCACGCGCAGTGTCGTGGCGCTGACGTCCAGCAATGCCGCGATCCGCGCCCGCACTCCTTCGCCGTGGTGGTTTGACACCGTGACCGGGCGATCCGTGCTGATCATTGGCCGGACGCCGAGGACGACGGAGCCGGGACAACCTGTTCCAAAACGACGACGTGGCCGTCGGGATCGAGGATGGACGCTGAACAGATTTCGGGCGTGGTGGCGACGGAGCGACAGGGCTGCCGTCGCAGACCGGGGCTGGCGAGGATCCGAGCCAGATCGTCGACAACCAGCGTCAGATGCGCGTGCACCAGGTCGTCGGCATGAACATCCACCGCCGGGCGGCCGGTGGCCGGCCTCCTGTAGTCGAGGAACTCGATCCCTGGCGGGTCCGGCGCCGCAGGTTCTAGCCCGGTGATCCGGACGACCGCGCCCGCCACCCCATCCAGCCGGTCCTGCGTCGGGCCTTGATTGGTCACCGCATAGGCCACGCGCAGCCGCAGCAGATCGTGGTAAAAGGTGAGGCTGGCGTCCGTCGCCGCGACCGCGATGGCGCTGTGGTCGATGCCGAGGAACAGCCCGTCCCGCTGATGCCAGATCGCCCGTCCCTGTCCGGGCGGGAACCACAGCAACTCCAGCGGATGGCCGTCCAGATCGCGGAACTTGAAGGCGCGCACGCGACCGGTCTGCTCCGGCAGGGTTTCTGGACCAGCGAGGGAAATCGGCCGCACGCCAGCCGCGCGAACCCGTGCATAGGCCGTGTCCATATCCGATACGACAATGGCGAAGTGCTGGAACCAGAGATCGGGGCTGCGGCTGTCCGCCGGGTAGGGGCGCCCTGGGCGTTCGAATTGGGTGAACTCGACCCGCTGATCGCCGAGCTGCATCGTCAGCACGTCCATTGCTTCCGCGGGCGCTTCCGCCGGCGCCTCCGCCGGCAGGCCGAACAGGGCGATCAAAGACGGGTCCCGCAGGTGCTTTCGTGCGACCGTGCGGAAATCGAGCGTGTCGCGGTAGAAGCGCTCGGTGCGGTCGAGGTCCGCAACGGTCAGCCCAATCGCGCGCACGGCTAGCACCTCGGCGCGGGCGGGCGGGCCGGCCAGGAGGAACAGCGCCAACGCCAGGCGCGCGAACAACGCCTTCATGCCGGCACACTCGGCGGGACCGAGGCCGACTCGGCCAGACCCAGCCGCTCCCGCAGATGCGCGGCCACGCGCAGCGCGTTGGCGATGATGGTGAGCGTCGGGTTCACCGCCGAGCTGGAGGGGAAGAAGCTGCCATCCACCACGTACAGATTGTCGACCTCGTGACTCCGGCAGGTCACGTCGAGCGCCGACGTGGCGGGATCGGTGCCGAAGCGGACCGTGCCGTTCTGGTGGCCGGTCGCGGCGACCGGCAGCCGCTTGGCGAAATACACCTCGCGCGGCACAAGCATGCCCGGCTCACAGCCGATCATCCGCAGCAGGCCGCGCAGCTTGTCCGTAAGTCGCCGGTGCGCTTCCAGGTTGGTCGGCGTGTAGCTGATCCGCAGGCCGTCGCCGGCCAGCGTGACGCGGTTGTCGGTTCGCGGCAGGTCTTCGCCGGTCAGCCAGAAGTCGAGCGAATGCCGCGCCAGCTCGTCAAGCGCGCGGCGCGGCAGCAGGCCGTGCGTCTCGCCCTTGAACATGGCGGCATCCGTCTTGCCGAGCATCTGGATGTGGCCGAGCGGATAGTCCCACGCACCGTCACCCCAGTAGAAGTCATTCACACCAAGCGTCTTCTGAAACCGCGTCGGATTCGGCTGGCGCGAGATCGCGAGCAGTGCCGAGTTGTTGTGGCACATGTAGTGGCGGCCAACCGTGTCCGAGCCGTTGCCGAGGCCGTTCGGATGCTGCTCGTTGGCCGAACGCAGCAGCAACGCGGCGGAGTTGATCGCGCCGCAGGACACCACGACGATGTCGGCCGCGAAATGCCGCCGTGTGCCGTCTTGGATTGCCACGACCCGGGAGATCGCGCGGCCGGTCGGGCTGGTCTCCAGCCGTTCGACCATGGCGTTGGTCATCAGGGTGACGTTGGGATGGGCCAGCGCCGGACGTATGCAGGTGACCTGCGCATCCGACTTCGCCGTGACCAGGCAGGGAAAACCGTCGCACGTGTCGCAGCGGATGCAGGGGCTGTTGGGGATATCCGACTCGTCGAGATGAACGCCCAGCGGCAGCGGAAACGGCGTCAGGCCGGCGCGGCGCAAATCGTCGGCCAGTTCCTGCACGCGCGGCTCGTGGCTGACCGCCGGATGTGGATACGGTGCTGGGTCCGGCGGCTCGGTCGGGTCGGCGCCGCGCTCGCCGTGGACCTGGTACAGCACCTCGGCTTGCCAGTACCAGGGCGCGAAATCGGCATACGACAGCGGCCAGCGCGGTGATACCCCGTCCTCGTGCCTCACCTCGCCGAAGTCGGCCTCGCGCATCCGGAGCAGCACGGCGCCGTAGAATTTGGTGTTACCGCCGACGCAGTAATGGATGCCGGGCTGGAACGCCGAGCCCTGCTTGTCGTACCAGGTCTCGTGGGCTTTGTATTTGTTGGCGACGAACACCGCCTCGCTGTTCCAATTGTCGCGCTCGCGCGGCAGGAAGTCGCCACGCTCCAGCAGCAGGATGCGGGCACCGCCCGGCGCCAGCGCATGGGCGAGCGTCGCACCGCCGGCGCCCGTGCCGATGACGATCACGTCATAGCGGTCCTCGGACATGGTTCGCTCCTGTCAGCCTGCGGTCAGCATGGGATGCGCGGCGCGATCCCGCCGCGGCTCGAAGCCGCAATGAATGCACCGAACGCCGTCGTCGTGGATCAGCTTGGCGCAGGGCATGCGTGGCAGCCGCGCCCGCCGGTTGACCAGGGCAGCCAGCAGCATCCCGAGCGGCGGCGCCAGCACGTAGATCCAGAACGCCATCCAGACACCCGAGGGCAGCGCCGAGGCGAAGCTGCGCGCGGGGTTCAGGCTGAAACCGGAAATCGGCGCCTCGAACAGGATGTAGCAAAAGATCAGCGAGCCGGCGGCGAGCCCGGTCAGCTTGGCGAGACGCGGCACGCCGCCCAGCGCCAGCACCACGCTCATCAGCAGGAAAGCGCACAGCAACTCCGCGGCGAATGCACCGCCGGTGCCGGCACGGCCCGGCACGGTGACAATCCACCGCACCGGCGGGCGCGTGATCACCTCGCCGAGCAGCAAGCGCGCGATCTGGAGTCCGGCCAGACCGCCCGCCACCTGCGCCGCGGTGTAAAATACCGCGTCCCGCGGCCGGACCTTGCCGAGCAGCAGAAATGTCAGCGTCACCGCAGGGTTGAAATGCGCGCCCGATCGCCGTCCCCAGCGCGAATACACGAGCGTGACGACGGTGCCCGCGATGGCAAGCCCCGCCAGAGCACGCCGCGCCAGCGGGTCGAGCATCCCAAGCGCCGGCACCAAAGGCACCTCCAGCACGGTGACGGCGGTGACCGACACGAGCATGATGCTGCCGAGGCCAAAAGCTTCGATCAGATACTCCGGCCAGTTACGGCGCAAAGCCTCGCTCGCCTGCACCGCCGTCAGCCATTGTCCGCGAAGGCGGAATACAGCGTCATGCCGCCATCGACGAACAGAGTCGCCCCGTTCACGTAGTCCGACGCATCGGAGGCGAGCCACACCGCGGCCTGGGCAATGTCGTCGGGCTCGCCGATGCGCCGGTAGGGAATGAGCTGCAGCAGACGATCATATGCTTCCTTCGTCTCCCAGGCGGACATGTTGATCGGCGTGCGAATCGCGCCGGGCGCGATCGAATTCACCCGGATCCGCTGCGGCGCCAGTTCCTGGGCCAGCGTCTTCATCAGCGTGGCAACGCCCCCCTTGCTGGCGGCGTAGTTTACATGGCCGGCCCAGGGGATCACCTCGTGCACCGAGCTCATGCAGATGATCTTGCCGGCGGCCATCGAGATATCGGGCTGGATGCCGCGCCGGAGGAACTCGCGCGCCGCCTCGCGGGCGCAGAGGAATTGGCCGGTCAGGTTCACGCCCAGCACGAAGTTCCAATCCTGCAGGGACATCCCGGTGAGCGCCGCGTCGCGTTGCACCCCGGCATTGTTGACCAGGATGTGCAGGGTGCCGAAGGTCTCGATCGCGGCGCGGAACATCGCCTGCACCTCGTCCTCGCGTGAGACATCGGCGCGCACCGCGATCGCGCGGCCGCCGTGTTCCGCGATCTCGTGCACCACGGTCTCGGCGGCGTCCGGGCCGGTGATGTAGTTAACCACGACATTGGCTCCAGCGCGCGCCAGGCCCAACGCCACGCCGCGGCCGATGCCGGAGCTGGCGCCGGTCACCAGCGCGGTCTGGCCGGCCAGCACCGGATGACAGGCCGGTGTCGGCAGGCGGGATACGTCCCGGTCAGGCGTGAACATCGGCGTTCATCTCCTCGTTCATGGCAAAACCGCACAGATTTGCTTCGGTCCGTGGATGCAGCAGCAGTGCAACGAGCCCGGTCCAGCCAGTCTGGTGCGAGGCACCGACGCCGCGGCCGGTGTCGCCGTTGAAATACTCGTAGAACAGCACGTGATCGCGGAACGCCGGGTCGGTCTGCAGCAGCGGATGGTCGCCCATCGCCGGCCGACGACCGTCGGCGCCGCGCAGGAACAGCGCCGCCAGCCGGTGCGACATCGCGTCCGCCACCTCGCGCAGGCTCAAGAGCTGTCCGGAGCCGACCGGGCATTCGACCTTGAAGTCCTCGCCGTAGTAACGGTGGAACTCGCGCAGGCTCTCGACCAGCAGGTAGTTGACCGGCAGCCAGACCGGGCCGCGCCAGTTGGAGTTGCCGCCGAACAGGCCGGTTTCGGACTCACCCGGCACATAGCCGACGCTGAACCGGTTGCCGGCGTGCTCGAACACGTACGGGTTGGCCGCATGGAAGCGGGAGAGCGCGCGCACCCCGAACGGCGAGAGAAACTCCGCCTCGTCCAGCATGCGCCGCAGCAGCGCCTTCATGCGGCGGCCGCGCAGCAGCGACAGCAAATGGGTCTCGCCGCGCCCCGGTTCTTGCCAGCGCGACACGAGGCTGGCGAGATCCGGACGGTAGTCCAGGAACCACTTCAGGCGCCGCCCGAAATCCGGCAGGCGATCGACCACGTCCTGATCGATCGTCTCCACCGCGAACAGCGGGATCAGCCCGACCATGGAGCGCGCGCGCAGCGTTACGCGGTCGCCGCCGGGCAGGCTCAGCACGTCATAGAAGAACTGGTCCTGCTCGTCCCACAGGCCGACGCCCTCGCCGCGCAGGTTGGCCATCGCCTCGGCGATGTAGAGGAAATGCTCGAAGAATTTCGTGCTGACATCTTCGTAGACCGGGTTGTCCAGCGCCAGCTCCAGGGCAATGCGCATCAGGTTGAGCGTGTACATCGCCATCCAGGCGGTGCCGTCGGACTGGTTGATGAACCCGCCGGTTGGCAACGGCGCAGACCGGTCGAAAATCCCGATATTGTCGAGCCCGAGGAACCCGCCCTGGAAGACGTTGCGTCCTTCCGCGTCCTTGCGGTTTACCCACCAGGTGAAGTTCAGCATCAGCTTGTGGAAGACCCGTTCGAGAAAGGCGCGGTCACCGCGCCCGGTCAGCGTCTTGTCCATCTGGTAGACGCGCCAGGCGGCCCAGGCGTGCACCGGGGGATTGACGTCGCCGAACGCCCATTCGTAGGCGGGAAGCTGGCCGTTCGGGTGCATGTACCATTCGCGCGTCATCAGGACGAGCTGCGACTTGGCGAACTCGGGATCGATCAGCGCGAAGGTGACGCAGTGGAACGCGAGATCCCAGGCCGCATACCAGGGATACTCCCACTTGTCCGGCATCGAGATCACGTCGGCATTGTTGAGGTGGACCCAGTCCGCGTTGCGGCCGTGACGGCGGTCCGCGGACGGTTTCGGCTGCGTCGGATCGCCGGCGAGCCATTCGGGGATGTCAATGTAGTAAAACTGCTTCGACCAAAGCATGCCGGCCAGCGCCTGCCGCTGCACCAGGCGCGCATCGGGATCCGCAATCCCGCGCTGTAGCACGGCATAGAATTCGTCCGCTTCGGCGATGCGGCGCGCGAACAGCGCGTCGAAGCCGGTGAAGGCGTCGCTTGCGTCGTCCGCCGGCCGGAAGCGCAGGCGGACCTGCGCGGTCGCGCCGGGCGCGATCTCCAGCACATGGTGGGCGGCACATTTGGTGCCTTCACGCAGAGGGTTGACGGCGCCTGCGTCGCCGCCCACCACGAAATCGTTGATGCCGTCCTTGAATGACCCCGGCGTGTCGATCCCAAAGAGGCGCCGCGCATTAGTCTCGTTCTCGCAGAACAGCAGGTCCGGCGCGCCGTCGAGCCACAGGCGCCGCGGTGCCAGCAGCGGATGCGCCGCGTCCACCGAGCTATCGGCGCGGGCGCGCAGCAGCGGGCGCTCCGCGTCCGGCGTCCAGGACCAGGTGTTGCGCGCCCAGAGCTGCGGCAGAAGATGCAGGCGCGCGGGCTCGGCCGCGTGGTTGCGCACGGAGACGCGCATCAGCACGTCCTCGGGCGTCGCCTTTGCGTATTCCACGGTCACGTCGAAATACCGGCCGGCATCGAACAAGCCGCTGTCGATCAGCTCGAATTCCGGTTCGTGCGGCCCGCGGCGCCGGTTTTCCGCGGTCAGTTGCGCATACGGAAACGAGGCCTGCGGGTACTTGTAGAGCATCCGCATATAGGCGTGGCTCGGCACGCCGTCGCTGTGGAAGTACAGCTCCTTGACGTCTTCCCCGTGATTACCCTCACTGTTGGTCAACCCGAACAGCCGTTCTTTCAGGATCGGATCGCGACCGTTCCACAGCGCGACCGCCAGACACCACAGGCCCTGGTCGTCGCTCCAGCCGGCGATGCCGTCCTCGCCCCAGCGATAGGCGCGGCTGCGGGCGTGATCATGCGGAAGATACTCCCAGGCGGTGCCGCCGGGGCTGTAATCCTCGCGCACCGTGCCCCATTGGCGGTCGCTGACATAAGGGCCCCAGCGCCGCCAGGCCGGGTCGGCGGAGGTCCCGTGCAGCCGGCTGGCCTCGGCGGTGGTGAGCAGGCACATGGGCGGCGGTCGCTTAGCGGCCATCGGTCGTCTCCAGATGCGGGGTGCCGCAAGGCGCGTCCCCAGGGGCGAGCAGACGCTCGATCCGGACCAACTCGCCAAGCGACCAGGCCTGGAACGGGCAGCCGCCCGGGGTGTGCGGCGGATCGCCGTCGACCACCTCGGAGACATGCCCGAGCCCCGCGGTGCCGAGATGGTCCAGCAGTGGGCGCAGGAATCTCTGATGCGCTTCCCGTTTCGCCGCCGCGGTGCTGCCACGCACCCTTAGCCAAGCCTCAACGAATGGCCCCATCAGCCACGGCCAGGCGGTACCCTGGTGATAGGCGGCGTCGCGCTCGCGTGGGCCGCCGCGGTAATGACCCGCGTAGTCCGGATGCTCCGGCGACAATGTCCGCAGGCCGAGCGGCGTCAGCAGCGTCCTTTCGACGAGATCGACGACGCCACGCGCGCTATCACCATGCAACAATGCGAAAGGCAGGCCACCGACTGCAAGAATCTGGTTCGGCCGCACGCGCCGGTCAACGGCGCCGGACTCGTGGTCGACATCGACGACGTCGAACAGTCCGCCGGTCGCCGAATCAGGGAAGCGGGCGGTGAACGCAGCGTGCGCTCTTCGCTCCAGGATCTCCCAGTCCGGCGACCATGCGGCGCCGATCCGAAGGGCGTTGATCCACAGCGCCTGCACTTCGACCGGCTTGCCGATGCGCGGAGTCACCACCCAGTCGCCGATCTTGGCGTCCATCCAGGTGAGCTGCACGCCGGCAACCCCGGCGCGGAGCAGCCCGTCAGGATCGACGCCGATACCAAAACGCGTTCCGGCGGCATAACCCCGCAGCACCGTCTCAACCGCGCCGATCAGACGGGTCCGTGCACCAGGATCGATCGGCTCATGGGCCGATGCCGTCGTGCTCAACAGCTCATGAACCGCGACGATAAACCACAGCGAGGCGTCCACCGCGTTGTACTCGGGCGTCTGTCCGGCGTCGGGGAAGCGGTTGGGCAACATGCCCTCACTGACGGTGTCTGACCATGCGAGCAGGACGTCCGTGGCTTCGGTGAGCCGCCCTGTGCCAAGCATAAGCCCGCGCATGGCGATGAAGGTGTCGCGTCCCCAGCCGGTGAACCAGGGGAATCCAGCCACGATCGTGCGTCCGGCGCCGCGATCAACCAGATAGCTGTCGGCGGCCAGCCAGGCAGCAGGGGCGGCGGCCCGCCGTGCCAGCTCGGCCTTGATCGTTCGGGCTGCGCGTGCGGTGGCAGACCCCGACCGGCTGCCGCCGGCGCGCAACACCATGACAGCGTCATTTTGCGCGAGGTCGAAGCGAAACAGGCCCGGCGACGCAAGGTCCTCAACACAGTCAAGGCCGCGCGCAGCCTCCTCGCGGTACAGAAAGTTGGAGTACCATTCAGTTGCCTGAGAGTACTGACCGTTGGTCAGCGCCAAGATCGCTGGCAGGTCGCGATAGGGGCGCCAGGCCACGTTGCCACCGATGACGTCACTGGCGAAATCGAAGCTCTCGTTGCGCCGATGCAGCGCATGATAGTCACGGCCGGACAGCAGAAGGCGCACCGCCAACTGGTTTGGCGCGTCATCATCGGTGCGACGCCAGCGCAGAACGGTCTCGGCGCCGTCACGTCCGACCAAAATCTCCTGCGTGAGCCCCGGCGCGAAGCACCATGTCGGCCACGGAGTCGGAGAGAACGCCGCGATGCCGCGGTACCCCTCGGGATGAACGACGTCCGGCGTGTAACGCTGCGTGGTGAGGGGAATGACCCCGTCCGGCCCCTCCAGCCAGGCTTCGATGCCATTGACCAGCACGACGCGGCCGGTGGGCGGCGCAGTCGCCGTCAGCAGCAGCGCATGGTAGCGGCGGGTTCGCTCGCCGCCCACGGTACCACAGGCAAAGCCGCCGAACCGATCGGATTCGAGCCACTCGGCGTAGAGATCGGTTGTGGCAGTGGTCACGATGCACCTCACGCCCCAGCTTTCTCGGAGATGACGACGATACCGAGACCGGCGAGCGGCTGGCCAATGCCCGCCCGCAATGGAGAGGATAACCGTGGGTTATCGGGTTCGATAAACGGCCGGCATGACATCGATAGAGCCGCGGCATTGGCGGCGCCGCTGACCCTGGGTGTAGAGAAGGATACCGGCTGGAGCAGCGCTCGGCTGGCTCCGGATGGCAACCGACTGGGACCTGGAGATGCAGATGAAGGCGGCCGCTGCCGGTTTGCGCATCACGGAAATCCCGTTGCGGTATCGCTGTCGGGCCGCCGCGACCTTGCTGCGCGTGGCGGCGTCGCGGCCATGACGGGCCGTCGTGGAGCGCAGCAGCGCATCGTGCCGACTCGCAACTCGTCTCGTGTAATCCCGCTCCGCGCGTTTGCCCGCTTGTCGCTTCTCGTGGCCGCGGCGGTATCCCTGGCCTCCGTCGCTGCGCTGGCGCAGGAGCCCGCACCGCCCGGGATGAGCCTGGAGCAATCTGCGGCCCGGCGGTTTCCGCAGCCGGTTCGCGTGGGGGCGCTGTTGGATCGCCAAGTGCTGCAGCCGCTCGAAAGCCAGCCGACCCTTGGCTGGGTCCGCGCGGTGGTCAAGCGACCGGATGGCGGCATTGCCGTGGTGATGAGCTTCGGCAGCTTGCTCGGCCGGGTCACGTGGCCGGTCGGCGCGCTATTCGCCCGGCTGATCGCGGTGCCGGTCGAAGGCATGGCGCTGCTGGGGCAGGACATGGTGTTACTCGATTTCACTCCGAAGCAACTCAGCGCCTTTCCGACGTTCGACCCCACGGGGACGACGCCGCTGCCTTCCGCCGAATTCATCATGGTCGCCTTGGCCAAGCCGTCGCATTGAGAGGGGAGCGGCACGCATGTCGAAGGTCCGCACAGCAGCAGCGCCGCCGCCCGTCGCCGCCAGGTCCCGCCGGCTGCACCCTGCGCCCGTGCGCGTCATGCACTGGATCAACGCGCTGGCGATGATCGTCATGATCGGCTCCGGCTGGGGCATCTACAACGACTCCGTGATCGTCAGCGGGCTGCATTTCGGCACGTGGCGCATCGGCAGTTGGGCGGCGGAAAGCCTGCTGTGGCATTTCGCCGGCATGTGGCTGCTGGCGATCAACGGCACGATCTACCTGATCTACGGCGTCGTCAGCGGCCGGTTCCGCGAGCGGCTGCTGCCGATCCGGGCGGGCGAGTTCGTGCGGACGGTGCGCGACACGCTGCACTTCCACATCGCCCACGAGGACCTCACCGTCTACAACGCGGTGCAGAAAGTGCTCTACATCGTGGTGATTCTGGCGGGCATCTCGCAGGTCGTCACCGGCCTGGCGATCTGGAAGCCGATCCAGTTTTCCGGGCTGGTGGATCTGCTCGGCGGGTTCCAGAGCGCGCGGGGGCTGCACTTCCTGGGCATGGCGGTGATCGTCGGGTTTCTCGTCGTCCACGTTGCCCTCGCGTTGCTCGTACCGCGCACGCTGTGGGCGATGCTGACGGGTGGGCCGCGGCTCGCATCTCGCACCACATCGAGGGCGCAACCATGAAATCTTTGTTTCGGCCCGCGCAAAGGCCAGACCGGACGCTGCTAACCGGGCACCGCTCGCTCGTCCATGCGATCGAGCGGCGCGGCGTGCTGCGCGGCGCGCTCTCGCTCGGCGCGCTGACGATGCTGACCGGCTGCGACTGGAAGACGCCGGATGCGGTGGAGAAGGCGCTGCGCCAGGTCTCCGCGTTCAACGATGGTGTGCAGGCAGCGATCTTCGATCCGAACAAGCTGGCGCCGACCTATCCGGCATCGATGGTGCTCAAGCCGCCGAAGTTCAACGCGTATTACCCGATCGAGCAGCTCAAGCCGGTGGACGGCCAGAGCTGGCGCCTGGAACTCACCGGGCGGATCGACAACAAGGCGTACTGGACGGCACAACAGATCGCTGCTCTGCCTGAACAGGAGGAAATCATCCGCCATATCTGCGTCGAAGGCTGGGATTACATCGGCCAGTGGTCGGGGGTGCCGCTGCGCACCTTCCTCGAGCGGGTGGGCGCGGATTTGCGCGCGAAGTATGTCAACTTCAAAACCGCCGATGACTACCCGAGCAGCATCGACATGGCCACGGCGCTGCACCCGCAGACGCTGCTGGCCACGAAATACGCAGGCGAGACGCTGGCGGCACCGTTCGGCTACCCGCTACGGCTGCGCACATCGACGAAGCTCGGTTTCAAGAACCCGAAATGGATCACAGCAATCGAAGTGACGAACACCTACACGCCGGGCTTCTGGGAAAAGGCCGGCTTCAACTGGTTCAGTGGGATCTGAGGGCCCGACGAACCCGCCGCCAGCCGCATATCCGGATCGCATTCGATAGATCCGCTTCGCGGCTATCCGCTCGTGAGGCACACCCCCAGACGCCTCGGTTCGGGCGGCAGGGCTGGGCCGATTTCGGCCTCTCAGCAGGTTCCGGCGCAGGTCGGACGCTCGTCGGCGCAGCGTCAGATCCGGACATCTGACATCGCGATCGGACCGAACATCAAGATAGCGAGGAGCCGAAAAACTGCACGGTAGCGTATTGCACGCAACGTTATGGGTAGGGTTAGCGACGGGTGATGGGGCTGTTTCCGAGGAGCGCCTGGAGGCCGAGTTCGGCGTCGCTGGTCTCCGCGATGCGGTCGATGGTGCCTTGTCTCAGTTCATGTGCCAGCGAGAGGACATTCACGGTGACCGCCCGTAGCTGGCGGTTCTGTTCCTCCAACCGCTGCTCGTTGTGAACCCGCTCGACCCGGTCGATGGTGGCGTCATCCAGCAGATGGGGCCGGGTTCGCGCCTCGGTCAGCGTTTCGATGTGATCGCGCGTGTCGTCCAGCGCACCGTCGATCATGCTGGCGATGAGGGGCATCTCGCTGATTGGCTGCCAGTTCACTGGGTCTGCGTGCGGCATGGACGAACTCCTTGGCTCATGCCCTGACGGGTTCGGGCACCGTCTCGGTGCGTCGGCGGGGGGACTGGAAATAGCTGCCGTTGGGAATGACGTGAGCGTGGGCCAGTGGCGAGACGCGGGCGAGATCGTCGTCCTTCACGTCGTGCCCGGCGGCGCGGAGCTGGTCGACAATGCGAGCAATATGGACGGTGTTCCAGACCAGCACGGCATTGGACAGCAGGCTGAGGCAGCTTGCCTTGTTCATCACCTCTTCGTAGTCACCGGAGCGGAAGCGTAAGCGGAGCGCCGGCGCCACGTTGCGAATCCCGGGGGAAGTAGGGTCCGCTGTCGTCCTTGAGAAAGGGCGACAGGATGCTGGACGCGGTGTTGGA
>Ga0302198_10001625_pt1 | contig 24447 bp, 26 predicted proteins | sample II_Bog_N2_2_FD_193521 | JGI IMG/M metagenome (GOLD analysis project Ga0302198, IMG submission 193521) | Peat permafrost microbial communities from Stordalen Mire near Abisko, Sweden - II_Bog_N2_2 | ecosystem: Environmental > Terrestrial > Soil > Wetlands > Peat | place: Sweden: Abisko... | reverse complement strand
TGGCGGCACCGTCGGCCGGGGAATCGAGCGAGACATCAGGAACCGTTGGCAGGGGCGTTGCAGTCGGCGCCGGTTGTTTCTTGCTCACCGTTGAGTGATAGGTGGAGTTGCTCGACGTCTTGGCCGGGCTGTGGGAGGCGACGTCAGCCGAGTACACCGAGAACGTCACGAGGCTCGCGACGAATGCGAGACTGCTGAGGATGACACCCGCAGTCGCCAGCTTCTTCCGGCGATTCTTGCGCGTCAGGGCAACGATCGCGACGATGAACGCGGGGAGCGAAAAAATCCACGCCAGGAGCGCAAAGGGCGGGATGAACGAAACAGCGAGCCCGACAAGTGCCAGGACAAGGGCGACGACGCCCAGGCGATTGAGGGGTCGTGTTGCTGCAGGAATTGCAACGGGCGGCGGCTCGGGTTCGACACTCGACATTGCCAAAGATTACCCGCAGTTGCGGCGTTTGGGGAGGGTGGATCGGGCCTTGCGTGACGCCGTAGCATTTCGCAACGCGAAGTAAAGAAGAATCACATGCTCGCCATCACGAGCGGGAATACGTACTGTGTGGGCATGCCCCAGATCATCACGCGTGAATCGCCCAGCACTCACCTCGACGACCTCGATGTCTCCCGGGCGGCAGCAAAACTGCAGGAAGCCCGTCACGTGCTGTTGGCTGCCTCCGTGCAATTGGACCGAGCGCGGCTCGAATTGCACGAAGCGTACGCGGAGGCGCGGCGCGCAGGCTTGAGGTGACCGCCACACCGCGCGTCTTCATCCTGCACGAGAACACCGACTGGCTGCCGCCGTTTCGCGCGGCGCTGGACGCGGAAGGTGTTCCGTTCGAGGAGATCCTTCTGACTTCGGGAACGATCGATTTGGATGCGGCGCCGGGGCCTGGGGTCTATTGGTCGCGGCTGAGCGCATCCGCACACACGCGGGACCATGCCTTGGCGAAGGAGTATGCCCGCAGTCTCCTCGGCTGGCTCGAGGCCTCGGGTCGACGCGTCGTCAACGGAGCCAGAGTGGTCGAACTGGAGGTGAGCAAGACCCGGCAGTACGCGGCGTTGCGGGCCGCCGGCTTCGACATCCCTCGCACTGTGGCCGTGATCGGGACGACGGAACTCATCGCGCGCGCCAGGGACTTCCCTGTGCCGTTCATCACTAAACACAACCAGGGTGGCAAAGGGCTCGGCGTGCGTCGATTCGACTCCTATTCCACGTTCGACGAGTATGTCGCCTCAGACCGGTTCGAGGAACCCGCGGACGGCATCACCCTCCTGCAGGAATATCTTGTCGCCGCTGAACCGTTCGTCACCCGCGCGGAGTTCGTCGGTGGCAAATTTGTTTACGCCGTGCGGGTAGACATCTCCACTGGCAGTTTCGAACTGTGCCCGGCGGATGCCTGTGTCATCGACCCGGCGACGGGCCTGGAAATCCCTGCGTTTTCTCCTCGTGAAGGCCTTGCCGACGACCCTCTCATCGCCCACTACGAGGCATTTCTGGCCGACAATGACATTGAGATCGCCGGGATCGAATTCATGGAGACCGTCGATGGCCGCCGCGTCACCTACGACGTGAACACGAACACGAACTATAACGCCGGTGTTGAAGCGGTGGTCGAGCGGCCGGCGGCGAGAGAAGTTGCGCGGTTCCTCGCGGGCCTGCTCGAGTCGTCGCAACGCCACCAGCTGCCTGCTGGGCGAGCACCCGAACTCCGAACCTTGCTCTCGTAGCCGCGGGAGAGACAGGGCCACGATCAACTCGTCGAACGATCCCAGGGTGGTTCCCGACCTCGTGGCGTTGAATCCCGGAACCTAGTCCTGTTCCGTGAGCGTTATGGCCGTGGTCGTCCAGCGTGCGACTGCGCTGCCGAACGCATCCAGTTTCAGGTCGATCCCGTGGGCCAGAAATGTGTTCGTGCTGGCGCAGCTCATTGCCCCCGGTTGGCTCCCGTCTACAGCTTTGTGCCCCCAAAGGATGAGGCACACCCCACTTCCCGGCTTGGTGCGCTTCGCGATGTAGACGCTTCCGAGTGCGGAGGCGGTCGCGACCAGGCGCACCGTCGCAGGCTGGTACAACGAGTCGGGTGCGTTGTAGAAGAGGAACCGGTCGCTCGACGCCTGCGGTCGTGAGAACCAGGTCTTGCCGATCGTTGAGGCTTTTCGATCCTGGAGCGGCGTGGAAACGACAATGCTGGCCGAGAGCACCCGGGGAGGGGTGCTCAAGTGACTGGGCATGACAGGAGTTGTGCCGGTGAACCGCCCAACCAGTCCGCCGACGACCAGCGCCCCAACGGCAACCGCGATGAGGGGAACAATCCGGCGAGTCGGGGCTCGCGGATGCCGGTGTGGGATCTCGCCGTCCCCACCCGCCTCGCTTGCCGCAGCGTGACCCCCGCTGGTCTTCGGGTCAGAGGACGTCAGCTCAGTGGCCGATCCAGGAGACGGACTCGAGAACCGATCGAGCTCATCGAGTGAACGTCGCGCGACGAGCGCCTCGTTCTCCTCCTGGGCTGTGCTGGTGGGTCCGTAGGCGCGACGCTCCAACTCGCGACGTTCGAGCTGGATCGACTCACTGTCGCCGAAATCGCGTAGTGGATGATCGCTCACGGCGTGAGCGTATCTCAGGTTCAGCTCTCTGTCGCCCAATGCGGCATGATCGGAGGATGGCGGGGGACGCGATTTATGTCGAGATCGAGATTCGCTGCCCGATTGAACGCGTGTGGGAGCTCACACAGGATCCGGCGATGCATCCACGATGGGACCTGAGGTTCGGGCATGACCCTCTCCGTCTATGAGCGTGTGCTCGGCGCCGACATCGAAACGCTTGCACCGCAGCTGCGTTCCTATTTCTCCGGCGGGCACGGGGTTGGCGTGGGGGCCGGCGTATTCGACGTGGCGGGCTGCCGCGTCGCCCTCCTCCGCCCGCTGCTCGCCTATCTTGCGCGTCAACGCATCCTGTTCCCGGAGTTCGCTCGCAACGTGCCATTCGAGATCCTGAATACGCCGACCAGCGAGGGTGGACTCGACGCGGTGCGCGTCTTCCACCTGCCGGGGCGGGATCGGCCGCTTGAGGACACAATGCGTGTCATCGATGGACACCTGCACGACTTCATGGGCAGGAGACGCGGGTTCGAGGTGCGGATGGTGCTCTCGATCGCCGAAGGTGTTCTGACGATGCGTTCGGACAGGCAGTGGATACGCGTCCTCGGCACGCGACTCAGAATCCCGCAGATTGCCACTGTCAGCGTCACCGAGTCATGGCGAGACGAGCACCAGCACGTTGACGTACGACTTCGCACCCCAGTGCTCGGCGACTGGTTTCGGTACTCAGGAGAATTTACCTACAGCTACGGCGACCCGAAGGCGTAAAAGTGTGCACTCCACGCACCATCCGAACTGATGGGTGTGCGTCGCCACGAGCGGGAGCGGTGCGTCGATGCTTTCCCAGCAGCTGCTCATCTCGCCACAGTTATCGCTGGTTTAGCTTCCCTCGCCGCCGTGAAGCCTCGTCGCGAGCAGAGCGCTCGCCACGACCAGCAGGACGATTCCGCCGGCAGCGACGCCCTCGAATACAGGGAGAAGTTTGACGTTGGCGAGATCAATGGAGCCAGCCGGAAACATATAACCCCCGTGCAGCGTGATCGCGAGCGTTGGGAGGCGGGAGCCACTCCCAAAAGCATCATGGTGGGCGATTAGCTCTCGATCGATCACGAGGCCAGCGACGCCCACCACGAGCAGCGTTACCCCCGCAATGAGCAGGATCCGCACCGCCCGGATGCGCCTCAACCACTCAGTCATCGGAGCTAAACCGTTAGTGAGTCGACGCAATGATTGAACCGATCACGGCGACGAGCGCCACGATCCCGAGCGCAACGCCAAGCACGGCAAGGCCTCGCAGGATGCGACGCAACTCGACTGACCCCAGCCGAAAGCTTGCCCGTGAGATGTGGTCGATGTTCGGCGCGATGATGTGAACGTAGGGTTCCTGGTTGGACTCGAGGGGATCGAGCGGGAATCCGTCATTCGCGCGAGAACGTGCCATGGAGCGATGGTAGCCCTGCCGGATGCCCGCAGCGATGGGCGGATGCGTGCATCGGCCGCAGGGTGAGCCGCCGTTGGCTTCGGCGAAGTCGGGGATCGGGCGGGAAACTGCTACTCGGTCGCCAACGCTTCGACCGGCGAAAGCCGCACCGCACGCCGGATGGGCCCTATCGACGCACCGGTAGCGAAGATGAAGCTGACGGCGATCGCGATGATGATGAACAGCCACGGTACCGTCAGCGGCACGAACCCGTTTCCTGCAGCTTTGCGCGCGATGCTTCCGAGAAGTGATTGGGCTCCGGCCCACCCGTAGAAGAAGCCGAGCACGAGCCCAATGAGGGTTGCTGTGAGGGTCATCTGGGCACTCTCAATGAGAATCATGGCCCTGACTTGCCGGGCGCTGAGACCGACTGCGCGCAGGAGCCCGAGCTCCCTGGATCGCTGGACCACGCTCAGCGACAGGTTGTTGACAACGCCGACCGCGGCGACCAGTACCGAGAAGCCGATGAGTCCCCCGAACACCTCAGCGATGACGTTGAGGATTGTGGTCGAGCCGGCGAACACTTGCGGCGCTGCCGCCTGCGCCGACTGGATGAGGCTGTTGAAGGTTTGGCTCGCAACAGTGAGCGTTGTGATGAGGGTCACGCCGATCACAATCCCGATTGTGGTGCGCGTGCTCCGCTCCGGATATCTCACGGCATTCTGTGCCGCCAGTATGGCCGGAGCACTCCTGCCGAACAGTGCGCCGACGCCCCGCAACGCCCAGGGGATGAACAGCTGCGCACCGAGCGTGAGGCCGACGAAAGAAAGAAGACCACCGATGAAGGCGATGGGGAGGCCGAAGACGCCGGACTGCCCGGCGGCGACGCCGATTCCCACCAGCGCCAATCCCACGAAAAATGAGACAGCAGAGACGACATTCCGGACCGGGTGAATGCGCGTGTCGCCGACGGATGCTTCTGCCGCACTTCCGACGGCTTCGAGGGGTGTCACGGTGATGACCCGGCGCGATCCGATCCAGGATGCCGCCCAGGTGCTGAGCACGACGACGACGATCGGCGCGACGATGGAGAAACTCACCAACGGATAGTGCAGTGATGGGATGACCGAGGTGCGAAGCAGCACCGCAAGCACGCCAAGGCTGAGCGCCACACCGACCACGACCCCGATCAGCGCCCCGATGATGCCGACGATGAGCCCCTCATTGGCGACCGATTGACGGATAGTGGACGCCGTTGCACCGATGAGTCGCATGAGCGCTATGGATCTCCTGCGGCCGGCGATGATCGTGGCAAACGTATTGGTTGTCACAATGGCGCCGACGTACATGGCGATAGCGGTGAAAACGACCGTCAAAATGGCGAGCGCCGCCTGGGCGGTGTCGTGCTGGGCGACGTTCTGGTGGTTGACGTAGACGGAGAGCATCGCGGTGATCTGCAGGAGAAAGACACCGAATCCGCCACTGAGGGCCGCCACCGTGATGCTGGCTGCGTGTTCGCGAGAATTTGCCCTGAAGCTGGCGATCCTGCCCGTCACGGAACCCGCTCCAGGGTCAGCATCCGCTGCGAAATCTGCTCGGGCGTCGAGCGTGGAAATTCGTCGACAACCTCGCCGTCGACGAGAAAGAGAATCCGGTCGGCGTAGCTCGCCGCGATGGGGTCATGGGTGACCATGGCGACACTTCGTCCGGCCTCAGCCGTCGCGGCAGAGAGTATCGCAAGCACTTCCCTTCCGGTCCGGGAGTCCAGGTTGCCGGTTGGCTCGTCAGCGAAGATCAGCTCCGGCTCCGTGGCGAACGCACGGGCAATTGCGACGCGCTGTTGCTGGCCACCAGACAGCTGATGGGGCCGGTGTGCTAACCGGCCGGCGAGACCCAGCGCATCGATCAAACTCTCGACCCGCACTCGTTCCTGTTCGGTTGGGCGTCGCGCGTCGAGCTCGAAGGGCAAAAAGATGTTTCCCCGAACATCCAGGGTCGGAACGAGGTTGAACGACTGGAAGACGAAGCCCAGCCGGCGCCTCCTCAGAAGGGTCAGCTCTGCGTCGTTCATTCGGCTGATGTCGGTACCGCCCAGCCACACCTGGCCGGACGTGGGCGAATCCAGCCCCGCCATGATGTGCATCAAGGTCGACTTGCCCGATCCGCTCGGACCCATGATTGCCGTGAATCGTGCTCGCTCGATCCCGATCGACACGTCTCTCAGCGCCGTGACCTCGCTCGACCCTGCTCCGTAGGACTTCGTCAGGCGGTCGACCCGCGCCACAAAGATCTCATCGTCGACGGAAACAGGCATGCTGCCACGATATTCGCCCAACGTTGTCCATGCGTGTTGCACAGGTATTACTCGGGCGAGCCACAACTAGCTCTCAATCGCCCGGCTCGTGGATGCGCGCGCTCAGGCGATGGGGACCTACCGCGATAGGACCGGGTCTTTTACCGCATCGAGTATCGACATCAGAGCAAAAGTTCCGATCAGAGTGCGGACATCCTTCGCGGGGATGTCGCCAATGGCGGCAAGTTCGGTCACGGTGAGTTGTGCGGCAGACAGAACCTTGATCGCACGGAACTGCTCTGCCGTGTGCGGCATCGCGTCGAGGTCGGGCCAGCGTCGAAGCTTGTAGCGCAGCGCGGGGTCCACCCGCGTGAAGAGTGTCTCAGCGGCGGTCCCGACCCGCCACAGAAGGGGTTCGAAGTAGCGTCCGGCCACGTCCGGTTTCACCGCGTCCGCACGTGGGGTCGTGTGCACCACGAGGTCGACCGGCGAGACGGGAAAACTTTCGAGCGGCTCATCCCACCAGTAGGTGCGTTCACCCATGTCAACCGTGATAGTTGGGATTCCTTTGGCGCTCGCCGTCACGATGCGGTCGCCGGCCGACAGGAGCGCGAGCGCGAATGGGCTCCAGTCGGCACCGGACGCGGTCAGCTTTTCAGGCTTCATCTCTGAGCTGTCGAGCTTCGCTCCGATGGCCAATTTCGGCTCCGCCACCCGCGGTGCCGTCGGCGAGGATTCGCGCGAGTTTCCCTCGATCGGCTCGTTCGCAGGAAGATCGTCGTCGGCCCATTGCAAAGCGGCGGGCCGGGAAGGCGCTGTGGTGCGAGAGTCCTTGGAACGGGATGCCGTCACCTGGGTGGTCCAGTTCTGGCTGTCCCACCAGCGCAGATCGGCCTGGCCGAGCGGATCGGCGTACCAACCTGCACGCCGTGTTCCACGATCTGTCATTTCAAAGCGCCTCCGGGTCGCGCACCGCACTAGTCGACCCCACTGCCGACAGCGCTCCGGGTCTGAGCGTGGTCGGGGTGATCCTCGCGGGTACGAGGCGGTTAACGACTGACGGGTTCTGTTCTTGCGTCTAGCCTTTTGCATCCGCCCCGCACCCGACACCCCCGATTCGGGGGACGCCTTCACGAGAACCGCGGAAACATGCGACAGAACGCTCTGTTTGTCCCCCCTATTGGGTCAGGGGCGGCGGCGAGAATCCCCATCATCGCGAGCTTCTTGCGGGTGAGCGACGGTCAGGAGGCTGGCGTTGCTCGAGCGCGGAAGTACAAGATGAAGCTGACTCCGAAGAACACCATGACCAGCACGAGGTCGATCAGGGCGACCGATCCATAGAGCGTCGCCACCTGCTCACCGCTGCAATCAGCGGGAGATTCCTGCAGCGTGCAGAGATACCGGTCGGGCGTCGCGCCTTCCGTGGGAAAACGCCCCTTGAGCATCAGCGTGTGATAGCCGAATTCGAGGCCGTTAGTCAGGGTCGGGCCGATGTGGCCCGCGTTCGGCACGATGAGGGTGGAGACGTGCCAGCCGGCCTCATCCGCAAGGCTCGCAATCAGGATCACCTGGGGGCCGTAGGTCTTGTCCAGCGCCCCCGTGGCGAACGTGGCGACGGTGTCGGAGTAATGCCCGTGCGCCTTCAGGACGGTCGCCGTAAGAACCGCGTTGAAGGCCGCCTGACTACCACCGAAGTAATGCGCGATCGCATAGGGGATGTTCGGGGTGCCAGGAACATCAGGACCCGAGACGCTGATCATGTTCGACCAGATGGAGGGGAACGACGCCTCGAGAAACTCGGCACAGTCGCCGCCGTGGGAGTATCCGGCGATAGTCCAATACGTGCGCGACGGCGGCACCGGAAGGTTTGCCCGAATCCATCGGGGAACATCCACAGAGAGGTAGGTCGTCACATTGCCCGCGACAGTGTTGCGACACGGAGGGTTGAGCTTGTGCGCGCCGAGCTGATCGACGACGAGCACGAAGGGTGCATTTTCAAGTGCCGTGGAGCCAAGGCCATGGAGGGCATTCAAGGTGGCGTCGAGCGTGGGGTCACCCGGCTGGCCCATCATCATTTCCACGACGGGGCGCCGCACATCCGGATGCAGGATCCAACCCGGGGGCACCCACAGGTTCGCGTCGCGTGCCGAAAAGCCCGATGTCGTCGGGTCGATATGAACGGCCATCGAGTAGCCGTTTTGGAGCGTGAGGGCGGTGACGGGGACATGGCGTCCCGCCACAGTGGTTCGCGTGAGCGTCGGGGCCACTGCCGCTGCGACCGCTCCCGCCGATGCCCCAACGGTGACGACGACGAGCGCGATAGCGGCCACCTTCAGTCGCGGGCGTGCAGGCCCGGACCGGGGCCTGTCAAGCAGGGTTCCGACGGCCAGCGGTACCGCGAACGCGACCAGGCCCAGAGCGAGCCAGCCGGGAAATCGCACCAGGTCCGCACGCGCAGTATTCGCGTTCCACACGAACAGCGCGACCAGGAAAACGAACTGCCACGCCAAGACGGCGATCAGTGTGCGGTTGGCCGAGAACACCAGCGCTCGCCGCACAAACACGATCGCTGAGACCCCGAGCAGTGCGCCGACCGCAAGGCACATGCCCGCCAGAACCATCCCCCAGTCATATCAGCCATTGCCACCAACTACCCGGCAATCGAGGGGTAAGCCGCGGAATGGCTGCCCGGTGCAGAGTCCCGCCGCCTCATTGTGGTGGAGTGCGGTGGGGCATCGGCCTGTTGAATTGCAATATGATGAATTTATCAAATTGTCATACTGAACCTTTCATTCGAAGTGACCACCCTGGAGGAGAGGTACCGTGGCAGGCGACTTGTCCCGGCAGCGACCGCTGTATGAAATCAAAGCCAACCTCTTCCGGGGTCTCGCTCACCCCCTGCGGATTCGAATCCTCGAGGTGCTGTCGTCCACAGACACCGTTTCGGTCGCAAACCTCCTGCGCGACACAGGGCTCGAGGCTTCCCACCTGTCACAGCACCTGGCGGTCCTCCGCAGGCACAACCTTGTGCTCGCTGAACGACGCGCAAACCAGGTCTTTTATCGGCTTGCCTACCCGGATGTCGCGGAGTTGTTGACGGTTTCACGCACGCTGCTGGTGAAGATTCTCGAATCGACACAGGAGCAGTTGCTTTCCACCGTCGGGCTACCCGAGCTCGGGCTATCCGAGGTCGGACCCGCGAACTCCGCTTCGAGCGCCACGGAGAATTGATGCGACCCGTGCGATACCTGCAGTCGATGCTGCCATCGCGGGCTGACTACCGTCCGCTGAGACGCACCTGGCGCGGTGACCTGATCGCGGGGCTCACGGTTGGCATCGTCGCCCTTCCACTGGCGCTCGCTTTCGGCGTGAGTTCCGGGGCCGGAGCGGAAAGCGGGCTGATCACCGCAATCGTCGCGGGGATCGTCGCGGCGATCTTCGGCGGTTCCAACATCCAGGTCTCCGGGCCGACCGGTGCCATGGTGGTTGTGCTGGGCCCGATAGTAGCGGCCCACGGCCCCGGGGTCGTCGCGATTGTCAGCCTGATGGCCGGCGTCGTCGTCGTTATCGGCGGGCTACTCAGGCTCGGACGATTCGTGGCGTTCATTCCGTGGCCGGTGATCGAGGGATTCACCCTCGGCATTGCCGTCATCATCTTTCTTCAGCAGGTACCGGCGGCGTTCGGCACCGCGCCCGGGCCGAGCAGTAACGCATTCGTCTCAGCGGTGCAGGCCCTCGGAGCCGTGCGCTGGTCGACGGTCGAATGGCCGCTCATTGCCGTCGCGCTGGTCGCGGCCATCATGCTCGTGGCGCCCCGAATCCGCCGAAAACTACCCGGCTCGATCATTGCGATCATTGTCGTCTCTGTCCTCGCGGCATTCATCCACGTCCCGCTGACCCGCATCGGGGCCCTCCCGGCGAGCCTGCCGGTACCGAGGCTCCCCGGGATCACCGCATCGACTCTTCTCGAATTGAGTGGCCCTGCCCTCACAGTGGCAGCACTGGCGGCCATTGAGTCGCTGCTGTCAGCGCGAGTGGCCGCATCCATTTCCGATACCGGAAATTTCGATGCGGATCGAGAGCTCGTCGGCCAGGGGCTCGCGTCGATCGCCTCCGGTTTCTTTGGCGGCATGCCCGCGACGGGCGCCATCGCACGAACCGCGGTCAACGTGCGAACGGGCGGAAAGACAAGGCTGGCGGCGATCGTGCACGCGCTGGTGCTTCTCGCCATCGTCTACCTCGCCAGTAGTGTCGTCTCCCAGGTTCCCCTGGCGGCTCTTGCCGGAGTGCTTATGGTGACGGCCAGCCGCATGATCTCTGTCGCGACGGTGCGCAGCGTCGTCGGTTCGACGAAATCCGACGCAGTGGTGTTTATCATCACCGCTCTGATCACTGTCTCGTTTGACTTGATTGTCGCCGTTGGAATCGGGATTGCCGTCGCCGGGGTCTTCGCGCTCGTCACTTTGGCTCGGTCCGGCGGAGTACACCGGCAGCCGCTGCCGGCCCCCGCCGAGGTCGGCGATGAGCACATTGCCCTGTTCCGGCTCGAGGGGGCCCTGTTTTTCGGTGCCGCCGAGCGGATGATCGAGCAGATCATCACAACCGATGACGTTTCTGTGGTGATCCTTCGGATGTCACAACTCCAGGCGCTTGACGCCACTGGCGCCCGCGTCATCGTAGAGATGATCACTGCCCTGGAACGACAGGGCGTGACCGTGCTCATTAAAGGGATCCAGCCCCGTCACCTGCGGTTGGCAAGCAAGGTCGGCGTGATTTCCTCACTGAGGCACAGCAATCACCTGTTTACCGACCTGGATGCCGCGGTCGCTCACGCCCGCAGCCATGTCGTGCGCACTGCCGCTGCAGCGGGGGGCGAGCCTCGATCGTAGCGGGATGGGCGGCACCGCTGCCGCTATGCGGTCGCCTCAATCCAGACATAAAACCAGATGCCGTCTCGCCCGTTGCCGTCCCACGATGAGATGACATACCGGCCGCCGGACACATCGTCGTCGAGGGTGATCTCGTTCGGGCGTCCGCCAACGGACTCTCGATTCTCATACTGGTCGTTCAGGGGGCCACCACGGTAAATCGCGGTAAACCGCTCGCCCAGGTTGGCAGACAACGGGTATTCGGACAGGCTCAATTACGGCTCCTTGCGGGGTCTGGGCGCACCCGGTACCACTATTCAGTTGGCCGATGCCAGCTGTCAACCGTGGATATTCGTTTTGCGCACATCGGGCCGGAAGGCGACCCGGGGGCAGTCGACGAATCGATGACCACTAAAGGCTGTTGGGGTCCAGGTTGATTGTCGTTCCTTCGTAGAGGTACTGCTGGTCGCCGAACACCTCGAGATTGGCGTTGAGCCAGATGAGGTCCTCGACGGAGATCCCGAATCGTTGCGCGACGACTGCGGTGATGTCCCCGGGCGCCACAAGGTAGCGCTTGGGGGCGCCGGTCGTGGTCGTGGCCGTCACGGTTCCGGACGCATAGGCGCGGCTGCCGCCATCGAGCGGATGAACGTTGGTTTGGCGCAGCGGAATGCTCCAGTGCACGGTACTGACGGCAAGCACCTTGTTGGGCCCGAGCTCGAGCGGGACGCCCGTGGATGACGCGACGGACGAATACGTGACGAGGGTGCCGAGATATGACGGCGGACCGACGGAGTTCAGCAGGGCCGATGACGATGCAGCCGCTGTCGTCGTCGGGCCGCCGAGCTGATGGTCGCCGACGCCGTGATACGTGAGCCCGTCGCCGACGTTCGGCGCGATCTCCAGCAGCGTGACCGATATCGGCACCGGAACGGTGGAGGTGAATCCGGAGTAGTGCGCAGAGAACGTGCTGTCGCCGTTGGCGACCACCTCGTAGTGAAAGTGGATGCTCCCCTTCGGGGACGCCACATCCCCGGACGCGACGACAGTTCCGGCAGGGATGGGGACGATTGTCGGACTCGGGAAAGCCGCGCTGACCGGTCCCGGTGTAGCCACGTGCGAGATTGCGGGGTTGGGTGTTGCCGTCGGTGTGGGTGGCGGCGCAGTCGGCGTGCCGGTTGTCGTCGCCGAGTGGTGGCCGTGCGTGATGTGCGCGCTCGCGTGGGCGGGGATCGGGAGGCATCCCGCGAGCGCGACGGTGATGAGCATGGCTACGCCAATGGCAAGGACTGTGCGGCGATTCATGTTGTGGAGGATTCAGGAAATCGAACCTGACGAGGCTCCCCGACAGGAGCATCCCCCGTGCTATATCAGCGAAGGTCGTTCGAAACTCCGCTTTGTGAGATCCCTGCAGGAGAGATTTAGTTGAATTCTAATCATTTTCAGGCGCGATGGATAGTCGTCCAAAATGAGGACACTCTCGGGCCCGGATCCGGTCGACCGGGATGTGAGGCCTGGCACCGGGTGCGCGATGGAGGTAGTTCTTGAGGATCGGAGCGCTGCCGTGACCTGGCACCTCGGTGAGGTGCACTTCCCTGGCGAAAGACCTGTCAGGCGCTGGTGGTGCGACGCCACTCTGCGGCAACCGCATCAAGACGGTTTCTGATCGCACCGGTTCTGCCATCCAGCAGGTACACGACGCCTGAGACGAGAAGCAGCACGGGAATGACAAGGTCGACCTGCCAGTTCAGGAGAGCTTGCCAGAAGATGACGATCGGCACAAACAGGAACGCCGTCACAATCGCATTGCACGCGGCGACCAGCAGGAGTACCCAACGGCCGAACCCGTGCAGCACCTGCGCTCGGACGATAGCGACCGCGCCAGCGATCAGTGCCGCCGAGAACAGGATGTCCAGCGCACTCCCGAGAATGACGCCGGCGCTTCCTCCGTAGCCGGGTGCAAATCCCGCGAGAAAGTTACTGAACAGAAAGTCCACGAGCCAGCTGCACCCGAAAACAATCAGCCCCACCCGGCCGAGCACGGACCGACCGGCGATCCCGGTGCCATCTCGAAGCCCGACCGCGAGCACAACCATGGATGCCAGCAGGAGGACGGAACCCATCAGAACCGGCACCGTGCCCAGAAAACGGACGCTGACCCAGTCGTTCAGCGGAAGCACAAGCTGCAGAGCACCCAGAATGGCGATGAGGCCCGCCAGGGCCGTACCCGCCCCACCCCAGGTCGTCGCGCGGGTTGAGAGGGGTTGTGTGTTGTCGCTCACTCGGCTCCCCCATCTTCACTGATGACCTGAGAATACTCCTGGCCGCAGATCGGATGGCCCGTTTCTTGACGCTCGCGGGCGTGCACGCACCCGGCCCTGCACCGTTGGGTTCATCCCTCCGTTGTCCCCCTAACGGACGATGATCTGCAGCTCGACGATGGGGGCGAGAGCAACAGCCCAGAGGACTCCTGCGATGATCCACCGTCCGCGTGGCTCCGCGACGAGACCCCGTCCGGCCCACCACATCGCCTGAGTGAGCGCCTTTGACACAAACGGTGGAGAGATCAACAGCACGCCAATCGACGCGAGCGAAATCACGATTGCGGGTTGGTAGAGGTAAAACCAGGCACCGAACACACACGCCGCCCAAAGGAGAGTATGGGAGAGAAACCGCCACGCATAGAACGAGCCCTTCGTCCGAAAGCTGCCCGATTCGTTTGCGGCCTCGAAGCTGCCGCGTCGGACGGTGAAAGTCTCGAACCTGACGCGTCCGCCAACGTCCGCTGTGACGTTCAAACTCCAGCCCTCAGGAGTTTCGGCCACCTGGGTTTCTACCGTACCCCAGTGGTTTGAGACCTGTTCGTTCACGATTTGTCGTGCAGCGTGAATAGCGCCAACAACCGACCAGGTCAATGTGCGTGCGAAAGGAGGGTTTGTCGCAGGTGTCGGATCGGCCGCGGTCACAACTACATGATGTCGCACCGGCACGGCGCGCGCCGATAGCAATCGGGCGAAGCTCCTCGTGTCGTCGCACGCGAAGAGAGCGGCCAGGCAAAACGCTTGCCCGTACCTGACCGACTCGTCAGACTTGCGATGGTCCGCAATGATGCGAAGCACCATAAGAGATTGGATTTGCCCATGTCTGGATTCAAAAAATTCCTTCTTCGAGGCAACCTCGTCGACCTCGCGGTTGCGTTCGTCATCGGTGCCGCTTTCGCCGGGCTGGTTTCGGGCCTGGTGAAGGATCTCATCACACCGTTGATAGCAGCGATCGGCGGGAAGCCGAACTTCGCGAACCTGAGCTTCGAAGTCAACCATTCCAAATTCTTCTACGGCGACTTCGTCAATCTGGTGATCTCGTTTCTCATCGTCTCCGCGGTCCTGTACTTCCTCGTCGTCCTGCCATACGGCAAGCTGCTCGAACGATTCAAGCCGACCGCGGAGGAGCCTGCCGTGCTGCAGGAGTGCCCGCATTGCCTTTCATCTATTCCGGCCGCGGCGACCGTGTGCGCAAACTGCACCCGCGACATCGTGCCCGCTTAGCCCAGGTCTGTCTCACACTCTGTGGAATGAAGTTGTGCAGGTATGTTGGCAATCATGAATAGCCGTCCCGGGCGCATCGCCCTCATTACAGTCGGTGTGATTGCCCTGCTTATCGGCGCGGTGTTTACCGGACAGGGCGCCAACCTGATCCCGGGCAGTTTTATGACAGGCAGCCGAATGTGGCTCGTCATCGGGCTGGTCCTTGCCGTTGTCGGAATCATCCTGATCGTCTTCGGCGCACGCAAACCGGGGCGTGGCAGCTCGAGCAGCTGAGACTCAGGCCGTGCCCGTGCCCGTGACCGACTGGTCCCCCGCAGGCACGTGACCCTGCGCGTCGCTCAATAGAATTCCACGGTATTGACCTGATTGAGCAACGGTCGCCCATCAAGTAACCGGGTCGCGTTTTCGGCGAACAGTTCGCCGATGCGCCTGTCCTCGCTCGAATTCAGCGCCGCCGAGTGCGGGCTGACGAGCACATTGGGAAGATCCCACAGCGGGCTGTCCGGCGCGAGCGGCTCGGAGTAGACGACATCCAGGGCCGCGAAACCCACCCGGCCGTCTTGCAGCGCCTCGATGAGCGCACCTTCATCCACGGTTGTGCCTCGCCCGACATTCACGATCGTGATCCCTGGCTTTACCGCCCGCAGTACTTCGCGACTGAGCAGCTGGTGGGTTTGGTCGGTGCCTGGAAGCGCGAGCACGATCGCGTCCGCGGTCGATGCCGCCAGCGCCAGCTGCCCTAACCCGATGACCGAATGAACGCCGGGGACGTCCACCGGATGACGGTGTACCCCGATCACCCGTGCTCCCAATGCGGCCAGGCGCTCGGCCGAACGCCTTCCGATTCCTCCGAGCCCGACGACGAGAATCGTCTGTTCAGACACCTGCGGTGTCGCCATCCGATCGGCAGGCCAGAAGTGGCGACGCTGGTCGGCCTGCAACGAGGGCAGCCGCTTGGCTCCAGCGAGGATTCCCAGGAGCACGAATTCGCTGAGAGGATCAGCGTGCGTGCCCGCGCTGGTTGTCACAATGACCCGCGAAAGCTCGTCGTCCGAAAGTCGTGCAGCCTTCAGTTGCGCTCCCCCGCCCGCCGGCATGGTGTGCACCCACCGGAGACGCGAATTCGCGCGAACCGTGCGCGCGAGGGCGCGAGGACTCTCATCCGGAAATCCATAGAGCGCATCCGCCGAATCGACGAGAGCATCGAACTCGCGCTGCTGGGATGGGCTCCGCCTAAAGGCGGGGTCTCCCGAGTGGTCTCCGGCGTGCCGTTGCGGAGGCAGCAGTGTCTCGTCCCGGTGGAGCTCTATCCGTGGCTCGCGCTGCTCGATGAGCTGGGCGATTTCCGCGCTCAGCGGGGTGGCGACGACGACCCTCAGTCGGCCGACGGCGACATCGGCGTTCCCACCTGTCACAGTGTCACCGACGGTCACCAGTCGTGCACCGTACCGTCGGCGAGCCGATTGTACGGAAGGTACGCCTGAACATAGGGATACTTTCCTGCCTCGTCGACGTTCAGCTCGACGCCAAGGCCGGGCTTCTCTCCCGGATGAAGCAAGCCGTCCTTCCAGGTGAAGCTTTGCTCGAACACCTGGTTGGTTCGTTCCCCGTGCTTCATATATTCCTGGATCCCGAAGTTGTGGATGGCCAACCCGAGGTGCAATGCGGCAGCCATGCCGACGGGCGAAATATCGGTGGGACCATGCATCCCTGACTTGATCTGGTATTGGGAGGCGTACTCGAGAATCTTCTTGAGGTGCGTAATTCCGCCCGTATGCGTGACGGCGCTGCGCACATAGTCAATGAGCTGCTCACGAATGAGTTGCTGGTAGTCCCACACCGTGTTGAAGATCTCGCCGATCGCGAGCGGAGTTGTGGTGTGCTGCCGCACCAGTCGAAGCGCCTCCTGGTTCTCCGCCGGAGTGCAGTCCTCGAGCCAGAACAGGTCAAAGGGCTCAAGCGACTTGCCCAGCGTTGCGGCCTGGATCGGCGTCATCCGGTGGTGCCCGTCGTGAAGCAACGGCAACTCCGGGCCGAACTCGTTCCGGACGGCCTCGAAGACGGTCGGCACATGTCGCAGGTAACTGCGGGTATCCCAGTCCTCCTCGGTCGGAAAAGCCCCGCGCTGCGCCGGCTCGTGGTCGTAGCGCAGGCCCTTATTGCCCTCCAGCGTGGCATTCGATGCGATGCCATAGATCGATTTCAGGCCGGGAACCCCCGTCTGGATCCGGACGGCCTTGTAGCCCTGGTCCAGGTGGGAACGGACACTATCGAACAGCTCGTCGGTGGTTTTCCCGGACGCGTGGCCGTAGGCGAGCAAACCGCGACGGGACGCTCCGCCGAGGAGTTGGTAGAGCGGCAAACCCACGAACTTCGCTTTGATATCCCAGAGCGCGACATCGACGGCGGAGATCGCGGCCATGGTGACCGGACCACGTCGCCAATAGGCGCTTCGATACAAGAACTGCCACGTGTCCTCGATGGCATGCGCATCCCTGCCGAGGAGTAGCGGTACGACATGGTCGGACAGGTAGCTCACAACGGCGAGCTCCCGGCCATTCAGGGTGGCGTCACCGAGCCCGACGATTCCTTCGTCTGTCGTGAGCTTCAGGGTCACAAAGTTCCGGTCCGGACTTGTGACAATAACCTCGGCCTTGTCGATTTTCATGGGGTTCCTTTCAGATCGAGCGTTGTCATGCCCCGGTGCGGCCGAAAACCCGCGGCGGAATCGTCGAGACCAGGTCGCTGATGACCTGGAATGCGTCGTCGTCGCTGATCCGATGTTCAACGACCAGGCGCGCGAGATAGCTGGCATCCACCCGCCTGGACATGTCGTGGCGCGCGGGGATCGAGCAGAAGGCTCGCGTGTCGTCGACGAAGCCCGCCGTCTTGTAGAAGCCTGCGCTCTCGGTGACCGCGGAGCGATAGGCGAGGATCGTGTCCGGGGTGTCCAAAAACCACCACGGTGCACCCGCGTAGACCGACGGATAGAAGCCCGCAAGCGGCGCGATGTCCCTGGCGAAGGCTGCGGCATCCACGGTGAACAGGATGAGGCGGAGCCGCGGGTGGGTCCCGAACGCATCCAGCAACGGCCGAAGCCCGCGCGAATACTCCGTCTGTTGCGGCAGGTCGTGGCCGGTGTCATTGCCGAACTCGAGCCAGGTGGGGCGGTGGTGGTTGCGCAGCACTCCCGGATGCAGCTGCATCACGAGACCGTCTTCGGTCGACATTTTGGCCATCTCGAAGAGCATGTTCGCTCGATAGGCGGCGGCCTCCACCTCGGTGAGGCCCGACATCACAGCCTTCGCATGAAGTCGCGCTGCGTCGGCGAAGTCCAGGGGGTCGCTCACGGTATCCGGAGCGCCGTAGTCGGTCGCTGTCGCTCCGTGCTCGATGAAGTAGGCGCGCCGTTCCCGGAGTGCGTCGAGGTAACCCGCATAGTCGCTGGTCGACCGCCCGGAGGCGTCCCCCAGTCGGATGATCGCTTCGGCCCAGCCGATCCCCGCAGGGTTCAGGTAGGCGTCCGGCCGAAAGGTCGGAATCACGGTTCCCGAGAAGGTCGGGTCGGCGGCGAGCGACCGATGATCCGCAAGCTCGGAGCACGGGTCATCCGTCGTCGCCAGCACGGAGATGTTGAAGCGGTCGAACAGTGCCCGCGGCCGAAATTCGTCCCGGGCCAGCCGGTCTGCGATCTGGTCATAGATGAGGTCAGAGGTGGCTGGCGACGGCTTCAGGCGCACACCGAAAATCTCCACCAGCTCGGCCTCAAGCCAGAAGCGCGACGGCGTACCGAGAAACGCATCCCAGTGGTCGCACAGCAACCTCCACGCCTCCCGCGGGTCGAAGGGCTTGGGGCTGACACCAACACCCAGTGATGCCAGGCTCACGCCAACGGAGTGAAGAATCCTGGTCACGTAGTGGTCGGGGCTGAGAAGCAACCGGGTCGGGTCTTCGAAAGGGTGGTTGCGCGCGAGGACACCCGGATCCACATGACCGTGCGGTGAGAAGATGGGTCGATCCGCGACGCTGGCGTAAAGCTCGCGTGCCACGCCGCGTGCACCCGGGTCAGCCGGAAAAAGCCGGTCGGGCGACAGCTCCAGCCGGGATGAGCCCTCCGCCATCAGGCTACTCCCCGCGCGTTCGCAGCGCTCGGCGCCGGACCCGTCGAGTCGCGGATCGTCAGGTACGTGGAGAGTCGCTCGTGCCGCCTGCCTTCCACGCCACCCGCAAGCCGACCGCCCCACCGGTCCTGGACGAGGCTCATCAGCATGTCGGTGGCGAGACGGCCGGCCTGGTCAAGCGGCGCTGAAAAGGTCGTGAGCGGAGGATTGCAGAAATCCGCCCCAAAGATGTCGTCGCATCCCATCACGCTCATGTCCTGGGGAACACGCACACCGCGCTCGCCGAGCCGTTGAAGAACACCGATGGCCAGCAGGTCGTTGAAGCAGATGCAGGCGGTCGTTTCGGTGGCAAGTGTTGAGTCCGCGGCAGCCGCCCCGGCCTGGACCGTGGGCGCGAACGGGCCGAGATCGCGCAGGTGCACCGCGCGTGTTCGGGCTGCCTGCTGCAGTGCGCTCCAGCGCTTGCGGCTGGACCATGATGATTCCGGCCCGCTCAGGTAGGCAATCGACGTGTGCCCCAGTGACACCAGGTGATCGAGTGCCTGAACCATTGCCGCGGGCGTATCGATGATGACGGAGGGCACGTTCGGAATGTCGCGATTGATCGTGACGATGGGCAGGGTGCGCGACGCCGAAGCCAACTCGTCGTCCGAGAGTCGGGATGCGGCCAGTATCACCCCGTCAACGGATTTGCCGAGTTCCGCGAGGTAGGCGGCCTCCACTCCCGCGGACTCTTCGGTGTTGACGACGAATTGAAGGTATCCGCGCGCCCGGGCCTGTGCCTGCGTGGCGCGAACCAGTCCGAAAAAGAATGGGTTTGTGATGTCCGGGATGAGGAGCGCGACGTTGTGGGTTCGGCCCGACTTCAGCGACCGCGCCTGCGGGCTGGGGTAGTAGCCCAGCTCGTTGGCGATTGCCACGATCTTCTGGCGCAGCGGCTCGCTGACCCGCCCGGGGCGCGACAGCGCGCGCGACACCGTGGATGTTGCAACCCCTGCCGACTTCGCGACGTCGGCAATGGTGACCCTGCCTTCGCCGTGGGGTGCAGCCGACATCCTGATGTCTTCTTCCTGATCGCGTGCACCAGCACGGACTCCCGTACGAGACCGATGCTGGTGCCACTAGGTTCTCACTCGAAGCCCGCGTTGGCAACTTTTGGCAACCCATTGCCACAGCGGACTTTAGCGGCGAAAATGGCCGAATGCGACTGAACCGGATCGACGTGGGTGCCGAGGCCAGCGACATTCGCATCCTTCACCTGGGGCTCGGCGCGTTTCACCGGGCTCACCAGGCCTGGTATACCAATGCCGTGAACCAGCTGCAGGAGCAGCAGTGGGGAATTTCGGCCTTTACCGGCCGCCGCGCTGACGAGGCCCTCAAACTCGAACCCCAGGACGGCCTCTACACGCTGATCACACGATCCGCGCTGGCAGACACCGCCGAGATCGTGTCGAGCATCAGCGAAGTTCACGCTGCGACCGACGTGGATGCGTGGCTTGCCGGTTTCGGCAACCCACGGGTGACAATCGTGACGATCACCGTCACGGAGGCGGGATATTGCCGGGCTCCCGATGGCGGCCTCGATGTCGATGCCCCGGGGATCGCCGACGACCTCTCTGCACTTCGGGCCGGCGAGCGCACACCCCGGGCGACAGCACCCGGCAAACTCGTGCAGGGATTGATGGAACGATACCGGCTCGGCGGGGCGCCCCTTGCGATAATCAGCTGCGACAACCTGGCCGGGAATGGTGCGGTAACGCGACGCATCGTCATGGAACTCTGCTCCGCCGTCGACGCAGGGCTGTCGAAGTGGGTCGACTCCGCGGTGCGGTTCCCGGGCACAATGGTCGACCGGATCACGCCGCGAGCGACGGAGGAGGATGTCGCCGTTGCCGCTGAACTGACGGGCTGGTTGGATGAATCCCCCGTCGTCACCGAGCCGTTCCGCGAGTGGGTTATCGAGAAGGATTTCGGGATTGAACGCCCGGAGTGGGAACGGGCAGGAGCGCAGTTCGTCGACGACGTCCTGCCCCACGAGCGTCGAAAGCTGCTTCTCCTCAACGGGGCGCACTCCCTGCTCGCCTATCTTGGGCTGGCCCGCGGGCTGCACACCGTCGCCGAGGCGATCTCTGATCCGACCTGCCGCGCCCGGGTGCAGCAGTGGTGGGATGAGGCGCGCGAACTCGTGGAGTTCGAGCCTGTCGTGATCGATGAGTATTGCGCCAGCCTTCTGGAGCGATGGGGCAACCCTCGAATCGCCCACCGGCTCGACCAGATCGCGATGGACGGGTCGCTGAAACTGCCGCTGCGCACCGTGCCCGTGATCCGGGGGTTCCGCGCGACGGGACGACTCCCCGAAGCTGCGGTCTCCGTGGTCGCGGGCTGGCTGGTACATCTTCGCCGGGGAACGGTCAGCGGGCCTGATGCGGATCTGGGCGACCTTACCAAGCTGACGACAGGGTCGGCCGATGATGCCGCACGGTTGGCCATGCGAACGCTCGCTCCCGACCTGGAGAGCGATGTCGAACTCTGTGGGGCAATTTCTGCAGCCGTCGGCCGACTTCTTGCCCAGCCATCGACGAGGTAGTCCTGGGCTTGCGGCGGCGAGCGTTCACGGGCCAGTGAGGTTGAGGCCGAAGAGCGAGACTGCGTTGGCGCTCGTGAACGCCTGGCGATCCGCATCCGACTCGAACTCGTCGAGAAAGACGGCGATGTCCTCTCGCGTCGGATGCTGGAAGGGGTAGTCGGTGGAAAAAAGCAGCCGGTCGATCGATGTCACCGACAGGGTGTGACGCAAGAGTGCGGGGTTGAGCATTCCTGAAGCTGTGATGGAGAAATTCGACCGGAGGTAATCGGACACCGTTCGCTGCAGGCCGGCGACCCGGGACAGGCTGTCGATTCGGTCCACCCAGAACGGCAGCAGCTCGCCCCAGTGGCCGAGAACCACCTGCAGGCCCGGATGCCGGTCGAAGGTGCCGCGCAGGATCAGCCTCAGCGCGGCTGTCGCGGCCTCCACATGCCAGCCCCAGCCGAAGCTGGCAAGGCCGAGCTCGGTGATGGGGTCGAACCCTCGGTATGACGCGTCGCGAAGCGCGCGCGACGGGATCTGGGGATGGATGAATACGGGCTGGGCCAGGCGTTCCGCAGTCGCAAAGAAGTGCTCATACACCGGATCGTCGAGGAAGCGGTCACCTGCCCGGCCGTAGACCATCGCGCCGACGTGACCGAGGGCGGCCGCTCGTTCGAGCTCGTCGGCGACGTCTCGCGGGGACGACATCGGCAGCGTGGAGAGAGCGCGGAACCGCAGAGGATGACTGGCGACGGCCGCCGCCGCCGCGTCGTTGGCGGCCTGACTGAGACGAACGGCATCTGCGGGCGCCAGTGGGTGCGTGCCTGGCGGCGTCACGGAGAGAATCGACAGGTCGATGCCCTGCGCATCCATTGCCAGGATGCGTTCGTCGCCCAGGTCTCGCAGCCGCTCCGCGTGATCCCCCAACTCATTGAAGGCCAGGCTTTCGTCGCGGTCCTCGTCAGGCAGTGCGGCGAGGGCCGACACCAACTCGGGCATCATCCAGTGTTCTTCGATCGCGATGACTGTCAATTCTATTCCCTGTCGTGTGATAGCTATCTTTTGATAACTAATGTAGCATCGGGCCGTGGCCGAAGACATCCCCCCCTCAAGCCTGTTCGAGCTTGCCGACTCAATCCTGGCCATCAGCCGGTACATCCAGGCCTCCAAGTCGTTTGCGTCCCACGGATGGACGCCGATCGAGAGCGCCGTCATGCGCTTCGTCGACCGCAATCCCGGCACGACAGCCAGCGCGGCCGCCGAGGCGACCCAGCTGATCTCCAGCAACTTCAGCCGCGCACTCAGAGGGCTGGAGAGAAAAGGTGTCGTTCGCCGCGAGATCGACCCCGAAGACGCTCGACGGGTGCGCCTCTTCCCCACCGACCTGGCCCGGGACAACCTGAAGCGACTGCATGACCTGTGGACTGGCCTACTCGACGGCATCATCGACGATGCCGGCGAAGTTGACCGCGTGAATACGGTTCTCCGACGAATCGAAGCCGCGTTTGTCGCCCCGGCTGCCATTGATCGACTGCCGCGAGAGTCTTAAACTGGCGTCGCCAAGCATCGAGCGCCCGGATACCCAGGCAAGCGCCGCACAGGCGAGCGACACAGCCCTTCCAATTCTCAGCGTGAGCGGACTCGTAAAGGGAGAAGCGGGCATGACACCCAGTGAACGGTCTGAAGAAATCGGGGTCGCGCCGCGAGCGGTCATGCAATTGGCGTCGCTCCGATCGCGGTTCACGCGAGTAACCCGCCGCGCAACATCGGCCGACTCCTAGCCGCAATGGGTCCGGCCGTGGTTTCGGAGGCAGGCGCCACAGGCAACAGGCCAGACGACACCGCAACAACGGACGCCCCGGCGCCGGCGCGGGAACTGGATGTACTGGATGCCCTCCCGGGCTTGTGGGTCGACCATGAGCCGCAGGAGATCGCCACCGGTTTGATGGGTGTCCTGGTGAGCGTTCTTCAGCTTGAAGGCGTGTACGTACGGTTCGATGCGTCCGACGGTGGCCCAGGCATCGAGGAGTGGCGGCCCGCTGGCCCCAGCGCACCGGAAGAGTTGTTGCACGTGCTCGTTGTTGTCCACGCGCCAGTCTCGGGCATCGCGACCTGGAAGATCGAAAGGGGCGCGACGGGGGTGTTCGATCACCTTCCGGAAGCCGCCACGCTGGTATCCGAATCGCTCGACATCCGGGTTGATCGCGAGATCCCCCTTGCTGACGATCCCCCATGCTGGCTTGGTCTTCCATGCCGCCACCGGTGCGGGCTGGTCGAATGCAATCGCCGCAACCGGACGCTGTGACACGGCGAAGAGCCTCGCCGCACCGGGGTCGACCCCTCCCGCGATCAGCCTCGGGAACTCATCAATCTCAACCGACAGATCGGTCCCAGGGACAGATCCGCCGACCGGGAACGGCGTGGCGACGATCTTGGCAGCCAAATCCGGTGCTGAAAACCCGCTCTGCAACTGCGTGATCGTCTCATTCTCTTCGGAGGCGAAGGCATTGACATAGACGAGACCGACGACGTTTTTGGCAGCACCGGCCACGGTGATGACTGCACCGGCGTAGGAGTGTCCCACGAGCAGAACCGGCCCACCCAGGTTTTCGACCACCGACCTGATGTAGGCGGAGTCCCCGAGAAGATCCCGAAGCGGGAGCCCCGGCAATCGAACGGTGTAGCCCCGATCGAGCAATAACTGCGTGACGGGAGCCCAACTCCCCGCGTCAGCGAATGCCCCATGGATCAGGACGATAATCGGCTTATCTGACATGGTGATCCTCCACTTCTGTTGTCCGCGCCATGCGGAACATCCCTCCGCAGGATGCGGCGGGCGCTAGCTGGGGTCCGTTGTACGCCGGGCGTGGCCGGATGTCTACCGAGATTCCACCCGGAATTCACTCAATTTCAAGAACGCTCTTGCCGGGGGGTCACGTTTTTCAGGGCCCAGTACAGCGCTCACCAGGCCCGCTTACACGACCTCAGTTCGAGGGACTGCGAGGGAACGCCGGGTGACCAGCCAGGATCCGG
>Ga0302198_10001612_pt1 | contig 24604 bp, 20 predicted proteins | sample II_Bog_N2_2_FD_193521 | JGI IMG/M metagenome (GOLD analysis project Ga0302198, IMG submission 193521) | Peat permafrost microbial communities from Stordalen Mire near Abisko, Sweden - II_Bog_N2_2 | ecosystem: Environmental > Terrestrial > Soil > Wetlands > Peat | place: Sweden: Abisko... | reverse complement strand
CATGATGAACGGGATTTAACAGGATGAGGAGTTGAATGCGATCATGTTCAAAAAGGTCGAAAGCAAAGCTCCCTTTTGGGGTAGGATTCTTTCATTATTTATATCACATGAGACACAGGAAATCTTGTGTGGCAAGGGATCCACGCCTTAACATTTCTACCTCCGCACTTTTTTACTTTCGAACCTGTTCTGCGTCTAAATACCGTCTCCGTCGATACCCTGAATTTTTACTAGTTCACTGGCCCCTACGACAGGTGATTTCATCACATCGGCAAGCGTGGTGCGATCCATCAGATTTGCGACCAGGTTTCGAGCAGTGAGCATAACCCGTCGGAAGCGGCAGGTTGTTTCCTGAGTGCAGCGTTTGTAGTCAGTTACTGAAACGCAGGCAATGGGCGCAAGATAGCCATCAAAATGCCGCACGACATCGCCCATGGTGATTTTGCTTGGTGCCTTGGCTAGCTGATAGCCGCCGCGCTTGCCAGCTGTGCTGACGACCCATCCCTTTTCCTTGAGATCAAGCATGATGTGCTCGAGGAATCGTTTTGGAACATCATTGCGACGCGCAAGTTCGAGAATGGGGATCGGCGGCCCCCCCTGATGCTCCACAAGGGTGAAGAGAGCACGTAGGGCATAATCAGTCCGCATTGAAAGCTGCATGGAATTAACATACACGATCAATCAGGTTGCGAAAAGTCCGAATTAGACCTCAACTTTTTTTGTGGTTTAGTAGAAGCCGGTAACCTAGTAGGAAAAGAGCCAATGTTCTCAAACGGATTTCTCTCAATTGCGGATTTTTCCGGCACGGCATTTTTCGCGGCTACGGGTGTTCTTGCCTCATCCCGTCGTCGTATGGATTGGATTGGGGCAATAGTGTTGGCGGTGGTGACGGCAACGGGGGGAGGGACGCTGAGAGATCTGCTCTCCGGCCAGTTACCTGTCTTTTGGATACGTGATCCAAGCTATCTCTGGATTGCCATCGGGACCGCCCTGGTAATGCTTCCTTTATTACCGCTGATCCGTTTTCCCGAGCGAGTGCTTTTGTTACCTGATGCTCTGGGGCTTGCTCTTTATACTTGGATTGGCTGCGAGAAGGTTTTTCTCCTCCAACTGCCAGATATTGTGGTGGTGCTTCTCGGAGTGATGACTGGGACGGCGGGAGGGTTACTGCGGGATGTGCTGAGTGCTCAGGTTCCGTATATACTCAAGAAAGGAGAGCTCTATGCTGCGGCCAGTATTCCAGGTGCTCTGGTATTTGTGGTCCTTCGGAGTCATCAGGTGGATCCAAAATATGCCGCTGTGGCTTGTATAGCCGTTGTATTGTCTTTACGGCTTGCTGCTCTTCAGTGGCGCATCATGCTCCCGAATGTCGATGACGCTGAAAAGCGAGACTGAGTATAGGGCCCTAGATGGGTGCAAAAAATCTGGAAGATATATAACGACCATTGTAGTCGTTATATATGAGCTTTCGAAACGCTGACTATAAATCAGGAAAAAACTGGAAAGAAGTTACGCGCTTTGATTCTGTGGATTTTGGATGGATTATTCTGAGTATAGGAATGGCCATCGGTGCCGGGATTATCTTTCTTCCGGTTCAGGCAGGACTGGTTGGGATATGGGTATTTCTTGCCTCCGCTCTCATCGCATATCCTGCTCTCTATCTCTTCCAGAGACTTTTCGTTAACACATTGGCCGCATCAGATCGATGCGATGACTATCCCGAAGTCATCTCCGGTTACCTGGGAAAAAACTGGGGAGTGATTCTTGGGTTGCTCTATTTTCTGATGCTGGTGCTTTGGGTGTTTGTTTATTCAACGGCACTCACTAATGACACGGCATCCTATCTTCAGACTTTTGGTGTCACCAAAATCCTTCTTTCGAAAAACCCTCTTTATCCGCTTTTTCTTATTACTTTTTTAGTGTTGCTGGCATCACGAGGTGAAGCCTTCCTTTTCAAAATCTCAACGCTGCTCGTTCTGACAAAACTTGGAATCGTAGCCTTTCTCGGATTTTCCATGATCCATCACTGGAATCTTGCCAATGTCGGTTCGCTGGCTCCCTCAAAGGATCTCCTCCGACAAGCGATTGTCACGCTCCCTTTTACGCTCACCTCGATACTCTTCCTTCAAACCCTGAGTCCCATGGTGATTTCGTACAGAGCGCGTGAGATTTCCCTGAAAGTGGCGCGGTACAAGGCTCTGAGGGCGATGAACATCTCATTTGGCATCCTGTTTGTCGTTGTTTTCTTCTATGCCATCTCGTTTACGCTCGCGATGGGGCATGAGACTGCCGAACGAGCCTACCAGCAGAATATTTCAGCCCTTGCTATTGCTGCTGAGGAATTCAAACCAGGTATCGCTGTCATCCTCGGAGTCGTGCTCAATCTCTTTGCGCTGGTTACAGCGTTTTTCGGGGTGTATCTCGGATTTGAGGAGGCCTGCCGGGGAATCGCCATCAATGTTCTGACCCGCTTCCTTCCGGCGGGGCGAATTTCACGATCTTGGATCAACCGGGGACTTCGCGTCTTTCTGATTGTTCTGGCATGGTTTGTGGTCAGCCGAAATATCCCCGTGTTGAATTTCACCTCAATCTCAAGTCCGATTTTCGGTTTTATCGGGTGCCTGATCCCGGCATGGCTTGTGCTTCGAGTACCTTCGTTGGCTTCTTATCGTAATCCGGCACTCCTTATCATTATTATCACAGGCATCCTACTCGTGATCTCACCACTCCTCAATTTCTCGCATCCACGATGAAAGACATGATCCATTCTTGGAAGTGTTTGGTGTTTATTTTCCTGATTGAGGTTCTTTTCATTCCTGCTCACGGCCTTCTTTTGGCCAGTGATGCCGACCCCGGGACCTATCCTCTCAACCTGAAAAGTTACTATCCAGACGCACTTTTGCTGAATGCTGACTATTATCGACCGAAAAAAATTCAGGATCTGTATCCAGATGCTCTCATGCAAAATACCGATCGCTATCTTTCGGAAACTCAGGCGGATATCAAGGGACTTGGAATGACTCCATTCCTCTACTACTGGGGGGATTTGCTTGGGAATCCGTTTGGTGGATCAAAACAGTCAACAGTTTGGGATCAGTTGCTTGTCGTCGGGGCCAAAATTCATTTGGACAGGCTCTTCGGATGGGAAGGGGGAACTCTTGTGGTCTCCTTTTCCGATGCTGCTGGAAACAGTCTGTCGCAAAGCACCGGGAATATCTTCAATCCCTCCCAGGCGTTGAGTTTTCCCACCTTTGCCTCCAACGCCCTCTACCTGAGACAGGTGTTCCTGGGCGAAAAAGTCGAATTTCGATTTGGTAGATTTTCCAGCGCCAGTGTCTTTGCCTCGTTGCCGGCAATGGGTGCACTTCCCGTGAGCGGAGCGGTCAATGGGACGCCGACCTCCCTTTTCACCAATCTCAAGGGATGGCATTCCAATGGAAAACCCTCCTGGGCAGCCTATGCCAAAGTCGAACCAACCGCGGAGACCTACCTCAAAGCTGCCATCCTGGAAGTCAACCCTCAGGCAAACGATGTCAATTATCATGGCTTTGACATGGGGATGAACTCTCGTGATGGCACTCTTCTCCTCACCGAATGGGGATGGACACCCAAGTTCGAAGGGGCTTCAACGTATGTGAAGGATACAAAGCCTGATGATCGCGGCTATCCTGGCATTTATATGGCTGGTGCCTATCTTGAGAATTATCCCCAGACCCAGTTCAATGGTCAGACGTGTAACGAGGTCTATGGTTTCTACTGGCAGGGACAGCAACTGATTTGGCGTCAGCGTGATCATCCCAGACAAAATCTGAGCCTCTGGGGTGGCGTCACCTACTCCCCGCAGACGCAGGTTGCGCTGCTGCCGATCATGGGATACGGAGGCATCTACTATCAAGGGCTCATTCAGACCCGAGAGCGCGATGTCTCGATGCTCAACTTTTACACGGGAGCCATCTCTGGCGACTCTGCACCGCAGAGTCCTTCTTCTGCCAAAGCAACACAGGAGAATGTCATTGAACTAAGCTATATCGTGCAACTGACGGATCATTTTCAGATTCAGCCTGATCTTCAATGGATCATTCAACCGGGTGGTTACAGTGGTGCTGCCAGTTCACTGGTGGTCGGTTTTCAAGTGGCCGCGCAGTTCTAGAGCGATTTAATTAATTCTCTAGCCATTCTTTGCGGTGGCATAGGGCGTTTGGCGGTGTCGCATCGCTCGGGCTGTAGCACAGCGACTACAGCCGCTTCGCATGCTCCTTGCCAACCAACCCCATGGCACCCGCAAATCGATGGCCACACTATTATTTAAAGCGCTCTCAGTTTTCGCAAAGGGGAGGGTATTGGCATTGGGTTTGCTGGAAAATGATTCATGGCACCTTGTGAAAAAATATTGCAGTTCTCCACTTTCCATTCTTTCCAAGTTAGAATTTTTTACTCACGTTTCATCAAATGATCATTGCTGATGACTCATTAGGAAGCGGAGCAAACGAGAACATTAAAATAACCTGGAAAGGCTGGGTTATCTGGGGCGTTGCGGCGCTGTTCTATTTCTACGAGTTTTTTGTCCGTGTAGCTCCTGCGGCGATGGCACCAGAGTTACAGCACTCCTTTAAGCTTAATGCTGCCGAGCTGGGAGCTGCCATCGGTGTCTATTATCTCATTTACTCTCCTTCACAACTACTAGCGGGAAGTTTGCTGGATCGCTTCGGAGCGAAGACAATCTTGGTTCCAGCTTCTCTGATCTGCACGCTGGGCTGTTTTCTGGAGATCCTGGGGCATAATGCCTTCTGGTTGAGTGCGGCCCGTTTCTCTCAGGGACTTGGTTCCGCATTTGCCTTTGTGGGAACTATGTATCTGGCGGCGGAATGGTTTCCAAGATCCAGGCTGGCCATGCTTTCGGGACTGACAACTTCATTGGGAATGATCGGAGGCATCATGGGAAATTCGGGAATTGCTCATCTCGTCGAAAAACTTGGATGGCATGTCTCCCTCATTGCTGCGGGATTCATTGGTTTGGTGATCACAGGGCTGATGTATCTTGTGATTCCCGGTAAAAGCCGCCACCAGAAGGAACAAACTGCATTGCCTGCGTATGCTAAAAGGCCTGGAATCTTCAAATCCCTGTTCATCGTTTATTCTAATCCTCAGAGTTGGTTCACGGGAATTGTAGGAACGGCGCTTTACATGCCTCTTTCCATTCTTGGGGCTCTCTGGGGGATTGAATATATCAGTTCGGTGACCGGAGGGAATAAAGTGGCTGCTGCAGGTGCCGCCACCATGCTCTATGTGGGTTGGCTGATTGGTGGGCCGATTGCAGGATTTGTTTCGGACAAGACCGGTATGCGTCGAAATCTGCTGCTTGGGGCAGGAGTGGCCACGCTGATCACGACGATCTGCGTGGTCTCCATTCATTCGCTTTCTGTGCCAGGAGCCTTCATCCTGATGTTGATGCTTGGATTTGCATCAACCTCCCAAGTGGTCTGTTTTGCTACTGCCGTGGAGCACAATCCTGCTTCGGTCTCGGGCACGGCGATCGCGGCAACCAACATGATGATCATGTTGCTTGGCGGAGCTGGTGAATGGATGTTCGGCTTGCTCCTTGATCTCTTCTCAGGTGGTGGGCACCACACCTCTTACTCCACGAGTGCGTATCACAAGGCGATCCTCATCCTCCCGATTATTGCCGCCATCGGTGTCGTCGCAGCCTATTTTCTGACCGAACCAAGCAAAAAGGAGAAGACATCCATTAGCACGGAATCACCCGTCACTGTGGAGGAGGTAGTCTGGCCAAAATTAACCCTGAACCGTTGGGTTCAGTGGGTGACCCATTTTTTTGAAAAGCCGAAACACTGAATCGCCGCCACGGGAGGTGTTCAACCTGGGTTTGCTTCCGTGGCGGAAGGTTGCTTCCTGGCGGTAAGTTTCCGAATGAGGACATAGAAGACCGGTGTGAGGATGAGGCCGAAGAGCGTCACACCGAGCATGCCGGAGAAGACAGTGGTTCCGAGGGTGCGCCGCATTTCGGATCCTGCTCCTGAGCCGATCATGAGCGGCACGACGCCGGCGATGAAGGCGAAAGAGGTCATCAGAATCGGGCGCAGGCGCAGCTTGCATGCCTCGATGACGGCGGCGACGGTCTCGCTTCCCCGGTCTTCGATCTGTCTGGCGAATTCGACGATGAGGATGGCGTTTTTGCAGGCTAGGCCAACCAGCACCACAAAGCCAATCTGGGTGAAGATGTTATTGTCCATGCCATGGAGGAGGACGCCGACAAGGGAGGAGAGGATGCACATGGGGACGATCAGGATGATGGCAAAGGGCAGGGACCAGCTTTCGTATTGCGCCGCAAGAGTGAGGAAGACGAAGAGGACGCAGACGGGGAAGACGAAGATGGCTGTGTTTCCCGCGAGGATCTGCTGGTAGGTGAGATCCGTCCACTCGAAGCTGAAACCGGGAGGGAGAAGTTTGGCGCAGAGCTCCTTCATTACGCTGATGGCCTGGCCGGAGCTATGGCCGGGTGTGGCATCGCCCGAGACATCCGCTGCGGTGTACAGGTTGTAACGGGTAACGACGGCCGGGCCCGAGGATTCCGCGATGGAAGCCAGGGTTCCGAGGGGAACCATTTCACCGTTACTGCTGCGCGTTTGAAGCTTGAGAATATCGGTGGCCTTCACGCGAAAGGAGCTGTCAGCCTGTGCCTTTACCTGGAAGGAACGCCCCAGGTAGGTGAAATCATTGACGTAGGCGGAACCCATGAAGACCTGCAGGGTGTCGAAGATGTTGGCAAGGGGGATATCCATGCTCTTGGCCTTGATGCGGTCAATGTTGACAAAAATTTCGGGAGTGTCGGCCCGGAAGCTTGAATAGAGGCCCGCGAGGGCCGGCTGTTGCTCCCCGGCATCGACGAGACTTTCCGCGGTGGCCTGGAGTTGTTGAAAATCGCCGCCGCCGCGGTCCTGGATCATCATCTTGAATCCTCCAGCGCTCCCAATGCCGTCGATGGGAGGCGGTCCGAAGGAAATGATGAGGGCCTCGGGAATTTCGGCAAATTTTGCCCGCAGTTCCTCAAGAATGGCGTTGGCGCTCAGGGAGGGTGATTTGCGTTTATCGAAGTCGTCGAGCATGACGTAAATGGAACCGACATTCGATTGGTTGCTTCCCGTCAATACCGAGAAGCCGTTGAAGACCATCGACGTTTTGACTCCATGCGTCTGCTTGAGAATCTTGACGATCTTGTCGGTGACGGCCCTGGTGCGCTGCAGCGAGGAGGAGTCGGGAAGCTGGCAGTTGACGATGAGATAACCCTGATCCTGCGGCGGGATGAAGCCGGAGGGGATGATCTTGAAGCCAAAGCCGGTCAGAACAAGAAGGCTCAGGTAGACGACGAGGCAGAGGCCTAGGAGTCGCGCGGTGCGTGCGACGGCAAGGCCGTAAAGCCCTGTAACCCAGTCAAAGACTTTGTTAAATCCCCGGAAAAGCCAGCCGAGGGTGAAATTGAAGATTTTTGTAAGTAGATCGTTCTGTTCGCCATGGGGCCGGAGAAGAATTACACCGAGAGCCGGACTGAGCGTCAGGGAATTGAACGCGGAAATGGCGGTGGAAACGGCGATGGTGAGGGCAAACTGGCGGAAGAACTGCCCGGTGATGCCGCTGATGAAGGCGGTTGGGAGAAAGACGGCGGCCAGGACAAGGGCGACGGAGATGACGGCTCCGCTGACTTCCGTCATGGCCTGCCGGGCGGCATCGCGCGGAGCCATACCAAGACTCAGCTTGTGCTCGATGGCTTCGACAACAACGATCGCATCATCAACAACGATGCCGATGGCGAGCACGAGTCCGAAGAGCGAGATAACGTTCAGCGAGAACCCGAACATGGCCATCGCGGCACAGGTGCCGATCAACGAGACGGGAACCGCGATGAGCGGGATGATAGTTGCCCTCCATGTCTGGAGAAAGAGCATCACGACAATGCCGACAAGCACAACGGCCTCAAGAAGTGTGTGCTCGACGGAGCTGATCGATTTTTTGACGAAGACGGTGGTGTCGTAAGGGATGGCGTAATCAACCCCTGGAGGGAAGTTCTTCCTGAGCTGCTCCATTGTGGAACGGACGGCCTTGGCGGTTTCAAGAGCATTGCTTCCGGGACGTTGGTAAATGGAGAGGGTGGAGGTCGGTTTCCCGTCGAGGTTGCTGGAGACAACGTAGGTCTTGGCGCCCAGATGCACGGATCCGATGTCGCGGATGCGTACGACCTGACCCTCCTCGCCGCGTTTGATGACGATGTTTGCAAATTGTTCCGGTTCAATCAGCCGCCCCTGGGCGGAAACGACAACCTGAAAGTCCGTTCCCGTCGGGGCAGGCTCCTGTCCGACAACCCCGGCGGCAACCTGCTTGTTTTGTTCCTGAATGGCCAGAACCACGTCATTTGCAGTGAGACCGAGAGCGGAGAGCTTGCGTGGATCAAGCCAGATCCGCATGGAATACTCGTAGCCCATCAAATCAATGCTGCCGATGCCGTTGAGTCGGGCGAGAGTGTCCTTGATCTGGAGAAGGGCGTAGTTGCTGAGATAGAGTTCGTCTCGGCTTCCGTCCGGTGAAATAAGATTCACGCACATGATCATCGATGGGGAGCTCTTGTTTACCGAGACGCCCGTGCGACGGACTTCCTCCGGAAGGGTTGGTAGCGCGAGATTGACCCGGTTTTGCACAAGGACCTGAGCCGTGTCGAGATTGACCCCGAGCTTAAAGGTGATGGTCAGCTTGTAGGATCCGTCGCTTGCCGACTGCGACGACATGTAGAGCATGTTCTCGACACCATTGATCTGCTGCTCGATGGGGGCGGCAACGGTATCGGCCATGGTCTTCGCATTGGCGCCGGAATAGGTGGCCGACACGGTGATGGTGGGGGGAACGATGTCGGGATACTGAGCGATGGGAAGCGTGTACAGGGCAAGTCCCCCGACGAGGGTGATCACGATGGACAGAACCGCCGCGAAGACCGGCCGGTCAATGAAGAAGTGGCTGAGGTTCACGGCGGCCTTATTTTTACAGGACTTGTGGCCGTCTAGGGGACGAGCGGCTTGGGATTCACCTTCTCGCCGGCACGAACCTTGAGCAGGCCGTCCACGACAACAGTGTCACCGGCTTTCAAGCCATCCGTGACAACCTGCATGCCATCCACCTCGCGGCCGAGTTTCACCGGACTGACAAAGGCTGTGTTATCCTTGTCGAGGATCAGGACATATTTTTGCCCTTGGCCCGAGGCGATGGCGCGCTGGGGCACCATGACGGCATTGACCAGAGTGCCGACGGGGATTTTCGCCCTCACGAAGAGGCCTGGAACGAGCATTTGATTTTCATTGCGAAACACCCCCCTGACACGAATGGTGCCGGTGGCGGGATCGACGCGGTTGTCAACAAAGTCGATCACACCTTCGTGCGGAAACCCGGTTTCATCCTGTAGTCCGATCTGGATGGGTTCGTCCAGATCCTCCGCGTTTTGCTGCGCGACATGTTTTTCCTGATAGGAACGGGAGTAGCGCAGAAAGGAGCGTTCATCAACGTCCACGTAGGCATAGATGGGATTGATGGAGACGAGAGTCGTGAGCGGACTGGTGCTATCGGCTGAGACAAGATTGCCCGCGGTGACATTTGCCTTGCTGACACGCCCGTCAATGGGAGCAGTGACGGTGCAAAACTCGAGGTTCAACTTTGCTGTCTCAAGCGCGGCCTTGGCGGACTGGAGTGCCGCGTTCGTCTGCTCGTAGGCGGTGGATTTCTGGTCAAAGTCGTTGGCGGCAAGGACTCCTTTCGCGCGGAGTTGCTTTGCGCGTTCCAGTTCCATGGCCGCGAGTTTGGCGGCGGCGTCCGCCTGCTGGTAGAGACCCTGGGCCTTGTCGAAATCGGCCTGATAGGGGCGGGGATCAATGATGAAAAGCGGCTGACCTTTGACGACGAGATCGCCATCCTTGAATTTGATTTCCGTGATGTATCCACTCACGCGGGGCCGGATTTCCACCGAACCGATCGGAGAGAGCCGTCCGAAGTATTCATCCCAGTCCTGGACTTGCTTTTGAACCGCCGGGGTTACAGTGACGACAGGTGGCGGGAGTTCAACGGTCTTTTCTCCGCCGCAGCCGGAAAGGGTTGCCAGCAGGAGGATCCAAGGGAATGGAGACGCAACCCTCCCGCCTCTTTTCGCGAAAACTCCCCTGCAAAACCTTCCGCAGGAAAATTTTACGGAGTGTTTCATCGCTCTCCTTCTTCTCATGCAGTGGATCATGGGTCAATCAAAAGCCCTTCCTGCGCCTGGAAAGTACGGTGAGTTGGGAGTGGGGGGTGAAGGGATGTCAGAGCCTGCGTTTTAACAGACAAGTCTCCATAAGCGTCATCATATGGTTAAATCATGAAGTCTATTTCGTCCTCGTGAAGTTGCACGGTGACCGAGGTTTTTTTAGATCCTTTTTTATCGAACTTTGTTTGAACCTGCTCCCCCCGTACCAGAAGGGTGTCGGGAGGAATACTCTTCATCAGGAAGACATTGGCTCCGATCGTGCTTCGAGCACCAATCACCGTGTCTCCGCCAAGAATAATGCCGTTCGGATAGATAACGGCATCATCCTGCACCTCGGGATGGCGCTTGAGCCCCTTGATGATCTCCCCATGTTCATCCTTCTGAAAACTGCGCGCTCCGAGAGTCACTCCGTGATAAAGTTTCACCCGATTGCCAATCACGCAGGTCTCACCGACGACCACTCCGGTGCCATGATCGATGAAGAAGTGTGATCCGATTGTTGCTCCGGGATGAATATCGATTCCCGTACGGCTATGAGCCCACTCGGTCATCATGCGGGGAAGAAGAGGAACATCCTCAAGGTAGAGCAGGTGAGCAACACGCTGGATGGCGATGGCTTCTAGTCCCGGATAGGCCAGAACGATTTCCTCCAGGCTCCTTGCGGCAGGGTCTCCGGCATAAGCCGCCTCCACATCAGTTTTTAGCAGGGCACGCACGGCTGGAATGCCAGAAAAAAGTCGTTCGGTGATGGCAATTGCATCCTTCTCCAATGTCTGGTGATTGTTATTTTCTCCTCCCCGGATGCGGAGGCTGACGGCAATCACGGATTCCAACTGATCGGCAATCTGGTCGATGATTTCCTGGGCGGCTAGAGGAAGTTCCTCCGAGGAAACTGCTTCTTCAGAAAAGAACCCAGGAAAGAGCAGGTGGAGGAAATCGTTACAGAGTATCGCGATCGCCTGTTTGGAAGGGAGATTGGAGCGATCCATGTGATTGATCCCGCCGGTATTCCGATAGGAATCAAGAATCGGATCGAGAAGGTGCGTGCGCTGACTCATTCGCGGCAGGATAGCGCGATTACGCAGTTGGCACCAGCATTAGCAGGCCACCCAGGCTGAGAGAAAATAGGTTCTTCTCTCATTATGAGAGTTGGGTTCTGACAAGAGTGCAAAGCTGCATGACTAATTTGTCTTTCAGCCCATAGTAGACAAACTGCCCTTCCTTATGACGCTCCAGGATATTGGCATTTGCCAGGAGGGCAAGATGCTTGGAAACATTTGCCTGTGTTGATCCTGTCATCTCAACAATCTCATTCACGGTATGGGATTCATGGCAGACGGACTCCAGGATCCTGAGTCTCATTGCTTCACCCAGAAGTTTGAAGCGGGCTGCAAGGTGGTATAGTTCAGCTTCGCTCAATCGGGTGGGACTTTTCGGCTTTGACATATCGCTATATAGTTATACATCTATACATAAGTAATTTTTCGCACCATGCAAACCGAATCTACCATTACCCCAATCCAGTTGCAGAGCCGCCTTTTGTCAGGTTCCTCCGCTGAACTTCTGGATGTCCGCACAGCTGCCGAATATGCCGGTGTCCATGTTCCGGGGGCGCGTCTGATACCGCTAGATGAGCTGGATCCAGCCTCTATTTCTCGGGAACGCGGGGAGGGTTCCACGCCCCTCTATGTCCTTTGTCAGTCAGGTGGACGTGCCCGTCAGGCCATTAAAAAACTGCAACATGCCGGAGTCGAGGGATGTGTGCTTGTGGAGGGGGGAACCCAGGCGTGGATCGACGCCGGACTTCCTGTGAATCGCGGGGCAAGCCGGATTATTCCACTGATGCGCCAGGTTCAGATCACAATCGGTTTCATTTCCGCCTTGGGCGCGGCACTTGCCCTTACTATCAACCCCCGCTTTGCCTTCATTCCTCTTCTGACGGGATGCGGGCTCCTTTTCGCTGGGATCACCGGTTTCTGCGGGCTCGCGCTCGTGCTCGCTAAAATGCCCTGGAATAAATCTGTGTCAGGCAAGGCTGCATCCTGCTCTTCCACACAAAGCTAACAAGGATCGCCACCCACCTGATGGGGCGGGTGGTTTTCAGCAGCGTTTGGTGTGGAATTGGATCATGGTATTTTAAATCACGGCAACTCTTGGAGGTTGCTGTGTTAAGGCCCGTTCTAATTGTTTGTGAAAGTTTGGTGTTTTCTTGGCGAAGATTCCGTCTATTTGGTGTATCTTAATGAAAGTTCATGACACCTTCGCAGAGCACCATACTGCCAAATCCGAGTATTAAGGATCCCTGTTATGTGAATGCGATGAGCCACCTGTACCGAGGTGAGCTTGGGCGCATCATGATCTGGAGGCAGAGGTTGGATATCACCAGCAATTGGGCGATTACAACAACAACGACCATTGTTTCCGTGTCTTTTGCTTTTAAGGAGATGCCTCATCTCATCTTCTTTTTCAACTTGGTGATCGTGCTCGCGATGCTCTGGATGGAGGCTCGACGGTATCGTTTCTATGATGCTTTTCGTAGTCGGGTGCGACTTCTTGAGGCTCATTTCATGATCTCAATGATTTCCCAATCGGAAAAACATCTTGAAGGGCGATGGAGGGAGGAGCTCTGCGAGGATCTCCTGATCCCCACCTTCAAGATCACGCGATGGGAGGCACTGGGACGAAGGCTCAAACGGAATTACGCGTTCATTATCGCTATCATCCTGATCGCCTGGACAGTAAAGATCTTTATGCATGCCAAGGAACCGATCAACTCCTTGGAGTCCTTTTACCAGGCCATGGCACTGGGACACCTGCCCGCGTGGATCACCGCCACGACATTTGTGGTGACGATCGTTGGTTCTGCTGCACTTATCCTCTACGCGAGCAGGAAGAGAACCCTGGAAGAAGGGGATTTCAGCAGTTATGTGCGAAACCGGGCGAACTAAATCCGGAATCAGTACTTAGAGCGGTTTAAGTAATCCTATAGCCATTCTTTGCAGCGGCATAGGGCGTTTGGCAGTGTCGCATCGCTTGGGCTGTAGCACAGTGACTACAGCCCCTTCGCTTGCTCCTTGCCAACCAACCCCATGGCGCATGCAAATCGATGGCCACACTATTATTTAACGCTTTAATTGGTAAGTGCTTAGATGGCAAAATCCCTATATTCGGGATGGGCGACATCAATCGGTTGCATCAGCATTCCAGCCGCAACCGTGGAGTTGGTGCCGGGTTCGATGAGAATAAAGGAACCGGTCAGGCGATTGGTGGCATAACCGTCGTAGATCAAAGGTTTAGCCGTTTTGATGCGGATTTCACCAAGATCATTCATGGCGAGTTCCGTGATGTCATCCTCCTTGTCGAGCGTGGTGATATTGATCTTGTGCTCAATGGAAGTGATCACGGCCTTGACGGTCTGGTTGGTATGTTTGAGGAGATACTGTTTTCCCGCCACTAAGGGTCTGGGATTCATCCAGCAGATCTTTGCATGCAGATCGGTCGAGGCTCCGGGCAAATCCTCGGCATCGACGATCATGTCGCCCCGGCTGACATCGAGATCATGTTCCAGCACAAGGGTGACAGATTGAGGACTGAAAGCTTCCTGGAGTGGACCATCCAGCGTCCAGATCTGCTTGATGGTGCTCTTGAAACCGGAGGGAAGCACCATGACTTTTTGCCCGACACGGACAACACCCCCTGCAACCTGGCCGCTTAGTCCGCGAAAATCGTGTAACGAGTGATCGGTAGGGTTATTGGGTCTGTTCACCCATTGGACGGGAAAGCGAAAATTGCTCAGGTTCGAATCGCTGGCAATATGGACGGTTTCCAGATGCCCGAGCAGTGTCGGGCCGGGATACCACGGAGTCTGTGGGGAGGGGAAAACGATATTGTCACCTTTAAGTGCGCTGACCGGGATGAACTTCACATCCTTGATGTCGAGACGGGGGAGGAACTCATCAAACTGATCCTTAATTTCCAGAAATCGTTCCTCGCTCCAATCAACCAGATCCATCTTGTTGATCGCCACCACAAGGTGAGGGATGCGCAAAAGGGATGCGATGCAGGCATGACGACGGGACTGTTCAATCACACCAAGTCGGGCATCAATGAGGATGATGGAGAGGTTGGCCGTGGAGGCTCCTGTCACCATGTTGCGGGTGTATTGCACATGCCCCGGCGTATCAGCGATGATGAACTTGCGATGAGGGGTTGCAAAATAGCGGTAGGCGACATCAATGGTGATGCCTTGCTCTCGTTCGGCACGAAGTCCGTCCGTCAGGTTGGCGAGATTGATCTGCCCTCCACCGGTAATGTCTGCAGAGCGTTCAAGAGCCTCGATTTGATCCTCCATCAGGGACTTGGAGTCATAGAGAAGGCGTCCGATGAGGGTCGATTTTCCGTCGTCGACCGAGCCGCAGGTATTAAAGCGGAGAAGGTCGACAAGATGAGGTGTCGTAGCGGTCGTCATGCAAAGTGATGGTTAAAAGTAGCCTGCCTTTTTGCGGTCTTCCATGGCTGCTTCCGAGACGCGATCGTCAGCTCGGGAACCGCGTTCGGTCACGCGAGCAGCAGCGATTTCCGCAATAATATCATCGTAACTGTCCGCCGGTGATTCGACGCATCCGGTGCTGATGATATCGCCGATGGTGCGCACACGGACGATCATTTCCCGAACTTCCTCGTTCGCTTTGGCCGGGATCAAATCGGTATCGGGAACCCATTGACCCTGACGGCGGACACAGCGGCGTTTATGACTGAAGTAGATCGAGGGAACTTCAAGTTTTTCCCTGCGGATATATTCCCAGACATCCATCTCGGTCCAGTTGGAGAGGGGAAAAACACGCATGTTTTCACCGGGGTTGAGTCGGCCGTTGTAGAGATTCCAAATCTCGGGACGCTGAATCTTGGGATCCCATTGTCCGAAACTGTCGCGGAAACTGAAAAATCGTTCCTTGGCGCGTGCCTTTTCCTCGTCGCGTCGAGCTCCTCCAATGCAGCAGTCGAAGCGAAATTCCTCTATGGCGGCCAGCAGGACGGGAATTTGCAGCTGGTTGCGGCTTATCTGCCCGGGTGACTGGACGGCGATCCCTTTTTCAAGGGCTTCATCGACGGTACGAACAATCAGTTTGGCATTCAGTTCCTTGGCGCGGCGATCGCGGAACTCAAGAAGCTCGGGAAATTCGTGTCCTGTTGCGACATTCAGGAAGGGCATCGGAATGTCCGAGGGGCGAAAGGCTTTTTCCGCCAGGCGGAGGAGGCAGATTGAATCCTTTCCCCCCGAGAAGAGAAGTGCAGGTCGTTCAAATTCAGCCGCGACCTCGCGCATGATGTGGATAGCCTCGGTCTCGAGGTAATTCAGATGATCAAGATGATAACTGGGCATGAAATAAAGAGTGTGAGACGAAACGTTTAGACTAGGCGGCGGCAGTTGCTGCTGTTCCACCCCATGCCACATGAAGTCCGCATTCGCGCTTTTCATCAGCCTTGGCCGGATCAAAATAATCCCACTCGTTGGGGAGATGATGCTCGGCAAGATAGGCTTCCATTTCAGTATCGCTGAGATAAAAAACCGGGCTGATCTTCAGTGAATTGAAGTTAGCGTCAGCGGAAACGATATCGAGTCCGGCACGGTTTGGGTTTTGAACCTTGCGAAGAGCCGTGATCCAGATGGTCGGGGCAAGTTCGCGCATCCCTCGTTGGAAAGGCTCCAGTTTCATGAGAGCGCTGAATTTTTTCAGCCCCTCCTCATCATCAGGGGAGGGAATCGGACCATCAATGGTATCACGATGGGCGGTGGTGATTTTTGGAAGATACGCCTTGAGGTTCAGCCCGAGGAGATTGCGGAGTTCTTCGGCGTGTTTGTAGGTTGCCGGGCGATTATATCCATGATCAACCCACAGAACGGGAATGTCTGACTGGGACTGCGTTGCAAGATGAAGGACGACCGCCTCGTAGGGACGGAAGTTCGTCGAGACAATCGCACGGCCTCGAGCCTGAGCAACCGCCCAGGTGGTGATTTCCAAGGGGGATTTACCCTGTAGTTCCTCGTTCCAGGCAGCGATCTGGGATGCGTTGATTTCCGAAGGCATGACGTTGTTTCGGTTAGGCCGCGCTTCTTGGAGTCCCGACGCTGTGGAAGGTTGCATCCTCAGGGAGGATGGCCCGGTCACAGAAGTCGCCAAACTCTTCACCTTCTTGACGCTCCAGTGCAAAGCGTTTGATGATTGGGGTCAGTTGTGTCACGGCATCGTCAATGGTAATGCTGGGCGAGAAGAGTCTGTTCAGGCGTGTTCCGTTGTACTTCGCTCCAAGATAGAGGGCGTATTTGCCGGGAGCCTTGCCCACAAAACCGATCTCGGCAAGATAGGGACGGGCGCAGCCGTTCGGACAACCGGTGACACGAAGGCTGATGGCGTCGTCGTGAAGTCCGGCCGCATCCAAAACAGTTTCAAATTTTTGCAGGATATCCGGTAGGGCGCGCTCACTTTCCGCAAGTGCCAGGCCGCATGTGGGCAAGGCAACGCAGGAGAGGGCGTTGAGGCGGAGTGGCGAACGGTTGTTTTCCGAGGAGAGGCCGTGTTTTGCAAAAATCGCCTCAATCTCGACTTTCTTGGCATCGGATACCCCTGAAATCGTGACATTCTGCGAAGGGGTGAGACGGAAGTCTCCCTCATGGATTTCGGCAATTTCCCGAAGAGCCGTCTTCATCGGCCACCCCTCGATGTCCTTGATGCGCCCGCTTAGAATGTGCAGTCCGTAAAACCAGCTGCCGTCGGCATTCCGATGCCATCCATGGGGATCCTCGATGGTCGTGAATTCAAAGGGGCGCGCGGGCGCAAAGATGATGCCGGAACGGCTTTCCACTTCTCCACGGAACCATTCAATACCGCGATCCTGGATGGTGTATTTGAGCCGAGCATGTTTGCGATTGGTGCGATCGCCGTAGTCGCGTTGCGTGGTCAAAACGGCTTCTGCGATTTGATTGACTTTGTCGGCGGAGATAAAACCAAGCACATCGGCGAGACGCGGGAAAGTTTCGGCATTTCCGTGATTCATTCCAAGACCACCGCCGACGGTGACATTGTAACCGGCAAGTTTTCCATTTTCGGCAATCGCGATGAATCCGAGATCTTGGGAAAAGACATCGACATCATTGGAGGGAGGGATGGCAAAGCCGGTCTTGAATTTTCTGGGAAGATACGTGTCACCGTACATCGGTTCGATTTCAGGTTCGCCCCCGGCCACCAGTTCTTCATCCAGATAGATCTCGTGATAGGCGCGTGTCTTGGGAAGTGCATATTCACTCCAGGCGACTGCATGCTGGTACACTTCCTGTTGGACGGAATCGCGCTCGGGATTGGGTGGTGCCATGACATTGCGATTCACATCACCGCAGGCAGCAATGGAATCGAGCAGCACTTCATGCATCCCTTTGATGAGCTTTTTTACATTTCCCTTAAGGACACCATGAAACTGAAAGGTCTGACGGGTGGTCAGGCGGAGGGAAGGGGAGGCGATTTGATCCACCAACTTATCCAGAACGATCCATTGCTGTGCCGTGGCACGTCCGCCAGGGAGACGCACACGGAGCATGAAGGCGAATGCCTTTTCCTTCCCTTCTTTCTTGAGGATATTGCGAATGTCGCGATCATCCTGCATGTAGAGACCGTGAAACTTGGAAAGTTGGTTGCTTTCCTCAGAAATATTTCCCGTTGAAGTGTCGGCGAGATCGGAGGCAATGTTACCGCGCAGGTGTCGAGAGTTGATTTTCATCACCTCATTGACTGCAAGTTTCGGGGAGGCGGGCGTGGAAGTATCGGAATCAGTACTCATGAGTTTAATGGCGATCGTAAAAGTCGTTTTATTTTGATTCTTAAAGAGTTTTATTTGGAATCTGAAAACACTCAGGAGAGTTTTTTAAGAAGGAATCGAGTATTTTATCAAAAGGCGTCTGATTGACGAGTAAAAACAGTATTTTTATAGATACAATACGACCTAAATAATCGTGTATAGTAGGCCTTTAAGCCCTGGGATGAGCTGCATCATAAGCCTTCTTGAGCCGCTCTGTTGTCACGTGGGTGTAGATCTGTGTCGTCGAAAGGCTGGCATGACCAAGAAGCGACTGAACACTGCGAAGATCGGCACCATTGTCGAGCAGATGAGTGGCAAAGGAGTGACGGAGCTTATGGGGACTGAGAGAGGCAGGGAGGCCCGCACTGCGAACATGATTTTTCAGGAGCAGCCAAATGGAGCGATGTCCCAGGCGCTTGCGGCTCTTGTTGATGAAAAGGGGCCCTTGATGAACCGCTGCCTGATGGCGGTACCGGGACAGCGCCTCCAGCGCGAGCGAACCAACGGGAACAATCCGTTCGCGCGAACCTTTGCCCAGGACGCGTACTGTTTCGCCTATGGGATCGAGATCTCGCACTTCGAGTGATGCAAGTTCGGCCAATCGGAGGCCTGAGGAGTAGAAAAGTTCAAGAATCGCCGCATCACGGGCATTCATCCAGACGGGAGCTTGTTTTGATTTTTCCTTTTGGGCGGGCTGATCAAGAAGTTGCGAGACTTGAGGAACGGTCAGAAACTCTGGGAGTGTTTTCTCCAATTTCGGCAGGGAGACTAGCCTCAGAACATTGCTGGCGACGAGATTTCGCTCGGTCAGATGATTGTAGAAGCTCCTTAGGGCTGCAAACGATAGGCGGATGGTAGCCCTTGATTTCTTTTTTTTCATCAGTTCCAAGAGATAGGCTCTGAAGTCATCCGCATTTGCCTCAACCCAGTTCAGTGATGGACGAAAATTGTGAAATTGTGCGAGGGCCTGCCGATAGGCGCGCAGGGTCTGGGGGGAGTAGTTTCTACCACTCTCCAGATAGGAGAAAAATTCCTCCCGAAGTGGATCCAGTGCCTTAGTTTCGTGATCTTCAGGATGACTCCCAGGAATTTTTGAAACGGTTTTTTTGGAAGGGATAGGCTTCATCGGAAAGAATCAGCGAAACACTCACTAGGAAGTATGGCAAGATCCTCTGTGGTCATATGCAAGCAGGATTGTGCTTTGTACTGGATCTGCTTGCCTCGTTGCATCATTCGCCCCTTGCCGAGCCGTCATAGGGCTTTTTAAGCGCCGGGACAAGGCCGTTCCTGTCACACAAACTTAAGTCCAATTTCGAGACGGCCGGTGAAGCAGCCATCAAGATATTTGATCTGCACGCTCTTAACGTGCGGCTGACTGCTGACAGTATGCCGATTTTTTTTGGAAAACGTCATTTTCCAAAATGTAGTTCTTGAGCGCACACTGCTTCCACGAGGCGGTTCGCATCAATATCTACCATTCCGTTCGGTGCTATCTGGCCGATTAAGGAAAGATAACGGGTGCCCTGAGGCCTCCATTGGTCAAGATCCTGATAGAAACGAAACCAGGAAACAGCAGGGACATCCATGATAAGCGCCACATGCAGCGCCCCCGAATCACCCCCGAGATGCAGGGCGCTGCGCCGAATGAGGGCTGCGAGTTGCAGAACATTAAGATTCCCGTCAAAAACCCAATCGGGAGGTTTTGAAAGTAGGCCCAGAAACGTCTTAAGCTTCTGTCGCTCACGCTCAGTAGGGGCACACGAAATGACCCAGGGACGGCTTGGGTAAAGGGCTTGCAGACGCCCCACCGCCTCCGCCAAAACAGTCGGGGGGATCTCCTTGTAATCCATGCTGGCAAAAGGGCTTAAGTGAATGAACCCATGAGTATCGGCCAAACGCAGATCCATGTCCTTTTGAACCGCTTCCGGAACAGTGACTTGAAAGGTCGGATCGCTCATCGGAAAGCCAGCTTTTTTAAGGCAATTCCACAACTGGATATACATGGGAGCCTCATCAAAAGGTTCTCGCACAAGGTGAGTCTGCAGCCACTTCCACAACCCGCGTTGATTCGCCTTATTGGGAACCCGTCCAAGTCTCAAGCGGGCCATGGTAGCCCATGACAAGCGCGAAGATCTGTCGGATCCATTGAAATTGATGACACAATCATAGTTGGAGCGCCATAAGCGGGCCATGAAGATGAGATCCTTATACCATGGTAGACGTTTTGGAAAACGTTGATACCCGATCACTCGATCAATCCAGGGTGTTAGTTTGAGGATATCGGTCACATGGGAAGAGATGACAACATCCAGCTTGGCCTCTGGCATGGCCTGTCTGATGGAGTACAAAGCAGGAATCAAATGGATGGCATCTCCCAAAAACCCTAAATCCATCACCAAAATGCGTCGCGCTCCCTTGGCTTGATCAAAATACATCGCTGGATCACCGTGTTTTAACATAGGAATGAGCTATACCTTTTATTTCAGGAGTCGATTCCTAAAAAGCCTCTTTTCCCGGTCTTCTGACCGACTTGCTTCAGCACGACGGATAGCTTTAACGAAGCGATTCAGGGGGCTGTCACCTTGAAACTGGTCGTTACCTGCGGGGCAGGCAGGTGATTTGGATCTCCAATCTGGTTGGCTGTCAGCACCACTGTTCCGAGGGCGCCAGTGAGGCTGATCATGTTTCCGACAAGGGTGGCCGGTCCTGATTTAATGGCAACTTTCACGGGAAGTCCCGAATTGGCTGTCGGAAGCGCAATGGGGAAGGCTGAGTTTGTGCCAATTTGATTCGGGATGGGGCTAAAGGGTGAGATTTTCTGAGAAGCGCGAATCACGTTAAAATTCATCAATTTGGTGGCCGGCAGATAATCCGAATTTCCCGATTGCATGGCGGAGACGATCACTGAGCCAATGCCTGCGATGACAACTGAATTGCTCCCCACAAGGGACGCCGGACCGTTTGTGATAGTGTACACGATCGGAAGTAAGGAGGAGGCCCTGGCGTCCAGGGTGATGGGATTTGTGCTGTACGGTTTGCTCCCTAGTGCCGGGAAGGTGATGGATTGTGTGCTGGGATTAACGATGAAACTGTTGGTCACTTCCGCTGCGGGAGCATAGGTGAGATTGCCGAGTTGATTGGCAGCTAGCACAACGGTTCCTCCGCCCAAGATAGCTACCGTATTGCCAAGTACTCCAGAGTTTGTGGCGGGACCTGAGAGAATTGAGTAGGTAATGGTGAGTTTGGAGGATGCGGTTGCTGCAAGCTTGAAGGGAGGGCTTTTTTTGAAGGTTTTCGTCGGAATTGGTGGAAAAGTAATTATTTGAGACAATCCATGATAAGAACTGTTGGAATCCAGCATGACGATTTGATCAGCGCGTGGGGAGCCAAGACCAGTGGCGAGGTCATACCCTTTCACAGCGGTGTAGGCGCTTTGTCCGTTCGTAATATCTTTGCAGGGCCAGGAATTGGCCTGTTTTGAATAAAGAAGGGTAAGAAAATGATCGTTTGAAAAACCGAGGCTCGCCCTTCGGGCCATGATTCCAGCCCAAATAGGAGTGGAGGCGCTCGTTCCACCTGAGATAATCCAACCTGCCGATCTTGCTTTTGTGGGGTCGGTGAAGTAAACGGAAATACCCGTGTAAACATCAGCAACGGCACTGACATCGGGAGTGCCTCTGCCCATTGTATTTGTATCGATACCGTTTGTATTCGTATTCACGCCTGCCTGATAAGCGGGAAAAGGTTCATAGATGCTTGGTCCTCCGCCCGTCATGTTCCAGGCGCTTTCTGTGTAAACTCCGTTATTGAGGAGTAATTCAGTGCCGCCCACGGCGATAACATAAGGTGAAGCAGCAGGATAATCGATTTCTCCAGAACTATCACCAATGGCCGCGAGATAAACGACCCCCGGGGATTGAAAGAAGGAATCCTCGTCCAACTCACTGGAGTATTCGGGGGAGGTTCCATAACTCATGGAAACCACCTTGGCGTTCAGGTTTGTTACGGCGTAATCCACGCATTGATCTGTCATGGTGCCATCTGTATCCACAACCAGCATAATCTTTGCAGCGGGAGCCATGGCGTGGACCCATTCCACATCAAGTGAGGTCTCCGATGCCCAACCAGACCAGTTGGCGTTGTTAACTGGTGATTCTGTCGGGTACCCATTGGGATAGTAAGTTTGGATCGTTGTTGAGGGGATGCCGAATTTTGTACAGAAGACGTCCAGATCATGTTGGATGTTGGTATTTCCATAGGCCACGACGATCGCAATGCTCTGATTGGTTCCATTTCCATTCGTTGCAATGAAATTGACTCCGTAGGCGTTGGCGATCTGGTCCGGGGAATAGCCGCTGGTGACATAGCTTGTTCCCTTGGGAACAGGATCTCCATTTTTGGCGCTGCCGACCGTGTTGGCCTTCATACCATCCTGCCATCCATACTTCCACTCAATGAGAGGCTTGGGAATCGGGCCAAATACATCGTTTCCCTGGACACTGAGAATACTGAGTGCAGCGAATACGAAGAGAATGAAGAGATTGAGGCGCACGTTCAGTTTTATAGAATCCTAGTCTAATCTCCTCCTAGCTTCACGGAATGGAAAGGGTTTTTTATAATGATTCTAATTCTCAATTGGGAGAGACTCTCTGAAAAATGCGAACATATGAGAGAGTACGATGTTGTTTAAAACAGCACTACACCCTGCAATTCAGATGATTATGCGCTACTATAGCATTTTAAATTGAGTTGTAGGCACAAGGTTCATGAGAAGAATAACAGCAGTCTCACGCGGTAAAGCAAGCGATGGGAATCGTGGTTTGGTCCGCTGCTAGCAGCCTGCAAGGCGAACCAAACACCCGGGAGGGTGTGCGGAAGAGAGCAATGGAATCGCTGCCCGAAAAGGGTGCCACGGCTTCCCGGGAGGGAAGTGGCATCAAAGCATCGAGAGATGGCGAGGCAAACGCGGGGAACGCGGAGGAAAACACAGAAAAAATTATTTCTCCACTCCGTGCACTCCGCGAGCCCCGCGTGAGATTCATATAAAATGATCCAAAGTCGTTTCTTGCGGCTACACTATTTCTTAAAATGCTCTAAAATCAACCAAGACGCTGCACGGAGACTTCTACTACCATCTTTCTGGTACCTTTACCTCGGAAGGTACCGCCGACCGGGCGAATATCTCCATAATCACGACCCACGGCCAGCTTCACATAACGGGTGTCAGGCACACGCCGGTGGGTCGGATCATACCCCTTCCACCCATAGCCGGGAATGAGCACTTCGATCCATGCATGACTGGCTTCGATTTCCCCCGGTATCTTGTGCTGATTGAGAAAATAGCCGCTGACATAGCGCGCTGGAATTTTATGCGTGCGGCAAAGCCCCAGCATCAAGTGGGCAAAGTCCTGACAAACCCCTTGTTTTTTCTTCACCACCTCGACGGCGCGAGTGTTCACATTGGTGGAGAGTGGTGTGTATTTGTAATTCCGATTGATATGTTCACCGATGGTGACGGTGTCTTTCCAGACATCAGTAAGGCCTCCCGGAAGGGCATCGATAGCCTCCCTCCATACTTCAGCCTGGAGGGAAACGAACTCTGAGCTATGCAAAAAATCGAAGAAATGATCCTGGACGGAAGGGGATTCCAGTCGCTCCTGGCCTACCAAGGGGATTTCCCAGCGATCCTCGGGATTGGTCTGAACCAGTGATTTTGCCTCCACTTCGAGTGTGTCATGGGCTTCGGGAACATCGAAGTAGTGAACACAATTGGCATAAAAATCAGGGTAGTCCCGAACAGGGGTTTCAGGATCGATGTGCAGATTAAACTCCAGACACTGTTGGAGTGAGTCTGTAACCGGCTGAAGGCGCGCCTCGTTGAAGCTATCCTTGACATTCCCTTCGTACGAATAACGGGTTAGGTGGGAAATTGAGAGAAGTAGGGGCTCTGTCCACGGGGCATCGTTACTCATGGTATCAGCGGCTTGGTTGGGCAGAATCATCACTGTTGCTGCTGCATCTGCTGCTGCTGAAGAAAAATTTCAGCCTCGGTATCAACGGGGGGGTGATACATGAATTCCTGATAAATATGATCGTCCAGTTGATCGAGGGTTTTCTGTACCCCCTGGAGAAACTGATGCAGTCCGGTATCCAGAATTTGCTCGATCGTGATGAAATTGAGATCCGAGAGCAGTTTTCCGAAATTGCGCTCCTCCTGGCTGCGGTATTCCCTGCGTTCCTTGCCACTGAGACGGTGAAGTTCCGCATCGATTCGCTGCAGGCAGTACCGGATGGATCGGGGGAAGGTGGTGGAGAAAATCAAAAATTCCGCGACCTTGTTGGGAATGATGTCCTCGACATGGAATCTGCGATAGGCCTCCAGGGCGCTGGCAGAGCGCAGAATCGCCTGCCATTGGGCGGCATCAACGGCACCGCCTACATCAGCCACGCTTGGAAGGA
>Ga0302198_10001611_pt1 | contig 24608 bp, 19 predicted proteins | sample II_Bog_N2_2_FD_193521 | JGI IMG/M metagenome (GOLD analysis project Ga0302198, IMG submission 193521) | Peat permafrost microbial communities from Stordalen Mire near Abisko, Sweden - II_Bog_N2_2 | ecosystem: Environmental > Terrestrial > Soil > Wetlands > Peat | place: Sweden: Abisko... | reverse complement strand
TTCGCTGGCGTCGCCGCGCACGCCGACGTTCACGAAGTCGATGTTCGGCCACAGATCGGGCTTGATTCGGCGCTTTCCCGGGTTTTGCGGGTCGGCCTCGATGAGTTGAGCGACGGCCTCGGCCATCGCGGACTGGGCACGCTCACGAACCGCCCTGACGCCGGCGTCATCGATGTGGCCCAGCGCGATCATCTCCCGCGCTACCCGGTCGAGCGGGTCCCGCGCGCGCCACTGCGCCTCTTCTTCTTTGGTGCGATAACCAAACGCGCTGCCCGGGTATGGCCCGTTCTGGTGGAAGTAGCGATAAACCTCGACCTCGATGATGGACGGGCCGCCACCGTTCCGCATGACCTTCTCTGCTTCTTTCATGGCGAGGTGGACGGCGAGCGGGTCCATTCCGTCAACCCGCCAGGCCGGGATGTTGAACCCCAGCGCCCGCGCTGAGAGCCGCGGTTCACCGGTCGCCTCGAAGACGTTGGTGGACACGGCGTAGAGGTTGTTTTCGATGAAGAACGCCAGCGGCAGTTTCCATGCGGATGCCAGGTTCATGGTTTCGAGCACCGACCCGATGTTGGTGGCGCCGTCGCCAAAGTACGACACGGTGACATCGCTCGTGCCTGCGTGTTTCTGGGACCATGAGTTGCCCGCGGCCAGCGGTACGCCGCCGCCCACGATGGCGTTGGTACCGAGTGCTCCGGCTTCGAACCACTGGAGGTGCATCGAGCCGCCGCGACCCCGGCAGTATCCCTGCGCCAGGCCGAGGATTTCGGCGAGCGTGCGCTGAAGTACGGTCTGGATCTGCGGCGAGACCAGGTTGGCCGGATCGATCGTGCCGCCCGAAACATGCCCGAGCGCCTTCGCCAGGAACTGGTGGTGGCCTCGGTGGGAGCCGTTGATCGCATCCGTCGAGCTCAGCCCCACGATGGAACCGACGGCTCCGCCCTCCTGGCCGATGCTCGAATGGGCGGGCCCGTGCACGAGTCCCTCGCCGGCCAGTTCGAGGACTGTCTCCTCGAACGCGCGGATGAGGTGAAGCTCGCTCAGGATGGTTCCGAGCAGTTGCGGTCCTGCGGCTTTCCAGTCGGCCGCCGTGGTGGACAGCTCCACCCAGGGCGAACCGGGCTCGAGGCGTCGTCTCTTTGGCATCTGCACGGTCTCCATTGGTCTTGCACGCCAGCGGGAGCTGACTACACGTGAGCAGTATGTTATCCCGGATTGAATCCAATACCAATGGCTTTAAGGGGTATTTATCGCGCAGTCCGCGCATTTACCGTATCTTTGTATCCAATCTGGCGGTCCCCGCCACCGGTTCGAACAAAGGAGTATCGAATGACGACGGGTCTTCCCGGACTGCGCGGCACCGACCACATCGGGTTCACTGTGCCCGATCTCGACCAGGCGCACGACTTCTTTGTGAACGTGATCGGCTGCGAGTACGTCTACACGCTCGGCCCCTTCGTGCACGAGGAGGAAGGTGACGACTGGATGCTCGAGCACCTGGGCGTGCATCCGCGGACGGTCATGCGGGAACTGCGGTTCTACCGCTGCCAGTTCGGCCCGAACTTCGAGATCTTCCAGTACGAACCAGCCGAGGGGGCCTCCCCCCAGCCGCGCAACAGCGACATCGGTGGCCATCACCTCGCGTTCTACGTCGACGACCTGGATGCCGCGGTCGCCTACCTGCGATCGAAAGGCATCGAGACCATGGGAGAGCCGACCGTGAGCTCGAGCTACAGCACGGGCCAGCGGTGGGTGTACTTTCGAAGCCCCTGGGGGATGCAGTTCGAACTCGTGAGCTACCCGCAGGGCAAGGCCTACGAGGCCGACGCGCCCGTTAAACTGTGGCATCCGGCGCATCCCGCCGAATAACCCCAGCGACACAAGACGGGAGCCCGATGACCACGGTCGCCAGTCGCGACGGCGACACCGGGCAGCGCATTGCGGCTTCCCTGCGGGAGGCCATCCTCAGCGGCGCCTATGCACCCGGCGCGAGGATCAGGCAGGAAGATGTCGCCGAGGAGTTCGGGGCCTCGCGACTGCCGGTGCGCGAAGCGCTGCGCATCCTCGAATCGGATGGCCTGGTGACACTTGTCGCCAACACCGGGGCATGGGTGTCCCACCTCAGCCTCGACGAATGCCAGGAGATGTACCAGTTGCGGGAGCGCATCGAGCCGCTGCTGCTGAGCTACAGCCTGCCAGGACTCACTGAGCACACTCTCGCGCGCCTCGGCTCGCTTGCCGATGAAATGCAGTCAGGCGCGGATCTCGAGACCTTCCTGCACCTCGATCGCGAGTTCCACCTGCTCTCCTACAGCGGCGCACACACGACCATCCTGGGCCCGACCGTGCAGCGGCTCTGGAACTCCACCCAGCACTATCGCCGTGCCTTCACCATGCTGGCAGGCGTCGAAGGCAACCGCGCGGTGCACTACGAGCACCAGCTCCTGGTGGGCGCCCTCCGACGAGGCGACTCGGTGGATGCGGAACGTGTGCTGGGCGGGCACATTCGGCGCACGAGACTCGAGTTATTGAACCACCCCGAGATCTTCGCGCAGGAGTAGTGCTCCCGGTCCTCTACTTCACCAGCTGGTCCCGCACGAACTCGAGCTCGCGGGTCACGTAGTCGACGATGTCGCCCGTTTTCAGGTGCTCGGGCAGCACGTCCCAGGTATAGGTCTCGATCTCCAGGTGATCGGAAATCGGGCTCTCGCGATGCATCCGGAGCGCATCCTCGACTCCGAAGCGCGTGGTGACAAACGGGCCAAGCTCTTCGAGAAAGACGGGAACGTGGAAGTGCGTCCGAATCTCAGCGGGGCGCGGGTCCTTCTCGAAGTCGTCCAGGGCCTCGCCCAGATTGAGGAATTGCTTCACCTCGCCCTCGCGGCGCAGCGTGGTCTGGCTGAGGTAGATGGTGTCCGTGAAGACGCGCAATTGGGGAACGAGGTCGAGCGTCAGGTTCTTCACCCAGAGAGCTGCGGCCTCCTGCAGCTTGAAGATCGGGATGCCGGCGTCGATGAGTTTGCCCAGTGACTCCGGGATGTTTTCGAAGCCCACCGACTGGTGGCCGATGTCGAACACGACTCCGAGGTGGCGGCGAAGAAGGCCTTCGGCCTCGGAGCGCGGAATCCGGGCGAGCCGGGCCAGTTCCGCGACGCCCGCCGGGGAGAACACCCGCTCGGTGAAGTAGGTCACGGTTTCGTCCGTGGTCTCGAGGTAGCACGCGGGCTCCGGCTCGAGGGCCAGCTTGACCCGGTGCCCCGTGCGCGCCTCGAGTTCGATGAGGTGCGCGACGACCCGGAACAGGTTGGTCGTGAAGAGGTCGACGTATGCCGCGTCGGTGACCTTGGGCTTGAAGGCGAGCGGCGCGGTTTGGATGCTCGGGCTGATGCTGGCCGGCGTGATGTCCGCGAGGATGTCGGCGACCGAGTTGGTGTACTCAACCCGTGCATCGGTCGTCCAGTCTGGCTCGTACACGCGCTCCATCACGGTGCCGCCCTTGAACGGGCCATAGGGGAAGGCGTTGACGGTATAGACGTAGAGGTCGTTTGCAGCGAGAAAACTCTTCAGGTCTTCGCGCTCCTTCGGACTATCCACCAGCGTCTTCACTGACTCAGCTGAGATCCGCAGCGAGACACCGAAGGGAGAATCCGGCGAGACGCGCGCCTTTACCTGCGGCACAAACGTCTCGAGGCTGGATCGCATCTCGGCCCAGGTGTCCCCGGCGTGCACGAGTGTCGAATACGAGAGGTGGCCGAGGTTGTTGCCGAGGTCCATGGTTCGCCCAGTCCGCCGACATCGTCGGCCACGCCGTTGTGAATAATGCTTCGGTCACCGACAGCGGCTCTTAACACTGTTCAGTATCCGTGAACATCCACGCTAGGACTGAGTCACCCAACTGTCAAGCGCGGTCGATTGCCCTGGCCCGGGTCACGCAGAAATCAGTGCGTGCGACCGTGCACGAACCAGAGGCCCTCGAACGTGCCGGGGCCCGGATTGCGCAGCACGTGCGGAATGGACGAGTCAAAGCCCAGGGACTCACCCTCGTGCAGCAGGAATACCTCTTCGCCGATCGTGACTTCGAGCTCCCCGGCCAGCACATAGCCGTACTCGTAGCTGTCGTGCGTCGCCAGGTCTCCCCCGGCAGTCGAAGTCGCGCCGGGCGCGTACACGATCTTCATGAAGTTGACCGCGTGCTCAGGGGTCGCGGCGAGACGCTCCCACACGACTCCGTCAGCCATCGTGAGGTGCGGCCGGTGCGAGGGATGAACGACGGACACGCGGTTGGAGTACTCGGATGGCTGCCAGGCATTGTTGGGATTCATTCGTCCCGTTCCGTGCCACTCGTCGTCTGGCTCGGCTCCCGTCGTCACGGGATCGTCGGTGCCGCGAACGTCGAACAACTCGTCGACTGTGACGCCCAGCAGCCGCGAAAACGAGTACAGCGTCGAGACGGACGGTTGGGACTTGCCGTTCTCGATCTGGGAAATGAACGACGGGGACACATTCGCCTGGCGCGCGAGCTCACGCAGGGTCAGCCCAGCCTTAAGCCTGACGTCCTTGAGTCGCTCGCCCAGATTATCCATGTGGTTTCCGGTGTTCTGTTCTGAGATGAATGGGGCCGACTCTGCCAGGACAGTGAACAGCGCTTGTCGTAGGTTAGCGTCACTGCACACTTGCGGTAGAGCTGCTCCGGATGTTGGTCAAATATACACAGAACGTCCGATTCTGCGCGGGATTTGTCCCGAACGACTTGCGAGGGCCGCGATTTCGGCAGGCCGTAGCGTTAACTGTCAGAGAACAGTACAGTTATCACGAGCCAACAGGAGAGCAGCCTGTCGCACTCGGAAAGACCATACAAAGGGGTGTGCAATGTCCATTACCGGTGTCCATCACACAGGCATCATCGTGAAGAATCTCGACCGGTCGATTTACTTCTATCACGACCTACTCGGCCTCGAATTCCAGAATGAGCCCAGCCCCTGGTTTGCGGGCCCCGAGCTGGAACAGGGCGTGGGAGTACCCGGCGGAACCCTTCGCCAGGTCTGTCTCGTGGCCGGCAACGATATCGTCGAACTTGTCGAGTACGGCAATACCCCGAGCGACAGCACCCCCGAACCCCAAAACCGCGTCGGCGCGATGCATGTGGCCCTTCGGGTCGATGATGCCGCCCAGACCAGGGCGGACCTTGTGGCAAAGGGCGTCGAGTTCCTCTCCGAGGTGAACACCGTGGATGAGGGGGTACTCGCGGGCTGGCGCTGGGTCTACTTCCGCGACCCCGACGGGATTACGGTCGAGCTCGTCGAGGTCGCCTACTTCAATGCCGACGACCGCACCCGGGGAATCGCGGAGTACCTCGCGACCCGTCCGGCCCTCTCCGCCCTCTAATTACCCCCGTTCGAAGGACCAGTCATCGTGGCAACCATTCACCAACCCGGTCGGGCCCTCGTGGTCGGTGCAACCGGCATCGTCGGCCAGACCACCAGCCAGCATCTGGCTGCCGCCGGATGGGAGACGTTCGGCCTCTCCCGCAGCGGTGGCAGCATCCCCGGCGTGACGACCGTTCGGGCAGATCTCGCCGATCCGGAAGGGTTGGCAACGGCACTCCTCGGCGTCGCGCCCGACCTGGTCATCATTACGGCCTGGTCTCGCCAGGCCACGGAGGCGGAGAACATCGCGGTGAATGGCGCCGCAGTTCGCAACCTCCTCGCGGCTCTCAGCCCGCAGAAGTCGGTGAAACACGTTGCGCTCATGACCGGCCTCAAGCATTATCTCGGCCCGTTTGAGGCCTACGCGCAAGGGGTCATGGCAGACACGCCGTTCCACGAAGAGGAGCCGCGGCAGTCGACGCCGAACTTCTACTACGCCCAGGAGGACGAGCTGTTCGCGGCCGCCGAGCGCGATTCATTCACGTGGAGCGTTCACCGCTCGCATACGGTGTTCGGGTTCGCAACCGGCAACGCCATGAATATGGTGCTCACGCTCTCGGCCTACGCCACCATTTGTAAGGAACTGGGTACGCCCTTCATTTTCCCGGGCTCCGCAACCCAGTGGAACAGTGTGACGGATGTCACCGACGCCGACCTCCTGGCAGAACAGATGATCTGGGCCGGCACCCACGAAGCGGGGGCGAACGAGGCCTTCAACACGGCCAACGGCGACGTCTTCCGCTGGCGCTGGCTGTGGCCTCAGGTCGCCGCATACTTCGGTCTCGAGTGGGAGGGTTTCGAGGGCTCGCCGCGCACGCTCGAGGCCGCCATGGTCGACAGTGCTGACGTCTGGGCGTCGATTGCGGCAAAGTACGACCTGCGCGAACCCGACATCAGCCGGGTCGCATCCTGGTGGCACAGCGACGCGGACCTCGGCCGCGATATGGAAGTGCTGACCGACATGAATAAGTCGCGCAAGGCGGGATTTTTGAACTCACGCGACACCCGCGACAGCTTCTTCCACTATGTGGAGAAGTACCGCGAGGCACGCATCCTGCCGTAGCCGGGGCGGCCGACCCGATCAGGCGGGAAGTGTCGCGTCGAACTCGATGTGGGCCTTGATGGTCGTCGCCGGGTTGTGCGCGGCCTCGAGAGCGTCAAGTGCCTCATCGACGCTGAAGTGCCCGGTCACGAGCGGCGTCAGGTCGAGCTTGCTGCCCGCAAGAAAGCGGAGCGTCTGCGGCCAGACTCCCGGCGACCCGATCGAGCCAGTAATGCGCAACTCCTTGGACTGGATAAGCCCCAGCTTCGCGGATGCCTCGCGGCCGACATCGATTCCGATGTAGGCGATGCGTCCCTGGAACGCGACGAGCTCGAGCGCGCGGGCCATCACATCCGGCCGCCCACTGACCTCGACCACCAGGTCGGCCCCGCGACCACCGGTGATCGTCTCGAGCAACGCGTCGACCTCTGCCGGATCGACCGTATGCGCTGCACCCAGCGAGGATGCAGCAGCCCGGCGATCGGCCGACGGTTCGACCACGACGGTCGTTGCCCCCATGGCGGCTGCGGCGGCCGTGACGGCGAGTCCGACCGGACCTGCGCCCAGGATCACCATGGTGTCGCTGGCATCCACCCCACCGGCCCGAACGAGGGCATAGTACGCCACGCTGAACGGCTCGACGAGGGCACCCATTGTGTACGAGAGTTCGTCGGGAAGCCGGTGCAACCACGACGGCTTGGCGACGAAGAACTCGGCCGCAGCCCCGCTGATCGAGAAGCCGAAGTGATCCGCGCCGATGACGCACTCACCGACGACCCGGTCGCCCGGTGCAAATTCCGTGACTTTGCTACCGACCTTGACCACCTCACCCGACCATTCGTGGCCCGGGATGAGCGGGTAGTGGAATGGGATGATGTAGCGCCCCTCGAGCAGGTCGATGTCTGAATGGCACACTCCGACCGAGCGCGCGGCGACCAGCACCTCATCCTCGGCGATCGCAGGAATTTCCAGTTCGGCGACGACGGCCTGGTCCTGGGCGGCATATTGCAGTGCCTTCATTGTTTTTCGTTCCTTATATATACGGAGAGGTGTGAAACGACGGAAATGCGGCCGCCTCGAGGGATGCGGCGCGACCGGTCAGCCCGCTAGCGAGCGTTGACGAGAACTTTCACCTGGTCACCGGTTGGCGAGAGCAGCGTCTCGAACCCCTTCTCGACGATGTCCTCCATGGCGATCTGCGCGCTCACGACCTTCTCGACCGGGTAACGACCGCTCGCAATGAGGCTGATGATCCGAGGGAAGTCGGTGACCGGGTAGCACCAGGTACCGGCCAGCGTGATGTCGTGCTCCGACAGTGCCATCGGCAGGATCGAGGCAGCCTTCGTGTGCAGGCCGGTCTGCGCGATGTGACCGGACGACCGCACGGCTGCGATGGCGGTTTGAAGCGCACGCTCGTTGCCCGAACATTCGATCACGGCATCCGCGCCGATTCCGTCCGTCTGGTCTTTGACCCAGGCGGCGACATCGATCTTGGACGGGTCGACGACCTCGCCAATGTCGAAGCCTTTGACTAGCGCGGCCCTGGTGGTGTTGACCTCCGAGACGATCACGCGCGCCCCCAGCGAGTTCGCGTAGAGCGATGCGAGCGCACCGATCGGTCCCGCGCCGGTGATCAGGACGGTGTCGCCCGGGCGCACCTGCGCGGTGTCCACACCATATGCCGCAACCGCCGCGGGCTCCACCAGCGCGCCCTGGAGGTCGGTGACCGAGTCGGGCAGCACGCTGCAATTGGCCGCGGAAACAATGGCCAGCTCGGCAATACCGCCCCAGGTGAAGCTGAGCCCGATACACGCCATGGATACGCAGAGGTGATTCAGCCCACGCCGGCAGTAATAGCAGGTGTTGTCGAACAACAGGGGCATGACCGAGACGCGCTGGCCGGCCGTGATGTGCTCCACTCCCCGGCCGACCGCGACGACCTCGGCCGAGAACTCGTGGCCGAGTATCTGGGGAAGCGTCGAGCCGTTGAGCGGATGCGGCGTGGCCGGGGTCACGATCGGCCCCATCGCGTACTCATGCAGGTCGGTGCCGCAGATTCCGCACCAGTATGGGCTGAGCAGCACGTCGTCCGGGCCGAGGTCGCCCTCGTCTGGCGACGCGACATTCTCCACGCGGATGTCATGGGCGGTGTGAAAGACCGCTGCCTTCATTTCAGTTCTCCTTCAGGGATGGATCGAACAAAACCTTGCCCTCGAGCTGGCCGGTGGCGAGCCGCTCCAGTTGCTCGGCGATGTCAGACAGCGGCCGCACCGAGTCGAGAAGCTCCTCGCCGAGGGTCGTGCTGCCGAGGATTTCGAGGGCTGGAGCGAGGTCTTCGCCACAGACGTGGGCGAGCGTGGTGCGCACCGAGATCTCGCGCATGACGAGCGAATGGATGTCGACCTCCTGCTGGCGGGACGGAAGACCCACCTGCAGGATCGTGCCACCGTTTCGAACCATCGAGATCGCGTTGTTCAGCTGGCCCGGTGCCCCGCTCGCCTCGATGACGACATCCGCTCCGCCGGGGCCGATCGCCTCGATGAGCTGGTCCCGCGCCGTATCGCCGGCCTCGATGATGCGTGTTGCGCCCAGGCGCGCGGCGCGGTCCAGGCGGCTTCCGGCGAAGTCGATCACGGTGAGGTCGACAGTCGCCAGGTAGCGGATTCCGGTGAGCACGAACGAGCCGATAGCGCCCGCGCCGATGAGCACAACGCGGTCGCCGTCAGTGACCCCGGATCGACGCGCGGCATGCAGCCCGACCGCGAGCGGCTGGGCAAGCCCGGCGTAGTCGAGCGAGAGCCCGGCGGGCACGGGCGTGAGGATGCTCTCCGGAGCGGAAACCAGCTCAGCCATTCCGCCGCTCGTGTTGAGCCCCAGCGTGTAATAAGTGCGACAGAGGTTCGTGCGACCCTCGAGGCAGCGATCGCAGTGACCACACGAAACACCGGCACCGGATGCGACGACGTCGCCGACCGCAAACCGTCCGCCCGGGGCTGCCTCGACAAGCTCGCCGATGAACTCGTGCCCGAAGATCATCGGGCCGATGTGGCCGGTCACCGGGTGCGGTTTGGTGACGGGAAACAAGAGCGGACCGGCCTTCCACTCGGTCGCATCCGTTCCGCAGATCCCGGTACGCAGCACCCGCAGCAGCACCTCGCCGGAGGCAGGAGTTGCATCCGCGACCTGCTCGATTCGCACGTCGTGGTCACCGTAGTAGACGGCAGCTTTCATCGGGAAATCCTTGTCGCTTCGATCCTCGTCGGTGCAGTGGGTGCGGTCACCCTACTCTTCGCCCCGCCCCCAGGTCGTGTTGAGGTTCGACTGCGAACTGCGAATGACTGGCAACGGGCCGTTGACGCTGAAGTAGCGCTGGCCGGCAACGAGAAGGTCTTCGGCCGGGAACTTGGTCACAACCTCACAGCCGGTCGCTGTCACGACGATCTCTTCTTCGATGCGCGCGGCACCGATCCCGTCTGCCGATGGCCAGTAGGTCTCCAGCGCGAAAAACATGCCCTCGACGAGCGTCTCGGGGTGCTCCAGTGAGACCAGTCGCGAGAAGATCGGCTTTTCCCAGATCGACAGCCCGACACCGTGCCCGTACTGCAGGGCGAAGGCGGCCTCCTCATCCGGGAAGCCGAACTCCTCGGCCTTTGGCCAGACTTTAACGATGTCCGCGGTGGTTGCGCCGGGGCGCACAAGAGCAATCGCGCGGTCCATGTATTCGCGTGCACGCTTGTAGGCGTCATTCTGGGCCGTGCTCGCGGAGCCGACAGCGAACGTGCGGTAGTAGCAGGTGCGATAGCCGTTGTAGCTGTGCAGGATGTCGAAGAACGCCGGGTCTCCGGGCCTGATGATGCGGTCGGAGTAGACATGAGGATGCGGTGAGCAGCGCTCCCCCGAAATTGCGTTGACGCCCTCGACATATTCCGACCCGAGGTCGTAGAGCACCTTGGACACAAGCCCGACGGCCTCGTTCTCCCGCACGCCAGGACGCAGGAATTCGTACAGCTGGTCGTAGGCCGCGTCGACCATCGAGGCCGCCTGGGTGAGCAACGAGATCTCGTCGACGGTCTTGACCTTGCGTGCGTTCAGGAACACCTGTTGGCCGTCGACGACGCTGATCCCGGCAGCCTGTAGCGCGAAGAGGATCGGGAGTTCGATGACGTCGACTCCGAGCGGCTCATTCGCGAGTCCGAATTTTTCGAGTTCGCGTTTGATCTTGCGGGCGACCTCCTCGGCGATCCCCGCATCCGGGTTGAACGCGCCGCGCAACGTGGAGATGCCCGCGCGAGCGCCGGACTCGATCCGTGGCCGCGGAGCGTCGTGGTGCGCGGCGTGCGGATCAGCATCCATCTCGGCGGTCGTGGTCGACAGCCAGGGGTTGTAGAGCTGGTGGTGCTTGGCCGCCGAACCGAAGTCCCAGACGATGGGATCGGAGTTGCGGGTCAGAAGCGAGAAGCGAATGAGCTTATCCATGGCCCAGGTGCCGATATGGGTCGCCGACATGTAGCGGATGTTGGAGAAATCGAAGGCGAGAACCGCGCCGAGGTCGGACTTCACCAGCTCAGCCTTGAGCCGGGCGAGGCGTTCTTCCCGCAGTCGCTCGAACTGGATTCGTTCTTCCCAGTCGACCGCGTTCGTGCCGAATGTTGCGGTACCTGTACTCATTGGCGAAGCCTTTCTGTGGTGCAAATGGGGCGGTGATCAGACGAGGATCATTCCGCCTTCGATGGCGATCACCTGGCCGGTGATGTAGTCCGAATCTGTGGAAGCGAGAAAAAGTGCGGTGGGAACAATGTCCTCCGGCTGCGCTGGCCGGCCGAGCAGGATGTCCGATGCCATCGAGTCGAAGCCAGCGTCCGCAGCGCCGATGCTGGCCAGGTCTTTATCGAGCTGGGTCCAGAGAGGGGTCGCGACGACACCGGGAGCGAAGGCGTTGACTGTAATTCCATCGGCGGCGAACGACCGCGCGGCGGACTGGGTCAGTGAGATGACGGCGGACTTCGCCGCGCTGTACGGGGCAAAATTGGGAAATCCGGTGCGACCGGCGATCGAGGCGGTGTTGATGATCTTGCCGGCGATGGCCCCGTCGGCGCCCGCGCCCTGGGACAGGTATTGCCGGGCGGCCTCCTGCGTGCCGATCAGCACGCCGAGCGCATTGACGTTCATGACCCGAGAGAAGTTGGCCTCGGTGATGTCGATGAATTTCATGGGCGAATTCATGCCGGCATTGTTGAAGTAGACATCGAGCCTGCCGAAGCGCTCCACGGCGGCGGCGACCGCCGCCGCAACGGTTGCCCGATCCACGACGTCGGCCCTGACTGCGATCGCTGAGCCGCCGGCTTCCTCGATCTCGCGCGCCACCGTCTGTGCAGCGTCGAGGTTGAGATCGGCGAGAACGACATTCGCACCCTGGGCCGCGCAGCCCCGGGCAATTGCGGCGCCGATTCCGGATGCTGCACCCGTAATCAGGATGGTGCGCCCGGCGACTCGATTCCCCATCTGAGCTGCTCCCTTGCAGTGTTGGTATACGGCTTGTTTAGTAATGCTACACACCTGTGTTCAGTGTAGCTATACGAATTGCGAATGTTTAGGCGAGCAGGGCACGGCGCTTCCGGCGCATGCGCGCGAAGGTGTACAGGATTGCCGCGACCAGGATCAGGAAGCCCTGGAAGTAGTACTGGTAGGTCGTGCCCAGTTGAAGGAAATCGGCGGCGTTGAGGGCCTGCTGAAGCAGCACCGCGCCCAGGAGGGTGCCGATGAAGCTTCCCCGGCCCCCGACGAGGCTCGTACCCCCGAGCACCACGGCCGTGATGCTCGTCAGCGTGTAGGACTGCCCCTGTGAGGGGTCACCGATGCCGTACTGGCCCATCAGGGTGATTGCCCCGATGAAGACGAGGATGGCTGTCGCGAGGTAGCCGAGAATGACCGTCCGGTTGAGGCTGATCCCGATCCGTCGTGAGGATTCAGCGTCAGAGCCGACGGCGCGAAGCCGCCACCCCCACTTGCGACGGCGCAGGAAATACTCGAGCGCCAGCGTCACGAGCACCACGATGATGAAAAACAGGGGTATCGGCCCGTAGGAGGTGTTCACGAAATCCTGGAAGCTCTGCGTGATGAATCCGCCCTGCTGCGGGCGGAGCAGCAGCGCGAATCCGCCGAGCGCAATATAGAGAGCGAGCGTCGCGGCGATCGGGGTGAAGCGCCCATAGCGGATCAGGACACCGTTGATGAGTCCCACCGCCGCAGCGACAACCACCATGAGAACCAGGCCGAGAACGAGTTGCCCGACCGACTTTCCGGCATTGATGAAGAACGAGCCGATGACGACCAGGAAGCCTGCCAGCGGACCAACCGAAAGATCGATGCCGCCCGTGAGAAGCGCGATCGTCTGCCCGAGGGCAATGAAAGCGACGCCTGTCGCCGCCGTGAGCAGGGTGGTCATGTTGAACGCCGACAGGTAGGCGGCGTTTTGACTGAGCAGGTAGCCAGCGAGCACGACGATGACGATCGCGACGAGGATGCTGGGCGCATAGTCACCCTGGAGCAGCCGCCTGATCCCGCTCGGGCGATACGCTTCTCGTGCGACTTGCGATGCGGAAACCGCCTCGGTGGTCGAGCTCACGGCTGCTGAGACGATGCGCTCCTCGGTGATCTCATCGCCCGTCAGCGTCTCGACGACATGACCGCGAGACATCACGAGCACCTGGTCGCAGAGCCCCTCGAGTTCCTTCGCGTCTGACGACGCGACGATCACCGGGATGCCGCGCCCGGACGCCTCTCGTAGGATCCCGTAGATATCTGCGCGAGCTCCGACGTCGACGCCCTGGGTCGGCTCATCCGCGATGAGCAGCACCGGGTCCGAGAGCAGGGCTCGCGAAATCACGACCTTCTGCTGGTTGCCGCCGGAGAGCGACGAGACCGGCGCATCCATCGACGGCGCCTTGACCGAGAGTGAAGCCAGCGACGCGCCGACCTGGCTCACCTCTTTATTGCGACTGAGAAAGAGCAAGGATTTGAATTTCTTCAGTGCCGCGACCGCGGCGTTCTCGCGCACCGAGAGGCTCATCATGAGGCCCTCGCCTTGGCGGTCTGCTGGCATGAAGGCGGCTCGCGACAGGAGCCGGTGCTCGTCAAATGGTGTGCCCTCGATCTCGACGGAGCCGTTGAACGGCTCAAGGCCGGCGAGAGCACGCAGAACCTCGCTCTGGCCGTTTCCGACTACGCCCGCGATGCCGATGATTTCCCCACGCCGGGCCTCTGCGGAGACATCGATGAATCCGGGGCCGCCGAAGTTCTTCAAGCGGAAGTTGACCGGGGAGTCCTTCGAACCCGCGTGTTTCGGAGGAAAAGTGGACGCGAGTTCCCGCCCGACAATCAGGGCGAGCAATTCGGCGTCGGTGACATCCGCGACCGCCGACGTGCCCCGCACTTTTCCGTCCCGCAGCACCGTCACCCGGTCCGCGAGCTCACGTACCTCAGCCAACCGGTGGGTGATGTAGGTCACCGAGGTACCGGTTTTGACTATCTCTCGCACCCGGTCAAAGAGCAGGTCGACCGCAGCGGCACCCAGCGGGGCTGTCGGCTCGTCGAGGATGAGAAGTTTGGGTTTGATCGCAAAGGCCTTGGCGATTTCGAGCAGGTGCTTCTGCGCGACGGTCAGTGTTTCAACCCGGTCACCCGGATGCACCGACAGGTCAACGCGATCGAGCATCTCGCGAACGGCTGCGGCAGGGTCACCCGCGAAGAGCGCTGACGGCAACGCAACCCGCAGGTTTTCCTCGACGGTCAGGTCGGGCAGCACGGCGGGGTGTTGGTGAACGATGGCGATGCCGAGAGAAGCCGCGAGCGTCGGACTGAGCGGACCGAGCACCTCGCCCTCGTAGATCAGGGAGCCGCGCTCCGGCTGTGCCGTTCCGGAAGCGATGTTCATCAGGGTCGACTTGCCCGCGCCGTTTTCACCCAGGATGGCATGCACCTCGCCGGGCCGGATTTCAACCGAGACGTCATTCAACGCGGCAACGCCCGCGTAGTACTTGGAGATGCCGCGCATCTCCAGCGTGGCGGTGGCCGCGGTGGTCGGGGTGTGAGTATCGACCGGATTGTTCACTTCGAGGGACCTTTGCATGTCGTCAGGCACTATGTCGGCTTCGCAGGTCGGGTTGGCCGGGGGAATCTCCCCGGCCAACCCGACTGTGCAATGAGCTGGCTACTTGCCGAGCGCCGCCTGGGCAGTACCGGGCATCTGGGCTGACAGGTAGACATCCCCTGGCAGGCTGGGCTGGCAGTCAACCGGCTTGCTCGGGTCGGTCGAGTCCTCGAAGATCGGGCCCTTGAAGGAGTCCGCAGTCGGGATCTTGCCGCCCGTGGCCTTGGCGACGGCGTAGTCCACCGCGAGGCGCACGTTGTCGTTACCGGTGGCGACCGTCATCATCTTGAACGGGCTCGTCGCCTGTTCACTCTTCCAGAAGCAGGAGAGCGAGTTGCCGTCTGAGGTGGCGAGTGCCGGGATCGGACGTCCGCTCTTCGGGAACAGCGGAAGCGAGCTCACCAGGGTCGGACCGAAGTCAGAGATGATGACGTCGATCTTCGGGTACTTGGCGATGGCCGCGGAGAGAAGCGTCTGAGTCAGTGTCGGGTCCCAGTTCGTCGGAACAAAAGGGGTCTGGTCAATAAAGGTGTAGTCGCTGCCGACAACCTTCTTGACCGCGTTGTACTCGGTCACGCTCTGGCTGTTGCCAGCCGGCCCACCCATGAACAGGATGTTTCCACCCTTGGGTACGTTCTTCTCGATCCAGTTGCCCCAGTTGGTGCCGTCGTTTGCGAAGTCGTCGCCGATCCACTTGTCGTAGTTCACGCCAGCAGTGCCGCCGGGGAATACGCGGTAGGGGACGGTGACTACGCCGGCCTTGTAGGCCGCGGTGAGGGCCGGAAGAACGGCCTTACCGGCGTCGGGGAATACGACCATGGCGTTGACGCCGGTGGAAACCATGCCCTTGATGTCGGAGATGGCCTTCTGCGTGTTGCCCTGGCCGTCCGCGTAGAGGAACTTCGTCACGCTCGGGCACTTCTGCGCCTCGAGCTTGCCGGAGGCCGTGGTGACGAGACGCCAGCTGTTACCGCCGAAGCCGTCGAGCAGTGCGAACGAGATCTTCTTCGTTCCACACCATGACGGGGCGCCGGCGACGTGAGTGACGGCGCCGCTCGTTGAGGTGCCGCCACCTCCGGACGTACTGCTGCATCCGGTCAGGATGAGGGACACTGCTGCAACCGCGATTGCAATAGTTCCCAGCTTGGTGCGAGGTTTCATTTGTTTTTTCCTCCTGTTGGCGCGCAACGCCTCTGTTACGCGGTTCGACTCGAGCGAGCCGTGTTTGTTTTAGTGGTGGCTTTCTTTGGGTGTTATTAGTGGTGGTTTTTGGGGGCGCACGGGGCGCGGTTAGACGGCACCGGCAAGGGGCTTGAAGCGCTGGCGCCCACGAACCCGGGCCCAGATTCCGGCCCAGTCGACGGTGTAGAGCGAAACTCCGACAGCAAGCGCCGCCGCCTGCACGATCGTCTGGATGGCGGTTGAGACGCCGAGCTGGATGACGAACTCGACGAGCTGCTCGAGGAACAGCGCCGCGATGACGGTGGCGAGCGGATAGCCTCGACCGCCGAGGAGCGAGGTCCCACCCAGCACCACGACGGCGACCGAGATCAGGAGGTAGTTGTCTCCCTCGTAGGCGGACGGCTGGGCCGTGATGCCGGCGATCATGATCCCGGCGACGCAGTACAGCAGCTGGGCCCAGACGTAGGCGGAGGTCTGGTGCAGCTTGACCCGCAGGCCGACTGCCCGCGCCGCGCGGGGGTTGGCTCCGATTGCTTCAAAGCGACGGCCGGCGACGGTTCGGCGCACGAGCACGGTGACCAGGATCAGGGCGCCGGCCGCGAAGAAGACCGCGTTGGGAATGCCCGCGGAAGAGCCCCCGGTGACCGAGGCGAGCAGCTTGGTCGTGATGAACGGTCGGCCACCCGAGATCGTGAGGTTGACGCCGTAGAGCAACGCATTCATGCCGAGCGTCGCGATGATCGGGTTGAGGCCGAGCACACCAATCATGAGCCCGTTCAGGATGCCCGCGATGATCGCGAAAACCAGGGCAAGGATGATGTTCGGCACCAGTTGCGCGTTCACGCCGTCGGGGTTGTGAGTGACGATGACGATCGCGAGGGACATCCCGCCCGCGACCGAGAGGTCGATACCGCCCTGCTGGATGGCGAGCATCTGGCCGAGTCCGGCCACGGCGAGCACGGACGCGATCGGCAGCATGCCGGACAGTGAGGTACCCGACACCGACGACGGAGCGAGGATGGCGCTGACGATGAAAAGCAGGATTGTGGCACTTCCGATGGTGATCAGGCCCTTGGAAATGGAGAACCTCGAACTGGTAAGCCCAGTCGATTCCCGCTTCGTTGCGTCAGCCATGCATTACTCCAGGGTGATCATCCGCTACATCGGTGTGACGAGATGTGTTGAGCGTCACTTTACAAAACTCTGTATCTGTTCACAATAGGTTTCGCAGATTGGTCATAAATCGTGTCGTAACCGACACCGTTTCGGCGGAATTACGGCGCTTTGGAGGACTTCCTGTGTACGAGAACCGAATTGACAGGTGTTAAGCGCGACGCATCCGGGCGTTCAGTCCCAGAGAAAGCGCAGGGAAGACACACGGAACTCACACCGAATCGAGGCCATGAGCGGTCGACCCGGCGGTCGCGAACGGCAGTCGCCGTCGCGATTAGTCGCCGAGCGGATGCTGCTTTCGGGTCACCTCAGCGGTGGCCGACCAGTCGAGGTCGGCAAGGTCGGGGTCGGCAAGGGTCGCTGCATAGACCTGTTTGAGCACCGGCACGCTGGGCAGGGCCAGCCCGTGCAGTGCCGCGGCGTCGGCGACGAGTCCCAGGTCTTTCGCCCCCAGGGCGACCGTGAACTTCGGGTCGTAGTCGCGCTGCGCGATGAGCGTGCCGTATCCCTTGTACGCAGAGCCGGTAAACGCAACGTCGGTGATGATGTCGATGAAGGTCGACGCATCGACGCCACCCGCCTCGACGAGCGTGAGCGATTCTGCGAGCGCCTGGATCGCGTGGATGAGGTTGAAGTTGACTGCGAGCTTGACGAGGTTCGCCGTCCGCGGAAGCGGACCGACGTTCCAGGTGCGCTTGCCGAGCACGTCGAGATACCGCTGTACCGCGGTAACCAGGTGCTCGTCGCCTGAGACCACGATGTTGAGGTTTCCCTCCGCGGCAACGTTCGGTCGACCGAGCACCGGGGCCGCCAGGTACCCGACACCGAATTCAGCGTGTAGTGCCGCCTGGGCATCCGCGGTCTCGAGTCCCACGGTGGCCATGTTCACGTGGATGCTCCCCTCGGGCGCCGCCGCGAGCGCCTCCCGGGTAAGGACCGAAGCCACCGCAGCGTCATTGGCCAGCATCGAGAACGTCAGGCCCGTGTGCAGGACGTCACGGGCATCCTCGATCGCGATCGCGCCGTCGGCAACGAGCTCGTCCACCGGCCCACGCGAGCGGTTCCAGACGTGGACGGTGTGCCCTGCCCCGAGCAGCCGGCGCGCCATACCGCTTCCCATGCTGCCCAGGCCGACAAAGGTCAGTTCAGCCATGGTCGTCCGTTCATCCTTCTCAGGCCTTCCAGATCGTCTTGAGGTTGCAGAATTCGCGAATGCCGGCGGCAGCGAGCTCGCGGCCGTACCCGGAATCTTTGATGCCCCCGAATGGGAGTTCGGGATAGGAGATCGTCATGCCGTTGATGAATACCGCCCCGGCGTCGAGAGCAGTCAGGAACCGGTCCTGCTCGTCCGCATCAGCACTCCAGACTGCCGAACTGAGTCCGAAGGTGGTGCCATTCGCCAGTTCGATCGCCTCCTCGGCACTCTCGACCCGGTACAGCGTCGCCACAGGCCCGAAGGTCTCCTCGAGATGCAGGCGCATGCCGGGCGTCACGCCGGCAATGACCGTCGGAGGGTAGAACCACCCCGGGCCGTCGGGCACCGTGCCGCCTGTTAAGGCGACCGCTCCCTTGCCGAGGGCGTCGTCGACGAGTTCGATGAGCTCGGTGCGGCCGCCCTCGGTGGCCACTGGGCCGATATCCGTGGTGTCGAGCATCGGATCCCCGACGCGAAGTGCCGCCATGCGGCTGACGAACTTCCCGGTGAACTCGTCGTAGACATCGGAGTGCACGATGAACCGCTTGGCGGCGATGCAGGACTGCCCGTTGTTTCCCGTGCGCGCGGTCACCGCGACGCGGGCCGCCTCGTCGACATTGGCCGACGGCATGACGATGAAGGGATCCGACCCGCCGAGCTCGAGTACCGCCTTCTTAATGTGATGCCCGGCGGACTGGGCTACCGCCCGCCCCGCCGGTTCCGACCCGGTCAGTGTGACCGCCTTCACCCGTCGGTCGGCAATCACCGCATCGACTTCGCGTGAGCCGATCAGCAGGGTCGAGAATGCGCCCTCGGGAAAGCCCCCTCGCGTGAAGATCGTGTCGAGGTACAGCGCGGACTGCGGCACATTGGATGCGTGCTTCAGCACTCCCGCGTTGCCCGCCATGAGTGCAGGGGCGGCAAACCGCACCACCTGCCAGAGCGGGTAGTTCCAGGGCATGACTGCCAGCACCACGCCCAGGGGCTCGTACCGAGCCCAGGCCTTCGACGCGCCAACATCCGCCGGTGTCGCCAGCGGCTCGTCGGCCAGAAAGTGGGCCGCGTTTGCCGCATAGAATCGCATATTCTTGGCGCACTTGAGCACCTCGGCCCGTGCGGAGGCCAGGGTCTTACCCATTTCCCTGGTCAGGATCGGGGCGACCTCGTCGGCCTCGGCCTCCAGCAGCCGGGCGGTTGCGATCATCCACTCGGCCCGCTCGGCATAGGTGGTCAGACGCATCGCGGCGACGGCGGCAACAGCGGCGTCGAGCCGGCGATCAACCTCGGCAGCGGAGTGCGGCTCGAACGTCTTCTCGGTGACGCCCGTCGCGGGATTGATGGACGAAATTGCCATATCGGTGTCCTTTTGTTTGGTGCGGATCTGTTGGGTCAGGGTCAGGCGGGCTGCACGTCTAAGAGCAGGTCGGCATTGGATGGATCGGCCGCCAACTCCCCCGCTTCAATCCTGTGCGCCAGTTGCACAACCCGGGCGTTGACCGGGGCGCGTCCGCCGAGCCGCTCCTGTTCCCGCACGACGAGCCCGTTGATCTCGTCGGTTTCACCCCGGCGGCCCTTCATCCAGTCTTGCAAAATAGTCGTCCTGGTGTCATCGAGTGTGTAGTGCGTCAGGACCCGGTCGAGCAGCCGCACCGAGAATTTCTCCGGCTCCGAGACATCGACGTCGTCGAGTCCGAAAATCGGCCGGGCGCGATTACCGAGGGCGATCGCCGTACGCATCGCCTCGTTGCCTGCCTCGACCATGACGTCCTTCATGCCCGGGATGCGCGAGGCCGCACCGAGCGGCAGGCCGAGGACTGCGGATGGCGCCAGTTCCGCAGCGTTGACCACGAGCTTCATCCACTTGGATGACCGGATGTCGTCAGAGATTTCCACCGTGCCGGCGTGCGAGAGAATCTCGGCGACCTCCCGCTCCCGGTCCTGCGTCCCAGGAGAGAAGCTTCCGATGGCGAACCAGGAACGATCGCGCGGGCTCTGCCGGTTGACGATTCCGGGCTCGAACATGTTTGCCGAGATCTCGATAACCGCGCCCAACGTGCGTTCTGCGCCGAAAACGTCGGCCATCGCATCCAGTGTCATGCCGTTTTGCAACCCAACCGCAATGCCGTCGGGTTTGAGGAGGGGCTTGATGAGTTCGCACGCCCAGCGCGTGTCGTAGGCCTTGACCACAACCAGGACCACATCGAACGGCCGGCGAAGGGTGGCGACCTCGCACAGGTTGTGCGCCGTGACGGGGGTCACGGTGGTCTCGCCGGTGGGAAGGATCACGGTTACCCCGTGCTCGCGCATCGCGTCGACGTGCGCAGGCCACTGCTCGATGAAGGTCACGTCAAGGCCGGCATTCACGAGGTCGGCCCCGATACCGGCGCCATTCGCTCCCGTGCCAACGATGGCGATCCGTGGATCGCCGTTACCCGCGCCCGACATCCCAGCCTCCTCGCCGACTTGTTCACCTTCACAATCAAAGTGTTAAGTGACACAGTACAGTCTCGGGATGCCTGCTGCGAATGCTCCCCTTAAATCGTCTTTGCCAGCGTCTCCGCCGGGCCGAGCTCACGCTGGTCGAAGATTCATCCGCGACCTGGCGTCATAACGAGCCCGCGAGATCGTCTCTCTTGGTAAGCGGAGCACCGCAGGCCCCGCGATCAAACTCAATCAATGCACCACAACACTGGCGTAGCGAAGCTGACCCTCATGGCTGATGTCGCTCGCCTCGATAGCCCGAGTTGAGGGGTCGACGCCGACCTTGCACGCAGCTTCCTCGTCCCATGAAGGATCAGGAAGGCACTGACATGTTCAACAAAATCGGGCAACCGGCCAGGCACGTGAATCGTGTCCCCCGAGGCAACGGCGCCCTCGTCACGGCGGGAGTTGCCGTCATCGCGGTGGGGGTCGCATTCGCGATCGCCACTCCACTGTCCGCCGCGGGAGCCGCGACGCACATCACGCTATCGTCCGGCCAAAACAGGCTCACGTCTGATCAGGCTTCACTGCATTCCGGTACCCCGCTACTCACGGCGGCAGGTCTCCACGCGGTATTGGGTGCCCGGTTCGCACCGGCCGGTGCAGCAGTCACCGGACAGGGAGCCACCGCAGCGCAGCAGGCTGTTGCGTTGCTGGCAGGAAGCTCGGGCACACTCTCGCCGGATGGAGACGTGCGCACCCTGCAGGTTCCGGCGATCGCCGGCATCGCCCCCGCAGTGGTCGCCTCCCTTGGTCCGATTGCATCGCAGCTGGATGCGGTAAACGGGTCCGACGGAGAAGTCGCCCAGGCGGTGAACAGGAGTGTCCTGTCAATCAGCCCGCTGCTCGACCTGTCGGGCCCCGACGCCACTGAGACCGCAACTGTGCCGATCGATGTGGATTCGGCCGTAGCGCCGGACCTTGCCGGCGCAACCGGTGCCGGGGCTGTCACCATCGACCCCCAGGCCGGAACGGTCTCAGTCGACCTGTCCAGGCTGGTCACCGAAGACGGAACAAGCTCCCCGACCTCGTGGGGATCGCCCCTGTCGGCTGCCGCGAATGCGGAAATCGCGGCTGATATCCAGTCGGCGCTTTCGGCACTCGGAACGTCCGTCGTGAACTCGGCGACCAACTCGGTTGAAGCCACCCCGATCACCGTCGACGCGCACCTCAGCCTGCTGACCCACCCGTATTCCCACAACTCCACTGCGTGCAGCAGCGGAAGTGCGGGGTCGCTCACCAGCACCACGGCGCCACTGCTGGGAGGCCTGCTCGGCGGACTCAACACCACGGTCAACAACCTGCTCGGTGGGTCGATCGATAGTACGGTAGCCGGACCCGTGCACCGGGTGCTGTGTTCGTTGCCGACCGGCCTGCTGCCATCGCTGCCGACCACCCTGTCGCTGAACCTCGGCGGAACCGTCGGCCAGATCATCGAGGGCACCGCACCGCCGGCATCGGGGACCATTTCGGTGCTCGGACAGCCGACCGCGGTAAACACGAGCAGCATCTCCACGGGAGTCGGGGAAGCTCTGGTCAATAACTTCGCCGGAACCGCAAATGACGGCGGGACTACCGGAGGGGCGACCCCATCGAATGGGACAGGATCGGCCACGGGCCCCGGAACGAGCGCGTGTGCGACGGGATCGGCGACCCTCGCTCTCTGTCTCGCGCTGGGTGTGAACCCTGGCAATGATGCGACCGGGACCGGCATCACTGCGGGAATCCTCGCATCGCTCCTCAGCAACGGGGCCAGCGGAGACAGCGCCCTTGCCGCTCCCGGATCGTCGGCACCAGGCAGCCTGCTGAATCTCAGGGTCGGCACAGGCAACGGCGGGCTGGGCGCCATCGTGCGGGTGGGCGCGCCTTCGGTCGGAACAGGCTCGGCCACGCCGTCGGGTAGCGACCTTGGCAACCTCCTCCGCGTCCGTGTCGGTTCGCCGACAGTGCCCAGCAGCGACAACGACGGCGACACTGACCTTCTCGGCCTGGGGAATTTCCTCGGGAACTAACCGGCCATCACGACGCTGTGAGCCGTTTTACGAATGCTCGTCCAGGATGAGGCCATAAACGACTGAAGCGCCATCGACGTCGATGGTGTGAGTTTTCAAATCCTCCTGCCCCACGCGTGCGATTGAGTATTTGTTCAGGTTCAGGGGCTCCTAAATCGGGAGCTTAACGATTGCGGTCGATATCGTCGACCCGTGACGGATGACCTGCTGACCAGTTCAGCGCCACCCGGTGACCTGCAGACTGCGCCTGCCGGGTCCCCTCTTCGAGCCATCCACGCGGGTCCAGAGGCCTCCCGAAATGCCCTCATCCGGGTGCGGGCGCTGCCCAGCTGGATAGTCGTGGTAGCGATCTGGGTCGCCTCCCGTGTCATCACAACGGCTTTCCTGCTCGTGTTCGCGGCATCCGAGGGTCGCACCTTTTGGGCCGGCCCCAAGCCCAACTACCTGCAGGTGGCGGAGTTCTGGGATAGCGGGTGGTACCAGCAGATCGCGACGCAGGGCTACCCGAGTGTGCTCCCGGTGTCCGCCTCCGGCACAGTGCTCGACAACGCGTGGGCGTTCTATCCCGCCTATCCTGAGCTCGTTCGCGCCCTGATCACGGTCACGGGAGTTCCGTGGGAAGTGCTTGCGGTCATCGTTTCGCTGGGCTTCTCACTGGCTGGTGCGCTCCTGTTCCACAAGCTCATGCGACTGTCGCTGCCGACCGGCGCGTCCCTGTTCGCTGTCGTGCTGCTGTGCATTGCTCCCCTCTCCGCGATCCAGCAGGTTGCGTACGCCGAGTCCATGGGTGCCTTCCTGCTCACCCTCGCTCTCTACCTCGTTGTGCGGCGGAAGTACCTCTGGCTGCTTCCGGTCATCGCGGTGATGGATCTGACCCGGCCGATCGGTGCCGCCTTCGCGTTGTTCCTGATCGCCCACCTCATCTACCGGTTGCTGCGGCAGCCGTTCGCGGGCCGAAGCCGCTACGCCGCGATCAGCTCCACGGTATTCGCGATCGCCATGGTCGGCGCCTGGCCCCTGATCGCATGGGTCAGTACAGGGTCTCCCGGCGCATACCTCGCTTCAGAGCTCGCCTGGCGCACTCACAGCGGTGTGGGAACCAGCGGTATTCCGTTCGAGGCGTGGTTGTCGACTCTCGTGGCCTGGCAATCGCCGGTCGTCGATACGCTGGTAACGGCAGGGTTGGCCGGGGTCGCAGTGCTGCTCGTGTTCAGCCGAAGCGTGCGTCGGCTCGCGGTCGAGCTCCGTCTGTGGCTCGGAGCGTACGCGCTGTATCTCGCTGCGGTATTTCTCCCGCAGTCGAGCACCTTCCGGTTGTTCGTCCCGATGTCTCCGCTCCTCGGGGCCGCGGCCGTGCCCCGTTCCCGGCTGTGGCGAGTCGGGCTGGTGATCGCCTCCCTGGTGTTGCAGGGGCTCTGGATCTGGTTCGGCTGGTTCAACCATGGCGGGGGGACGTGGTCGCCACCATGATCGAGCAATCAACTCAAACGGTTCCGCCCGCTGTCGTCAACGAGCCGCGGCGATACCTGCCCCCCGCCAGGCTTCGCCGAATAGCAGGATGGGCGCGCGCCCGGCTGCTTGCGCTGGTTACCGTCGGCGCACTGGTGATCTTCTATTGCACGGTGGCCATCCAACGGCAGGTCATGTTTCGGACCGGGGGCTGGGACCTCGGAATTTTCGTGCAGGCGATCCGCAACTACGCGCAGCTGCAGGCGCCCATCGTGGTTCTCAAAGGGCCGGGCTTCAATCTGCTGGGCGACCACTTTCATCCGATCCTCGTGCTGCTCGCGCCGTTCTACGCGGTGTTCCCGAGTGCAATCACCCTTCTCGTCGCCCAGGCGGTGTTGTTTGCGCTCGGCTCCTGGCCGCTCGTGCGGTGGGCGCAGCGCGCGGTATCCACTCGGGTGGCCGTCGCAGTCGCCGTGGTTTACGGCCTCTCGTTCGGTCT
>Ga0302198_10001605_pt1 | contig 24656 bp, 19 predicted proteins | sample II_Bog_N2_2_FD_193521 | JGI IMG/M metagenome (GOLD analysis project Ga0302198, IMG submission 193521) | Peat permafrost microbial communities from Stordalen Mire near Abisko, Sweden - II_Bog_N2_2 | ecosystem: Environmental > Terrestrial > Soil > Wetlands > Peat | place: Sweden: Abisko... | reverse complement strand
GGGCGGCCGGACCCGGCATCGACCTCTCGGGCTTCAAGAACGTCGAGGCCTACCGTGCCCGCATGAAGGCGCGCCCCGCGGTGCAGGACGCGATGAAGGCCGAAGGCCTCCTCAAATAGCCGTGGGCGCGACCTTGCCCGCGGCCTCCTTGGCCAGCTCGCGGGCGCGCTCGACGTCGGCGTCGTGCGCCAGCGCCACGCCCATGCGACGCTTGACGAAGCTCTCGGGCTTGCCGAACAGGCGCACCTCGGTCTGCGGCACGCGCAGCGCGTCGGCCACGCCGTCGAAGCGCAGCGCCTTGGCGTCGACGCCGCCGTAGATCACGGCGCTGGCGCCGGGGCTCTTCAACGAGACGTCCACCGGCAGGCCCAGGATGGCCCGGGCGTGCAGCTCGAACTCGTTCTGCCACTGCGTGATCATCGTCACCATGCCGGTGTCGTGGGGGCGCGGGCTCACCTCGCTGAACCACACGTCGGCACCCTTGACGAACAGCTCGACGCCGAACAGTCCCTGCCCGCCGAGATCGTCGGTGACGGCCTTGGCGATGCGCTCGGCGCTGGCGAGCGCGGCCGGATCCATGCGCATCGGCTGCCAGCTCTCCACGTAGTCGCCCTTGACCTGCACGTGGCCGATCGGCGCGCAGAAGCTCGTCTGCACCGCGCCGTTGGCACCCAACGAGCGCACGGTCAGCAGCGTGATCTCGTAGTCGAAATCGATGAAGCCTTCCACGATCACGCGGCCGTGGCTGACGCGGCCACCCGCCATCGCGTAGTCCCACGCCGCCTTCACGTCGGACGGGCCGTCGATCTTGCTCTGGCCCTTGCCGGAGCTGCTCATCACGGGCTTGACGATGCACGGGTAGCCGATCCGGCCATCGATGGCGGCCTGCAGCTCTTCGAGCGAGTCGCAGAACACGTACGGGCTCGTGGGCAGGCCCAGCGTCTCGGCCGCCAGGCGGCGGATGCCTTCGCGATCCATCGTCAGGCGTGCGGCGCGCGCGGTGGGAACCACGCGCACCACGCCTTCGGCCTCGAGCTTCTGCAGCTCCGCCGTGGCCAGCGCCTCGATCTCGGGCACCACGAGGTCGGGCTTCTCGCGCTCGATCAGCGCGCGCAGCGCCACCGGGTCGCTCATCGTGATCGTGTGCGCATGGTGCGCCACCTGCTGGCCGGGCGCGTTCTCGTAGCGGTCGACGGCGATGGTCTCCACGCCCAGGCGTTGCAGCGCGATCAGCACCTCCTTGCCGAGTTCGCCGCTGCCCAGCAGCATCACGCGGGTGGCGGCCGGGCTGAGCGGCGTGCCCAGGGGCTTGTTGTAGGTGGTCATGAAGGTCGTGACGGGTGAGTAAGGAGGATCAGGCCTTGGCGGCGGCGGGCTTGAAGACGCCGTCGCAAGTGGCATGCTCCGGGTCGCCGGCAGGCAGCTTGGCGCAGAGGCCGTTGACCTGCGCGCTCAGATGGTCGACGACGGCCTGGTGCTTGCCGTCGGCGTTCCACTTCTGGAGCTTCCTGCCCACGCGCTGCAGCGAGCGGCCGCTGCGCTGGTCGAACGCGTTGGGCTGCGCCGCGGCCTCGGCGAACACCGTCTGCGCGGTGTCCTCGATGCGCTTCGAGTCGTTGGGCGCCAGGTCGACCAGCGCGCTCAGGTAGGCCGAGCCCCATTGCAGGCGCGTGGCCGGGCCCTCGCTCTTGTCGAAGGCTTGGCGGTACCAGTCCAGCGCCTCGGCCGTGCGGCCTTGCTTGCGCGCGTTGGAGCCCAGTTCGCTCATCAGGTAGTACGGCGTGTGGCTCTTCGCGAGGCTGTTTTTCAGGAGCGCGGCCGACTCGTTCCACAGGCCGGCCTCTTCCAGCAGCTGCGCGGCGGTCGGGATCACGGCCTGGCGCTCGAAGGCGTTGGTCGACTCGCGGTCGGTGGTGGCCGCGGTCTCGCGCACTTCCTTGACGAGCGCCGGCGGCAGCTTCGGATGCAACGTGTCCTTGGGCTGGCCGAGGCGGGCCAGGTCGACGCGGGCGTAGAGCGCATCGAGCCGGTCGCCGCGCGACAGCGTGGTGTCGGCCTGCAGTCGCACCAGCGCGGTGTCGAACGAAGCGACGAGCCTGTCGCGGTCGGCGCCCGGCTTGGGCGCGAGCGCGGTGACGATGTCGGTGGCGCTGTTGGTGAGGACGTCCATATAGGCGCGGCTCGCCGCCGGGTCGGCCAGCACCTGCGCGACGCGGGCGCGCGTGGCGGCGTCGGGCGCCGGGGCGTTCACCTCGTCGCCGTCGCCGATGGACTTCAGCGCCAGGCGCGTGCAGGCCGCAGCCTCGCCGGCCGGGCAGCTCGCGGCGAGCTTGCGCAACAGGGGCGCGCGTTCGGCGGCCGGCACCGCCTGCGCGCCTTCGTCGGTGTCCCACGAGTAGAACGCCAGCAGGCGCCATTCGCCGCCTGACAGGGGCTTGCCGGCACGCGCGTCGGCCAGCACCTGCGCGATCGGGCGGCCGCTGGCCATGCCCAGCTGCAGCAACTGCATCACCTGCGCCGCGTCCACCTCGCCCGGCAGGCGCGTGAGTTCCTTGCGGTCGGGGCTGAACAGGATCAGCGTCGGGTAGCCCGACACCCTGAACTTCGTGCCCAGCTTCTGCGCGCCGGGCGCGTCGCCGTCCAGGTGCACGGGGACGAAGCTCTTCGACTGCTCGCCGAAGTCCTGGCGATTGAACAGCGTGGCCTTCAGCTGGTTGCACGGCGGGCACCACACGGCGCCCCAATAGAGCAGCATGGGCTTGTTCTGCGCCTTGGCGGTGGCGAAGGCCTTGTCGATGTCGGCGTCGCTGGTGGCGTCCTGCCAGGCCACATTGCTGGACGGTGCGCCGTCGATGGCGTGGGCTGCGGGGGCCAGCCCGGCCAGCGTCGCGGCGAGCGCGATGGCCAGGGCGGACAGCTTCACGGTGCGGGCGGGAGATTGCGGCAGGCGGCTCATCGAGAGGGTCTCCAGGGGTGCGAACGCGTATTGTCTTCGACTGCGGCCGCCCGGGCACGCGCATGCTCATGCGTCCTGCGCACGAGCCCGGCAGGGTCATTCCCCGGGCTCGGGCTCGATGTCGCCGAGCGCCTGCTGCGTCGACTCCTCCCGCGGCTCCGGCGCGGCGCGCGCCAGGGCCATCCAGGTGGCAAACGGCAGCCGCAGGGCGCGCCGCGGGGCCGGGCGCAGCACGTCCAGCACGCCCCCGCGCTCCACCATCACGCCGTAGTCAGCCGGCACGTCGCCCGCGTCGCCGATGCCCTCGGCCAGCACGTACCAGCACTCGCGCGCCATCTGGCGGTAGGCCTCGCCCTTGGCCGGCTTGCGCAGGTCGCCCAGCAGGTCGGCGCGGCGCACCTTGATCTCGTGGACGACGGGCTCGAGGTAGTCCTCCACGGTTGTGTTGCGCACCGAGAACAGGTCGGGCATCGCCACCGTCCAGCGGCCCGTGCCGAGCGCGTCGTCGCCGGTGCGAACGCGCAGCGACAGGCCGCGCCACGCGATGCGGCCGGCGCGCTGCATCGCCACGGCCACGCGGCCGATGAGCGCCTCGTGCGCGTCACGCGCGGCGCGGTTGCGCGCGAGCGTGGCAGCCAGCACGGCGATGCCGGTGTCGGTCACGCGCAGCGTCTCGCGCCCGTGGCCGTCGCGCAGGCGTTCCACCCAGCCGGCGGCCAGCAGCTCCACCTCGACCAGATCCTGGCTGGGCCAGCCGGCCGAGCGCCAGATCGCCCGCAGACGGCGGCGGTGCAATTCGGTGAGCGACGGCGGAGGGTTCATGGCGAGCACACGAAAGTATCGGATTACTACCCGCTCACCGCGTGAGCTTCCAAGAATCGGAACTCCGATCAACCTGACAGGAGACGATCATGGCGAAGAAGATTCTGATGATCTGCGGCGATTTCGGCGAGGACTACGAGACGATGGTGCCGTTCCAGGCGCTGCTCGCGGTGGGCCACGTCGTCCATGCGGTGGCGCCCGACAAGAAAGCCGGCGACTACGTCCTGACGGCGATCCACGACTTCGACGGCGCGCAGACCTACAGCGAGAAGCCGGGCCACCGCTTCACGCTCAACGCGAGCTTCGCCGACATCCGCGCCGAGAGCTACGACGCGCTGGTGGTGCCCGGCGGCCGCGCGCCGGAGTACCTGCGCATGAACTCGCAGGTGGTCGCGACGGCGAAGCACTTCCTCGCCGCCAACAAGCCCGTCGCCTCGATCTGCCACGGCGCCCAGCTGCTGGCGGCCACCGGCCTGCTGAAGGGCCGCAAGGTGTCGGCCTATCCGGCCTGCCAGGTCGAGGTGGAGCTGGCCGGCGCGGAGTACATGGGCATCGCGGTCGACCAGGCCGTGACCGACGGCAACCTGGTGACGGCCCCGGCCTGGCCCGCGCATCCGGCCTGGATTTCGCAGTTCCTGGCGGTGCTGGGCACGCGGATCACCCTGTAAAGCCCGCGTTCGGCGTTTGGCGTTCTGCTGGCGTCAGGCGTACATTGCTTGACAGGTGCCGCGGTTTGCGGCGCCTGCCCCTGCAGAGCCGCGCGCAAGAGATCGACGCGACGCGGCCAAGCCAAGGAGACAAATGCATGTGTGAAATCTTCATCAGCGCCGATCCCGCGAGCTACGAGAGCCGCACGCGCTCGGTCCGGCTGCACGGCGTGGTCACCAGCATCCGGCTGGAGCATCTCTACTGGGAGGTGCTCGAGGAGATCGCCCGCCGCGACGGCATGACGGTGGTGCACCTCATCGAGAAGCTCTACGACGAGCTGGTGACGGCCCGCGGCGGCGTCGGCAACTTCACGTCGTTCCTGCGCGTGAGCGCGCTGCGCTACGAGGCGCTGGTGGCCCAGGGCCGCATCCCCGCCGACGTGGGCATTCCCATCCGCTCGCTCGACGCGAAGGCCGTGCTGCACCAGCTGCCCAAGGGCTGGAGCACGCCGATGCCGACGCCGGCGCCGGCCGGTGGCGACGCGGCGGCACCTGCGCGTGCGCTGCAGCGCGCGCTCACGCGATTGCCGCACTGAGCTACGTCGGCGCACCTATCAGCGCCTCGATCCGGGCCGCCTGCGCGGCGACATGGCCGGCTTCGTCCAGCGCGCGGCGCACGCGTGGCAGCAGGTGCGGCACGGCGACCAGCACGTGTTCGTCGGCCACCTCCGGCAACGGCCGCGCGCGCGCCTGCATCGAGGCCGAGCCGAGCACGGCGTCTATCTCGCGCGCCACGCCGGCGATCGCCGAGGCCAGTGCCGACGTGGGGTCGCGCCCGTTCAGGGCCAGGCACAGGCGCAGGTTGGACAACTGCGCCATCAGGCCGTAGGCGGCGATGAGCCAGGACGTCAGCTGCGGCACGGGCACGCGCACGTCCGTGGGTTCGGCCATGCTGCGTGAACGGGTGGCGGCCAGCATCCGGATGGCGTCGTAGGCGCGCTGGCGCGTGAAGCGCGGCTGTGACCCGGCGCCGTCGGGCGGCGCGATGGCCTCGGCCGCATAGGCGCGCAGCGCGCTCACCGCCTGGCGCAGCGTGGCGGGCAGGTTGCGGCGCTCCCAGGTGGGCAGCAGGTAGGTGGCGGCGCCGCCGATCAGGGCGCCTGCCACGGTGTCGGCGAAGCGTTCGAGGGTGCTGTAGCCGCCGTCCGGCACCGCCAGGTGGGCCTGCAGCAGGGCCATCACCGCGGCGGCCGCGGCCGTCACCGAATAGCGCACGCCGAAGAACGCATGCGCCACGCCCGAAGCCACCAGGAAGCAGGCCGAGAGGAACAGCGTCGACGTCGTGGCCGCGGCCAGCAGCACCACGGCCACGCAGCCTGCCAGCGTGCCGAACACGCGGGCGTTGCGCCGCGTCAGCGTCAGCGCCAGGTTGCCCTGCATCACGGCCAGGATCGTCAGCACGATCCACTGCGGGTGCGGCATCCACGGCAGCAGGCGCGCGAGCGCATAGGCGACCGTGGCCGTCACGCAGGTGCGCAGGGCGTGGCGGAAGACGGGCGCGTCCAGGCGCAGGTTGGCGGCCACGGCGGACAGGCGCCACTCGTCGGGCGTGATGAAGCGGCGCAGGTCGCCGCGCTCGCAAGGCATGTCGGCCGCGTCGCCGGATTCGAGCAGGCGCTGCAGGGCGCGCAGCACCTCGAGCTTGTTGTTCAGCAGGTGGCTGGCGCCGGCATCGGTGCGCGCGAGCTCGGCGAGCGACTGCGCGAGCGCCGCATCGACGCGCGGGTCGACCGCCGGATCGCGTCCCGTGCGCAGGTGCGCCGCCACCTGCCGCAGGGATTCGGCGATCCGTTCGACGACCGCGCCCGTGAGCTCGGCGTGGCCGTGCGAGGCCGGCGCCAGGCCGGCCTCGAGGTTGCTGGCCATCGCCAGGTCGCGCAGGTCGATGAGGTGCAGCAGGATCGCCGTCTCGCGCCGCGCCGCGGGCCCGGCGTCGTTGCCGAACACGAGGTCGCGCGCGGCCTGCAGGCGCTCGGCGAGCGCCGACTCGGCGTCGAGGATGTCGGACTGCCAGACGACCTGCAGCGGACGGCCGATCTGCCGCGCGATGGCCGCGAGAAGGCGCGCCATGTCCTGCGCGGTCGCCGCCAGCGCGAACTGGCGCCACGTCGGCTGCAGCAGCCCCGCGGTGGCGACCGCCCACATCCAGTAGCCCAGCGAGCCGGCGAGACCCCAGGCGAAGCGCTGCCAGGTCAGGTTCTCGGCGACGGGCAGGGACATCGCGAACACCAGCGCCAGGCCCGCGGCGAACGACACGGAGCCGGCCTTGGGGCCCCAGGACTGCAGCAGCATCGTGCCGAACACGATCAGGGCCACGACGGGGATCTGCAGCGCCTCCACCGGCAGGATGGCGAGGAACAGCGTGGACGCGAGCGTGCTCGCGAGCACGGCCACGCCCACGCGGCGTGCGACTCGATCGGTGGTGGTGACCACGTCCGCGAGGCTCGCGCAGACCGCCGTGGCGATGGCGCCCTGGGCGGCGACACCGCCTGCCGCCCATCCGATCGTCAGCTGCACCAGCGCGAGGCCCAGGCTCACGGTGACGCCGTTGACGACCCAGGCCGGCACGTGGCGAACGAGCAGGGAAGGCGACATGGCGGGGGTCTCCAAGAGCTGGGCGCTGGCACCGTCACTGTAGGCGGCACTCACGCGCGCGGCAACTTCATCTGCCGTGTCGGGAGAGTCCCTGGTGAGACGTGCCCCTGCGCCTGCCCGGCGTGACGGCGCGCGTGATCGCGGGCGACAGCCACGGCGTGGCGCAGAAGGCGCACGCCGAGCCGCTGTACCTGGACTTGCACCTGGCGCAGGGCGCGAAGTTCGAGCACGCGCTGCCCGCCGGTCACAACGCGTTCGTCTACGTCTACCGGGGGCGAGCTGGAGATCGACTCAGGCATCGCGCGCAAGAGCGTCCCACGCGCTCGCGACCGCGGCCGATCGCGAAGTCACGGCCCGTTCGTGATGAACAGGCAGGCCGAGATCTTCCAGGCCGCGGAGGACTTCCGCGCCGGCAAGTCCGGCGTGCCCCCGGGCCGCTGAGCGAGTCCGTCCCGAAATGAACAAAGGCGCCCGCGGGCGCCTTTGCTGCGTTGGCGCGGACGCCGCTCAGGAGCTGGAGAGCGCGGACGCGGTGAAGAAGTACCCGTTGGGGTCGGCGCTGTCCACGACGATGGCCGTGAAGATGTCGGCCAACGTGTTGCCGGTGGTGCTCAAGGCCAGGGTCTGCGAGAACGAGAACACCGGTGTGGTGCCGCTGAGAACCTGGATCGCGGAAGCGGTCTGTTGCGGCACGCTCGTGATCTGCGTGTACGACGACGCGCTGCCATAGGCCACGAGCGAAGCGACGGCGACCGAGTTCACCTTCATCGACAGGAACAGGCCCTGGTTGTCGGCAGCCAGGTTGATCAGGCGGAACTTCATGCCCGTCGCCGAGGTTGGCGCCGTGTTGTCGTCGACGATCAGCTTGGCGATCGGAGTGCCCGAACTGTTGGTGTAGACCATCACCGTGTAGTCGCCGCCGGCCGCCAGGACGCCGGCGACTTCGGTGGTGACGCCGGTGGTCGCGTTGGTGGAGTCCATCACGATGTCGAGCGCGGTGCCGTTGACCGTGACGACGAGCGCCGGGTTGGCGCCGGTGTAGGCCGCGCCGGTGCCGGTGCCGACGGTGCCGGTGCTGACGACCTTGTACTCGGAGTACTCCGATCCGTCGTGGGACGGCATCACCGTGACCGACGTGGGCGTCGTGCCAGTGAGGATGTTGCCGGTGACCTGCGAGGCCGTGCTGCTGCTCAAGGCGGTGACGGCGCGCACGCGGGCCGTCGTGTTCTCGTAGGAGATGGTCGGGCTGGCCGCGCTGGCGGTGCCTTGCGTCAGCAGGATGACGTTGGCCAGCACGCCGCTGACGCCTGGCGTGAGGATGATGGTCTGGATCTGCTGGTTGACAACCGTGAGGATGGCCGTGGTCGACTGGAAGCGGATGTCGCTGATGCCGTTCTCGACGCTTTGCGCGCCGACGACCGTGACAAAGTACGAACCGGGCAGGACGCCGGCGAACGCGCTTTGCGTCACGCCGGTGATGCCGGCGGCGATCTTCGTGGAGACCGAGAGGTCCTGCGTGGCCGAGAGGTAGACGTCGACGGAGCCGATGTCCACCGAGGTGTCCAGCACGTTGACGTTGCCGTTGCCGCTGTCCGGCGCGGTGGTGCTCTCGGTGATCAGCACCTGCTTCAGGCCGGTGGCGAAGCCGTAGGCCACCAGCGAGTACCGTTGATCCTTGCTGATCGTGCGCGTCTGGGCTGCCGTGGCGGCCTGGCCGCCGACGGTCAGCGTGATGCTGACGGCGCCGGCCTGCACGGTCTCGAACGGGCTGGCAGCGCCGTAGGCGACGTCCGCCGTGGTGGCCTGGGTCGACTCGTCCATGAAGCCAAGCAGGGGATAGCCCACGCTGGCATTGACCAGGCGCACCGGGGCGCTACCGGTGCCGCTGCCGCAACCGGCCAACATCAAAGGCACGGCGCCGCCCACAGCCAGGAACTCACGTTTGTTCATCGAGAAAACTCCACTTTCCAGGCGGACGCCTGTCATCTGAATCCAACATTATGGGGCATGGCGTGTTGCCGGTCTGTTGCCACCCAACCGGTGTGCCGCCATGCGACATGGGCGAGGGCCCGCCTGCACTGAACCCGAATCGGCCGGAAAGTTCGGTCGATCGCTGCCCGAATTAGTGCGCAGCCCCGATTCTGACAGGCCGCTGTAAAGCGGTTCGGCCCTACCATCCGGGGCTCGCCAGCTCCCGCATGCCCACGATGTCCTCGCCCTACCCGAAGCTGCTCGCGCCCCTGGACCTCGGGTTCACCACCCTGCGCAATCGCTCCATCATGGGCAGCATGCACACCGGCCTGGAGGACGCTGCGCGCGACTTCCCGCGCATGGCGGCCTTCTACGCGGAACGCGCGCGCCATGGGGTCGGCCTGATCGTCACCGGCGGCTTCGCGCCGAACTTCGAGGGCTGGGTCAAGCCGTTCGCGGGCACCCTGTGGACGACATCCGGCGCGCGTCGCCATCGCCAGGTCACCGCCGCGGTGCACGCCGAGGGCGGCAAGATCGCGCTGCAGATCCTGCACACCGGCCGCTACGGCTACTCGCCGCTTTGCGTGGCGCCCAGCCGCCTTCAGAGCCCGATCTCGCCATTCACGCCGCGCGCTCTCTCCGAGCGTGGCATCGAGCGCACGATCCGCGCCTTCGTGCGCTGCGCGGTGCGCGCGCAGGAGGCCGGCTACGACGGCGTGGAGGTGATGGGCAGCGAGGGCTACCTGATCAACCAGTTCCTGGTGCGCCACACCAACCACCGCACCGACGACTGGGGCGGCGCCTACGAGAACCGGATGCGCCTGGCGGTGGAGATCGTGCGCCGGATCCGCGAGGCCGTCGGCCCGAACTTCATCCTGATCTACCGGATCTCGATGATCGACCTGATTCCCGAGGGCAGCACCTGGGACGAGGTGGTGCAGCTCGCCAAGGCCGTCGCGGCCGCCGGCGCCACCATCCTGAACACCGGCATCGGCTGGCACGAGGCGCGCATCCCCACCATCGTCACCAGCGTGCCGCGCGCCGCGTTCGGCTGGGTCACCGGGAAGATGCGGGCCGAACTGCGCGCCGCCGGCGTCGAGATCCCGCTGGTCACCAGCAACCGCATCAACACCCCCGAGGTGGCCGAGGGCCTGCTCGCGGCCGGCATCGACCAGTTCGGCCAGGCCGACCTGGTGTCGCTGGCGCGTCCGTTCCTGGCCGACCCGGCCTTCATGGAGAAGGCGGCGCAGGGCCGGGCCGACGAGATCAACACCTGCATCGCCTGCAACCAGGCCTGCCTGGACCATACCTTCTCCAACGTGCAGGCCACCTGCCTTGTCAACCCGCGCGCCGGCTTCGAGACCGAGCTGAAGATCACGCCGGCCGCCTCGCCCCGGCGCTTCGCCGTGGTGGGCGCCGGCCCGGCCGGCCTGGCCGCGGCCACCACGCTGGCCGAGCGCGGCCACCGCGTGGTGCTGTTCGACGGCGCCGACCGCATCGGCGGCCAGTTCAACATGGCCCAGCGGGTTCCCGGCAAGGAGGAGTTCGCCGAGACACTGCGCTACTTCGGCCGCCGCATCGAGACCCTGCTCGCTGGAGCTGCGCCTGAACACCCGGGTCGACGCCGCGGCGCTGGCGGCCGGCGGCTTCGACGAGGTGATCCTGGCCACCGGCGTGGTGCCGCGCGATCCGCGCATCCCCGGCCAGGACAACGCCAAGGTGCTCAGCTACATCGACGTGCTGCTGCGCGGCAGGCCAGTGGGCCAGCGCGTGGCCATCGTCGGGGCGGGTGGCATCGGCTTCGACGTCGCCGAATACCTGGTGACCGGCGCCGACCGCGGCGAGCCCTCGCCCACGCTGCACCTGGACGAATGGAAGCGCGAGTGGGGCGTTGGCGACCCGGCGCGCACGCCCGGCGGCCTGGACCGGCCGCAGCCGACGCCGCCGTCACGCCAGGTGACGCTGCTGCAGCGCAAGTCCGGCAAGCATGGCGCCGGCCTGGGCAAGACCTCGGGCTGGGTGCACCGCGCCACGCTGAAGATGAAGAACGTGGAGATGCTGGGCGGCGTGAACTACGAGCGCGTCACCGACGAGGGCCTGTTCGTCACCTTCGGCCCGGAGCGCAAGGACGGCACGTTGCTGGAGGTCGACACCATCGTGTTGTGCTCGGGCCAGGAGCCGCTGCGCGAGCTGGTGGCGCCGCTGGCCGCGGCCGGCGCGAAGGTGCACCTGATCGGCGGGGCCGACGAGGCCTCGGAGCTCGATGCCAAGCGGGCCATCAATCAAGGTACGCGCCTGGCCGCGACCCTTTGAAAGCTTGACCTCACACTCGCCTCACCGGGGCCCGCTAGGATGGCCGAGGTCGTTTTCAGGACATTGACGTCAAGGGTGCATGCAAGAAGGTCTGGGGATTCATTCGTTGTTCTGGTTCGTTGTCACGCGCCTGGGCGAGGCGCAGATCCTGCTGCCGGCGCTCCTCGCGGGCGCGCTGTGGCTCGCGTTCGCGCGTCCCGCGGGCGCGCGCGGGCGCCTGGCCGACGGCAACCCGCACGCGCACGACCACCCGGCGCGGCAGTCGGCGCTGCGCTGGATCGTCGCGGTCGTCGCCACCACGGTCGTCGTCACCATCAGCAAGGTGGCGTTCCTGGGCTATGGCATCGGCAGTGCGACGCTCGACTTCACGGGCTTCTCCGGCCACTCGATGTATGCCACGGCCATCCTGCCGGTGCTGGCGGCCATCGTCGCCGGCCGGCGCGGGGCGATCGTCGGCTACCTGCTGGCCGTGCTGATCACCTATTCGCGTGTCAAGCTGGGCGCGCATTCCTGGAGCGAGGCGGTCTCGGGCCTGGTGGTCGGCGCGGTCGCCTCGGGCTGGACGCTGGCCGACTACCTGGCCCATCCCGGCGCCGTGCGAACGCCCTGGTGGCTGCCGCTGCTGCTGGCCGTGTGGCTCGTGCTGCTGCCGATCAAGGCGCCGCCGTCGCGCACGCATGGCCTGGTGGTGTCGATCTCGCTGAAGCTGTCCGGGCGCCATCGGCCCTACACGCGCTTCGAGCTGCTCGCCGGCCTGATCGAGCACCCGCTGCATTCAGACGCCGCGCCGTGACGCGCTGACGCCCCTCGGCGCTATCCTCGAAGGCAATCCTCCTTCTTCTTCGAGAGCCCGCCATGGACACGCAGAACCCGCCCGCCAGACGCTACTGCTGGGAAGACTTCCCGGTGGGCCGCGTGATGCTGCTGGGCAGCACCACCGTCACCCGCGAGGCCGTGCTCGCCTTCGCGGGCCAGTTCGACCCCCAGCCCTTCCACCTGGACGACGCGGCCGCCGAGGCGTCGCTGTTCAAGCGGTTGTCGGCCAGCGGCTGGCACACGTGCGCGATGACCATGCGCCTGATGTGCGACGGCTACCTCAACGATTCCTCCAGCCTGGGGTCGCCCGGCATCGACGAGCTCCGCTGGCTCAAGCCGGTGCACCCGGGCGACACGATCAGCGCCGAGATGACCGTGCTGGAGGCCCGCCTGATGAACAGCAAGCCGCACGTGGGGCTGGTGCTGTCGCGCTGGCGGGTGTTCAACCAGGACGGCGTCGACGTGATGACCATGCAGGGCTGGGGCATGTTCGCCGTGCGCCGGCGGACGTAATTGGTATTACGACTGGTACATTTCCCCAAGGCTCCAATGGTTCAGCGAAATACGGGTTTCTGCCTACTCCTCACGAGTGAAATTCGGTACTCGGGTGGGCATATCGCACGGCTGCGCTTTCGTTGACAGCGGTCTGTCATGGTACTATAGTGGTATCACATCTATGAGCCACACCTGCTATCACCCCGCCTTTGAACAGGCCGACATCCGCTACGCCATGGGCGTGGACGGCGGCGGCACGGGCACCCGCGTCCGCCTCTGGACGCGCAGTGGCGCCCTGGTGGGCCACGGCGAATCCGGTCCCTCGGCGCTGTCCCAGGGCATAGAGCAGGCGTGGAAGCACATCGGCCAGGCCGTGGAACGCGCGTTCGCCTCCGCGGGGCTGGCACTGCCGGTGCCTCGCCAGTGCGTGCTGGGCCTCGGCCTGGCCGGCGCGGTGGCGCCGCACCTGGCGGCCGCGTTCTTCCGCGCGGCCCCCGAATACGCCTTGATCGTGCTGGAAACCGACTCGCGCACCGCGTTGATGGGCGCCCACGCGGGTCGCCCCGGCGCCATCGTCGCGGTGGGCACCGGCGCGGTGGGCGAGGCGCTGCACGCCGACGGCCGCCGCGTGGCGGTCAGCGGCTGGGGCTTCCCGGTCGGCGACGAAGGCTCGGGCGCCTGGCTGGGCCTGCGCGCGATGCAGATCGCGCACCGCGCGCTCGACGGGCGCGCGCCTGCGGGCACGCTGGCACAGGCCGTGTGGCGCCAGGTGAGCGATCGCCGCGACATGCTGCTGGAGTGGTGCTCCAGCGCGCGCCAGCACGAATACGCACAGCTCGCGCCGCTCGTGTTCGAGTGCGCGAACTCGGACGCCGCGGCGCAGTCGCTGGTGCAGGAGATCGGACAGGAGATCGAGGACATGGCGCTTGCGCTCGACCCCGGGCTGCAATTGCCCATCGTGCTTCTGGGCAGCATCGGCCTGCGCATGGCCGACCGCCTGGCCCCCGCGCTGCGCGCTCGCCTGGTGGAGGCGTCCGGCGACGCCGTCGACGGCGCCCACCGCCTGGTGCGCCAGCAGATGAAGGAAGCGGTCGCATGAGCGGTTCCAGCAAGCAGATCAGCGGTCACGTCCTGACGCCTCAGGGCTTCGTCCGCGGCACGCTGTCCATCGTCGACGGCCGCATCGCCAGCATCGGGGGCGCGCCCATCAGCGAAGGCCAGGCCCGTCTCTCGGGCGAGCCCCTGATCCTGCCGGGCTTCATCGACCTGCACGTGCACGGCGGCGGCGGCTTCGACACCATGGAAGGCGGCAACGCCGTGGCCGAGATCGCGCGCGTGCATGCGCGCCACGGCACCACGTCGCTGCTGGCCACCACGATGACGGCGCCGATGGCCGACATCTCGCAGGCCATGGCCGCGCTCGCCGACGCCTGCCGCACGCATCGCCGCGGCGGAGCGCACGTGATGGGCGTGCACCTGGAAGGCCCGTACATCAACCCCGGCGCGCTCGGCGCGCAGCCCGACTTCGCACGGCCCGCGTCGGTGGACGAGGTCAAGGCGCTGCACGCCATCGCCCCGATCCGCCTGATCACGATGGCGCCCGAGCTGCCAGGCAACCTCGACCTGATCGCGCCGCTGCGCGCGGCCGGCTTCCATGTGCAGATCGGCCACACCGCCGGCACCTACGAGGATGGCGTGGCGGCGCTGCAGCGCGGGGCCACCGGCTTCACGCACCTGTTCAACGCGATGAGCAAGTTCCACCACCGCGAACCCGGCATCGCCGGCGCGGCGCTGGCGCATGCCGAGTTCGCCGAGATCATCCCCGACCTGCTGCACGTGCACCCGGGCGCGATCCGCGCCGCGCTGCGCGCCATCCCCTGCCTGTACTGCGTCACCGATTCCACGGCCGCGGCGGGCATGCCCGACGGCGACTACAACCTCGGCAGCCACCGCGTCACCAAGTGCCTGGGCGGCGTGCGCCTGGCCGACGGCACCCTGGCCGGCAGCACGCTCACGATGGACCAGGCGCTGCGCAACCTCGTCGGCATGGGCCTGAGCCTGGACGACGCGTCGCGGCGCGTGGCCACCCACGCCGCCGACTTCCTCGGCCTGGCCGACCGCGGCCGCCTGCTGCTGGGCGCGCGCGCCGACATCTGCGTGCTGGACGCCGACCTGCAACTGACCCAAGTGATCGTAGAAGGAGATTCCATTGACCTCGCGGATGTTTGACGAAGCGCGCGAAGCCCCGGCGGCCGTGGCTCGTCTGATGGCGGCCGACCTCGCCGCCTATGCCTCTCTAGGCCAGCAGCTCCGTGACTATCCCCCGCGATCCGCCCTCACCGTGGCGCGCGGCAGCTCCGACCACGCCGCGCACTACATGGCCTACCTCGTGATGGCGCGCCTGGGCCGCCTCGTCACGTCGCTGCCGATGTCGCTGGTCACGCTGTACCAGTCGCGGCTCGATTGCAACGGCCTGGTGTCCTGGGGTTTTTCGCAGTCGGGCCAGAGCCCCGACCTGATCGCGCCGACGCGCTTCTTCCGCGAAGGCGGCGCGCGCACCGTCGCCGTGGTCAACGACGCCGGCTCGCCGCTGGCCGAGGCCGCGCAATGGGTGTTGCCGCTGCACGCCGGCGCGGAGACCAGCGTGGCCGCCACCAAGAGCTACATCGCCCAGCTCGTGGCCGGCGCGCGCATCGTCGCGCACTGGCAGAACGACAAGGCGCTGCTGGCCGCGCTCGAGACGTTGCCCGAGGTGCTGGAGCGCGCCGCGTACACCGACTGGTCGCCGCTCGTCGACGCCCTCGTCAACGCCGACAAGCTGTTCGTGATCGGCCGCGGCACCAGCCTGGCCATCGCGATGGAGGCCGCCCTGAAGTTCAAGGAGGTCTGCGGCATCCAGGCCGAGGCGTTCTCGGGCGCCGAGGTCAAGCACGGCCCGATGGCGCTGGTGGAAGAAGGCTACCCGCTGCTGATCTTCGCGCCGCGCGGCCCGGCCCAGGCCGGCCTGCTCGCGCTGGCCGAGGACATGCGCCGCCGCGGCGCGCGCGTGCTCGTCGCCGCGCCCGTGGGCACGCCCGGCGCCGAGTTGCCGCTGGTGGTCGCGGGCCATGAAGACCTCGACCCGATCTCCGCGATCCAGAGCTACTACCTGGCCGTCGAGGCGCTCGCGCGCGCCAAGGGTCTCGATCCCGACAAGCCGCGTCACCTCAACAAGGTCACCTTGACCCACTAAGAAGCTGTGAACGATCCCGCCATGCCCGCTCGTACCTCCAAAAGACGCCCAGGCGTCGTTGCAAATGCTCGCCGTGCAAAACAGCACGTCTGTGCCTTGCGCCTAGCCCGGACGTCTCTTGGCGGCCCGCTCGGCCACGCCGGAATCATTCGCGGCTTCTAGATGAACGCCGTGCCCTTCCATCCTGGCCATCTCGTGATGGTCGACATCCCGGGCACGTCGCTCGATGCCGAGACGGCGGAGTTCCTGCGCCGCCACCACGTGCGCGCGATCTGCCTGTTCCGCCGCAACCTCGGCACCGAGGACGAGGTCCGCAAGCTCACCGCGGACCTGCGCGAGGTGATGGGGCCGCATTCGCTGATCGGCATCGACCAGGAAGGCGGCTCCACGATCCGCGCCACGTTCCTGCCGCAGGCGCCCGCGGCGATGGCGCTGGGCGCGATCGGCGACGAGGCGCTGTGCGAGGAAGTGGGCGCCACGGTGGCGCGCGGCCTGCGCAGCCTGGGCATCAACTGGAACTTCGCGCCGGTGCTCGACGTGAACAACAACCCGGGCAATCCGGTGATCGCCGAGCGCAGCTTCTCCGAGGATCCCGACGAGGTGGCGCGCCTGGCCGCGGCGTGGATGCGCGGCTCGCTGCGCGAAGGCGTGGCCTGCTGCGTGAAGCACTTCCCCGGCCACGGCGACACCGCCACCGATTCGCACCACGCGCTGCCCACCGTGAACAAGTCGGTGGCCGAGCTCGAGGCGCTGGAGCTGAAGCCGTTCCGCGCGCTGGCGCATGCGCGGGGCGACACGCCGGCCGCGCCGTCGGTGATGACCGCCCACATCGTCTATCCGCAGATCGACCCCGAGCATCCGGCCACGCTGTCGCGCCCGGTGCTCACCGGCCTGCTGCGCGAGAGCATCGGCTACGACGGCGTCGTCATCACCGATGCGTTGATGATGAAGGCCGTCCACGACAGGTACGGCCACGCGCTGGCCGCCGTGCTGGCGTTGCAGGCCGGCGCGGACATGCCACTGGCCCAGGGCACGCTCGCCGAGCAGGACGCCACGGTCAAGGCGATCGAGCGCGCGCTGCAGGAAGGGCACCTGCTGCCCGCCGACGTGAAGAAGTCCGAGGCGCGCCTGGTGGCGCTGGCCAGCGCCTACCCCGTGTCGCCACGCGCCTATGACGCTGCGCAGCGCGCCGCCGACGACGCCGCGATGCGCGTCGCCTGGGCCCGTGGCCTCACCGCATTCGACGGCGCGGGCCGCCGCGCGCAGGCGCCCGCGGCCGGCACGCCGCTGCGCGTCGTCACGCAGGATTCGGTGGACTGCGACGGCGTCTCCGAGGCCGGCCTGCCCGCTGCGCGCGTGGCCGGGATGTTCGCCGGCTTTGCCGACGTGCAGCTGGTGCGCCTGCCCGACCTGCGCCTGGTCGAGGCCGCCGCGTTCCCGCAGGACGGCCGCTTCAACATCCTCGTGTCCAACCACCGCACGCGCTTCGCCGCCGCTGCCGCCACGGCGCGCCCCGACCTGCACATCGCGCTGTGGAATCCGTTCCAGCTGTTCGACATCGCCGCACCTTCGCTCGTCACCTGGGGCTATTGCGACGGCGCGCTGGAGGCCGTGCGCGCGTGGCTCGAAGGCCGCGCGCAGGCCACGGCCAAGTCTCCGGTGAAGCTCTCCCCCCGCCCCGTCTGAACGCGGGCACACTGCCCACGACCCCCGTCGATCCGTGACCTGTCGCGCGCCATCGCCGCCTGAAAAGAGAGCCAACGTGCCAAGCCCATCCGTCCTGCCCGCCGACGTTGCCCCGTTTGCCGAGGCCTCTGCGTCCGCATCGACATCGACGCCGAAGCGTTCCCCCGTCCGCTGGGTTCCGACGCTCTATTTCGCGCAGGGTCTCCCGTACTTCGTGGTGACCGCGCTGGCGACGCTGCTGCTTGCCGACCTCGGCATGTCCAACGGGCAGGTGACGAAGTGGCTCAGCACGCTGGGCGTGGCGTGGATCGTGAAGCCGCTCTGGAGCCCGTTTCTCGAAGCGCTGAGCAGCAAGCGACGGCTGGTGGTCTTCTTCCAGCTGCTCGGCGCGCTTGCGATGCTGGCGATTGCCGTGGTGCTCAACTTTCCTTTCGCCGTCTCCGCGACGATCGCCCTGCTGGGTGTCCTGGCGATCGTCTCGGCCACGCATGACATCGCGGCGGACGGCCTGTACATCGCCAGCCTCAGCAATCAGAAGCAGGCGGAGTTCGCCGGCTGGCAGGGGGCTTTCTACAACATCGCGCGCGGTTTCGCGAAGGGCGCGCTGCCCTGGATCTCGGGAATCCTGGTCGCCCGCTTCGGCGTGGCGATGGGATGGAGCGGCGTCTTCGTGATCGCGGCGGCCTCGCTGGCAGTGCTCGCGCTCTATCACGTGCGCGCGTTGCCGGACGTGGTCGCGCTGGACATGGAGAAGCACAGCTTCGGCCAGGTGGCCCGAACGCTGTGGCGAGTCATCAAGGATCTCTTCTCCAAGCGCGGCATCTGGTTCGCTGTCTTGTTCGTGCTCCTCTTCCGCGCAGGCGAGGGGCAGCTGCAGGCCGTGGCGCAGCTCTTTCTCAAGCGACCCGTGACGGATGGCGGCCTGGGCCTGAGCAACCAGGACATCGGCACGGCCTACGGAATCGCGGGAACACTCGCGTTCATCGTGGGCAGCATCGCAGGAGGCTATTTCGCTGCCTGGCTCGGACTGCGCAAGGCGATGCCAGTCCTGGTGATCGCGATGAACCTGCCCAACCTGATCTTCTGGTGGCTGAGCGTGGCGCACCCGACCAGCTGGGGCCTCATTGCCGCAGCGCTGTCCGTCGAGACATTCGGCTATGGCTTCGGCTTCGTCGGCGTGATTCTCTTCATGATGCAGTACATGGCGCCCGGCAGGTACCCGACCGCGCACTACGCCCTCGCAACCGGGGTGATGGCGCTCGGCAACAGCGCCGCTGGCTACTGGAGCGGCGAGATCGAGACCTTCCTGGGTTACCAGCACTTCTTCCTGTGGACGGTGGTGAGTGCGTTGCCGGTCTTCGTCATGTCATTCCTGATCCCGAAGCGCACGCCTGGCGAATCGGCCTGACATGGGACGCGCGCCAAGTTCGTGGTTCGCGCCTGCGCGCACGGCCGCATCGCTCTCATGCGTGGCCGCCTTTGCGGGCTGCGCCGCGGGCCCTGCCGACACGCGGAGCGCACCGGCGCAGTTGTTCTTCGACGACTTCTCCTACGCGAAGCCCGCCGACATGGCCGCCGCGGGCTGGCAGCTGCGCGACGGCGTCGGTCATCCCGGCCTGCCCGGCGGACGCTTTTCAACGGACGCGATCACGCTGGTCGACGATCCGCTGCAGCCCGGCAACCGCGTGTTGCGCATGACCGCGCGCACCGACGGCACCGGCCCCGGCACCGTGCAGGCGCAGCTGTGCCACCAGCGCAAGTACCTGCAGGGCACCTATGCCGCGCGCATCCGCTTTTCCGACGCGCCGCGCTCGGGCATCTCCGGCGATCCGGTGATCGAGTCGTTCTACGCGGTGGCGCCGCTCGCGCACGCGTTCGACCCCGACTTCAGCGAGCTCGACTGGGAATATCTCCCGAACGGCGGCTGGGGCTCCGACAAGACGCGGCTCTACGGCGTGTCGTGGCAGACGGTGCAGATCGATCCGTGGGAGTCGCACAACTCCGCGCACGAGGAATTCGGCTCGTTCGACGGCTGGCACGTGCTCCTGATGCAGGTGACGAAGAATGCCGTGCACGAGTTCGTCGACGGCCGCGAGGTGGCGGTGCACGACGGCCGCAACGTGCCGGTCTCGCCGATGACGATCTCGTTCAACCTCTGGTTCGCCGTGGACGGCACGCTGCCCGTCGGCGGCGCACCGCGCGTCTACGACGAGGACGTCGACTGGGTGTTCCACGCGAAGGATCGCGTGCTGAGCCCCGCCGAGGTCGATGCCCGCGTGCGCGCGCTGCGCGCCGACCACGTGCCGCGCACGGACACCGTGCTGGCACCCGTCCCCGCCCTGCAGCAGCACTGCGACATCTAGTGCAGTGTTCGGCGCTAATCGGCACTTGTGCGCTGCGCCTTTGTCCCCGTGGCGTCGTTGAAAATCCTCGCCATGCCACCCGGCATCGCTGCGGTTTTCGCCTAGCCACGAGGCCAAATCCGCTGGCGCATAAGCACCGCTTGGCACCGAACACTGCACTAGCGTCCCCCTCCACGAAAAAGGCCCCGATCGCCGTCGCGATCGGGGCACTGTCGTTGGCGGGTCGGCTTACTTCGACGCGGCGGCAGCCGGCGCAGGCGTGGCCGCGGCGTGCAGGCGCGACTGCGCGTACAGCGACCAGACGTGGGCGATCGGCACGATGCCGTTCGGGCCGCTGGTGATGGTGTCGAGCGTCTTGACGGCGTCGGCGTCGCGTCCGGCCTTGACCAGCGCGAAGCCCAGGTGCAGGCGCGCTTCTTCCGGGTACCTGAGGCCGCCCTTGGCGATGCCCTCCTCGATCAGCTGCACGCCCTGCTGCGCGCTGCCGTCGACGGTCTGGAGCAGGCCCAGCGACACGAGCGCGTTGCCGTCCTTGGCGCCGTGCGCGGCGGTCTCGGCGACCGCCTGCTGGGCGCGATCGCCCGCGACGGACTTGTTGACGTCGACGCGCAGCTTGTTGGCTTCGGCGAGGTCGGGGCCCGTGAAGGGCTTGGACGCATAGGCCTCGTCGAGGATGCGCTTGGCCTCCTCCGGGTAGCCCGCGTGCGCGGCCAGCGCGGCGTAGCTGAGGCGCTCGCCGTCGCTGACGCTGCCCAGGACCTGCGCCTTCAGGCGGTAGTTGTCGACGTACAGGCGATCCGAGAACTTGTCGGTGTGCGCCGCGCGCGCGACCAGTTCCTTCCAGTAGTCGGCCTTCGGGTAGGCCACGGCCAGGTGCTCCAGCGACCACAGGTAGCCGGCATCGCTGTCGGACTGCGAGTACGACGTGGCCAGCAGGCGCAGCGTCTTCTCCGTCGGCACCTTGCCGGCGGCGTACGCGGCGTCGACCTGGGCACGGAAGCCCTTGGCGGCGTTGGCGTAGTCCTTGTCGATGTACTGCGTCTGCGGCAGCAGCTCGCGCAGCTGGGCGTCGTCGCCGCCGGCGTCCAGGTAGCGCTGGATGGCGACCGTGGCCTTGGGGTACTGCTCGGTGGTGTACAGGATGGTGGCCAGCGCCTTCATGAGCTGCAACCGGTCACCGGCGGGCAGCTGGTCGTTTGCCAGCAGCGCCTCGAAGTCGGCCGTTGCGGCGGCGGTGTCGTTGACGGTGTATTCGGCGGGGGCGCGCACGCGCAGGATCAGGTACTTCTCATAGGTGTTCAGGTCGGGCAGCGCCTCGATCTCCTTCAGCTTGGCCAGCGTTGCCGCGCCGTTGCCGCTCTTGAGCAGGTCCTGCGCCTCGTTGAACGGCTTGGCGAAGGCGGGGCTCACCGAGTTGGCGGCCGAGGCGGCAGAGGTGGCGACCGGTGCGTCGGCGGCGGACGCGGGCGCTGCGGCATTCAGGCTGGCGGCAAAGGTCAGCGCCAGCAAGGCGCGCGAAGTGATGGCTCTCATGTCAGTCCCAGGGAAACGCTGCGCCGAACGAGAAAGGTTTTCACGGCTGCGCGCGGGCGGCGCCCCGAGCGCGAAGGAAGAAGACAGCTATTGTCCTCAAAACGCGGACGGCGCCGATTGCGTCGACGCCGGTGCCCCAAAAGGGCTGCCGGCGGACGGGCAGATCACATGCCCGTCTGCGCCGTGCGGCGGTCAGGATGCGTTGAGCTCGGCGACGAAGTCGTAGGTGTCGCCGCGGTAGATCGACTGCGACAGCTCGATCGCGCGGCCGTCGCGCAGGTAGCCCAGGCGCTCGACCAGCAGGCCGGCGTCGCCCACGTCGGCGTCGAGCAGGCGCGCCTGCTCCTCGTTGAGCAGCAGCGCGCGCAGGCGCTGCAGCGCGCGCACCGGGCGATTGCCGGCGCGCTCCAACGCGTCGTACAGCGAGTTGTCCACCGCATCGAGCGAGGGCAGCGCCGCAGCCGAGAGCGTGGCGTATTCGAGCGCCATCGGCGCGTCGTCGGCGTAGCGCAGGCGATGGAAGCGGTAGACCAGCGAGCCGGGGCTCAGCGCGAGCTTCATCGCCTCCTCGGGGGTCACGGTGCCGCTGGAGCGCTTGATCCATTCGCTGCGCGGCGTGCGGCCGCGGGCGCGCATGTCTTCCGAGAACGACGTGAGCTTGGCGAAATTCTTGTCGATGCGCGTCGACACGAAGTTGCCCGAGCCCTGGCGTTGGTCGAGGAAGCCCTCGTCGGCCAGGCCCTGGATCGCCTTGCGCACCGTGATGCGCGAGACGCCGAGGTCGGCGGCGAGCTGGCGCTCGGACGGCAGGGCATCGTCCGGGCCGAGCACGCGCTTCTCGATGGCCTCGCGCAGCGCGCGCTGCAGTTGCTGGTAAAGCGGTTGACTGCCGTCGGGATCCAGGGTGTTGAGGAGTTGTGCCAGCGCGCTCATTGCGTGCCCTTTTTCGTGTTGTCGGGGGCTGCGGGACGACTCGCGCCGGTGCCGTACGGGGTATGCCCGGCCGGCATCCGACCGCCGCGCAGACAGCATACCACTCAGGCACCAAGTCCAGACATATGCACCAGTCGAGCGAACCACGGCACCGAGGCCGTGCGGACCGCGCAATCAAGGCCTCCTAGCTGGTAAACGCGGTGTTGCCTTCACGCAATATGAGGGTAAACGCATAGGACAGTGGCCTAGACTGGTTGTACAGTGGTACTACCTTATCGCATACCAGGTTTCTAGCACGAGGGTGCACCGTCCGAGCTCATGGAGAGACGGCACGACCCGACCCCAACCGGCCGCGTTCCCGAACAATGCTGCCATACGAAAAGAGGAGCCCATGAAGACGAAACTCACGCCCATTGCCGCCGCTGCCGCGGTCATGATTGCCGGTGCGGTCGCCGCCCCGGCGTTCGCGCAGTCCGCCGCGGCTCCCGCGCCGGCCGCTTCGGCCGCCAAGCCCGCCAAAGATGAATCGGTGCAAACGGTCGAGGTTTCCGGCATCCGGGCCTCGCTGCAGACCTCGGTGAACATCAAGAAGAACGCCAACGCCGTCGTTGACGCGCTGTCCGCCGAAGACGTGGGCAAGTTGCCCGATTCCGACGTCGGCGAATCGCTCGGCCGAGTTTCCGGCGTGTCCGTGGACCGCGAGTTCGGCCAGGGCTCCTCCGTCTCGATCCGCGGCTCGGATCCGCAGATGACCTACACGACGCTGAACGGCCAGACCGTGGCGTCGACTGGCTGGTACGACCAGAAGTCGGTCGACCGTTCGTTCAACTACTCGCTGCTGCCCTCCGAGCTGATCGGCGGCATCGAGGTCTACAAGACGCAGCAGGCCGACCTGACCGAAGGCGGCATCGGCGGCACCGTGATCGTCAAGACGCGCAAGCCACTGGATCTGCCGGCCAACACGGCCTTCGTCAGCGCCAAGGTGTCCGAGGGCACGGTCAGCACGGAACCGGACAAGGACTTGTCCGGCATGTACAGCTGGCGCAGCGCTGACAGGCGCTTCGGCGTGCTGGTCGCGGGCGCCGTCGAGAAGGGCGTGTACATCCGCCGCGGCATCGAGTCGGACACGCGCTGGTCGGGCGACGTCGAGCCGACGACCTTTGTCCAGAACCGCACGCGCGACGCACTGAACCTGACGCTGCAAGCCAAGCCGGTCGAGGGCCTCGACCTGGGCCTCAACTACATGAATTTGGCGCTGACGGGTGACAACTCCAACACCAGCCAGTACCTGTTCCAGACGGCCAGCCCCGCCAACAACCCGAACGGCCCGGCCACGCCCTGCGTGGAGAACTCCGTCGGCGTCTGCGTGACCAGCAACATCAGCGCGGCCGACGCGACGGACGAGTTCGTGCAGACCTGGGCCCGCAAGGCCAAGATGACCTCCGACAGCCTGGTGCTCAACGGCTCCTACAAGCTGGACGACTGGAAGCTCGAGGCCATCGGCGGCACGACCAAGGCCAAGGGCGGCACGTCGGAAACGACGAACTACAGCTACTACGCCGGCAACCTGCCGACATGGTCCGGCCAGATCGACGCAACAGGCAAGGAAATCCACATTTCCCCGGGATCGCCGCAGAGCTACACGACCGCCGACCTCCCGGCCACCATCGGCCCGGCCGGCTCGTGGGCCACGACGCAGGGCCCCAACAGCGACAAGGAAAACTTCGGCCAACTGGACGTCACCAAGGATCTGGACTGGAACGGCCTGACCTCGTTCAAGTTCGGCGCCCGCGCCACGGAGCACACCTTCGCCAAGAACACGCTGCGCGCGAACTTCGCGGCCACGCCGGTACTGGCCGACACGGCGGACCTGTACAGCGGCACGATGGACATGGGCACGCCCGGCTGGAGCGCTCCGAAGCCCGACATCGACGCGATGATGGCCAACACCAACGCCAACATCACGTCCTGGTCGGAGGAGCGCGACGGCTACGGCGTCCTGCAGGAGCACAATACCTCCGCCTACGGCATGTTCGAGTTCGAGAAGGACCAGTTGCGCGGCAACTTCGGCCTGCGCTACATCCACACCCGGGCCACGGCCACGGGCTACAAGTTCGACGGCACGCCGCTGGCGGCGGGCGACATCGCCCAGAACCAGGGCTGGGGCACCTCGCTGTACAGCCAGGAGGCCTCGTACGGCCACTTCCTGCCGAGCCTGAACTTGGCGTACAACC
>Ga0302198_10001604_pt1 | contig 24658 bp, 17 predicted proteins | sample II_Bog_N2_2_FD_193521 | JGI IMG/M metagenome (GOLD analysis project Ga0302198, IMG submission 193521) | Peat permafrost microbial communities from Stordalen Mire near Abisko, Sweden - II_Bog_N2_2 | ecosystem: Environmental > Terrestrial > Soil > Wetlands > Peat | place: Sweden: Abisko... | reverse complement strand
ATCGGGATCAAGAATGAATTGTTCGATCGCAAGCTGCGGCTGAACCTGTCGGCATTCTACAACGATTATCGCAACCTTCAGGCGGATTCGGAAGATCCCGTACCCTTCGAAGGCGGGCTGACCAATATCCCCAAGAGCGAAGTCTATGGCATCGAAGGCGAATTGACCTGGGTCTTGCCGCAGGGCTGGCGCGTCAATCTCAACGCCACCGGCATGGGCAGCAAAGTGCTCAGCCATGTCAACATGCTCGATGCCTGGGTCGCGCAGGGGATCAATCGCGCCGATGGCGGGGTCTTTGTCGGCAAGGATGTTTCCGATCGCTTTGCCGCCTATTTCGCGTCGGACGTCTATGGCAACCAGCTTGGCCGGGTGCCCAATTTCTCGACTGCGGCGACGATCAGCAAGGCGACCGAGATCGCCGACGGCAAACTCGATGCGGCGCTGTCGGCCAATTACCGCTCGCCGTTTTGGGAACGCGTCTACAACAACCCGGCGACCGACCGCGTCGGCAGCCAGTTCATGATGAACGCGAACCTGCATTATCAGCCGGTCAGCCACCCCTGGTACGTCGAGCTTCAGGTCACCAATCTGACCGGCAGCAACGACATCGCCACGCGCTATGCCGAAAACTTCGGCGTGGGCGGGGTGTTCGACGTCTATGTGCCGCCGCGCCAGGTCATCGGCCGGATCGGCGTGAAGTTCTGAAGCTGTAAAATCCGGACCGGTCCCTTAGCCGGTCCGGATACGCGTCTTGGCGTCGTTTTCGCGAGAAAGAGCATGGGCTTGGCTTTGGACATCGATGCATCCGGCATGGCCGGCGACACGGCCGCAGAGGCGCGTGATTCAGGGGGCAGCGAAGTCGACCGGATCCCCGATCCCGGCCGGTTGTTCCTGTTTGCCCTGCAACACGTGCTGGTGATGTATGCCGGCGCGGTGACTGTTCCGCTGGTGATGGGGCGGGCGCTCCATCTGACGCCGTCCGGGCTGACTTTGCTGGTCTGCGCGGATCTGATTGCGGCAGGGGTGGCGACGCTGATCCAGACGATCGGGATACCCGGCGTCGGCATTCGCCTGCCGATCATGATGGGGGTGACGTTTGTTTCGGTCAGCCCGATGCTGGCGTTGCTCGGCGCCGCGCCTGACACGATGGCGGCGCGTGTGGCGCTGCTGCCGACGATTTACGGCGCGGTGATTATCGGCGGGGTGTTCGGGATGGTCATCGCGCCCTTTGTCGGGCGGATGCAGCGGCTGTTTCCGCCGACGGTGACCGGGACAGTGATCCTGGTCATCGGTCTGTCGCTGATGCGCATCGCGATCGACTGGTCCGCCGGTGGACAGCCCGACGATGCGGTCTATGGCGATCCGGCCAATCTGGCGATTGCGCTGGCCACGCTGATGATCATCTTTACGCTGATCAAGTTCAGCCGGGGGCCGCTGCGTTATGGCGCGATCCTGTTCGGGGTGGTGATCGGCACGGTGTTGGCGGCCTTGGCGGGGCATGCCGATTTTGCCGAAGTGGGCCGCGCGCCGTGGTTTGCGCTGATCCGCCCGTTTCAGTTCGGCATGCCCCGGTTCGAAGCGCCGATCGCGCTGGCGATGTGTTTTGTCATGCTGGTGTCGATGGTCGAATCGTTCGGCATGTTCCTGACTGCCGGGGTCATCGTCGGACGCCCGGCGACGGCCAACGACCTGACGCGCGGCTTGCGCGGGGATGCGCTGGGCACGCTGATCGGCGGGATTTTCAACACATTTCCTTACACGTCCTATGCGCAAAACCTTGGCCTGATCAGCATGACCGGGGTCCGCTCGCGCTATGTCTGCGCGGCGGGCGGGGTCATTCTGATCGTGCTCGGGCTTTGTCCAAAGCTGGCGGCGGTCGTCGCGGCGGTGCCGCTGTCGGTGCTCGGCGGGGCGGGGCTGATCATGTTCGGGATGATTGCCGCGACCGGCGTGCGCATCCTGTCGGAAGTCGAACTGACGTATGAACGTCTGGCGGTGATCGCCGCTTCGGTGGCGATGGGGCTGATCCCGGTGCTGTCACAAAAGTTCTTTCAGCACATGCCGGCGGTGCTGGGGCCGATCCTTCATTCGGGGATCGTGCTGGCCTCGGTCACGGCGATTGCGCTCAACCTGTTTCTCGACAGCCGACCTGCACCTGCACCTGCACCTGCACCTGCACCTGCACCCGCACCTGCACCGGCCGAGTGAGGTAAACCAATGACCACAGACCTCTCGCTTCCCGTGCTCAGCGGCGCCCGGCTGTTTGCCGGTGATCGCGCCGAAGTGGCCGCCTTGCGCGCGGCGGCAGAGCGGCACGGCTTTTTCTACCTTGCCGACCATGGCGTCGATCCCGCGCTGATCGCGGCGGTCTTTGCGCAAAGCGCGCGCTTTTTCGCTTTGCCCGATGCCGAAAAGCAGGCGGTTCATTTGCGCCGCGTCGCTCATGCGCTCGGTTGGGAGCCGCTGCGGGCGCAAACGCTCGAACAGGGCTCTGCGCCCGATCTCAAGGAAGGGTTCTATGTCGGGCCCGATGTCGCGTCCGATGATCCGGCGGTTCTGGCGGGGCGGTTTGGTGTCGGGCCCAACCAGTGGCCGGCGGACCTGCCTGTATTTCGCGCGACGATGACCGCCTATTTCGCGGCGGCGCGCGCGCTGGGGGTGCAAGTGATGCAGGCGCTGGCCCCCGCGCTCGGCCTTCCGTCGGATTATTTCGCGGCTTTCAATGATGATCCGGCGTGCCGATTGCGCCTGCTGCACTATCCGCCGCAGCCCGCCAATCCCGATCCGGGCGAAAAAGGCTGCGGCGCGCATACCGATTTCGGCTCGATCACGCTGTTGCTGCAGGACGATGCAGGCGGGCTGCAAGTGCAGGATGTCGAAACCGGGGTGTGGATCGATGCGCCGCCGATCGCCGGGACATTCGTGGTCAATCTGGGCGATCTGATTGCGCGCTGGACCAACCATCGCTTCCGGTCGAACCCGCATCGCGTGATCAACCGGTCGGGCCGCGAACGCTATTCGGTGCCGTTCTTCTTTACCGGCAATCGCGACTATGTGGTCGAATGCCTGCCGACCTGCCTTGGTCCGGGGGAAGTGCCGAAATATCCGCCGATCACGACCGAAGCGCATCTCGCCGAGCGCTATGCCGCGACCTATGGCTGACCGCATGCCGCGCACGATCGTCCTGATCCATGGCGCATGGCAGGGCAGTTGGGCGTTTGACGCGTGGCGCCCGCTGCTGGATGCGCGTGGCTGGCGCACGCTGGCGGTCGATCTGCCCGATCTGCCGCGCGATGCCACTGACGGGCTTGATCGTTACGCCGCGCATGTCGCGCAAGTGCTGGCCGCCGAACCGGGCCCTTGCGTCGTGCTGGGCCACAGCGGCGGCGGGCTGACCGCCAGCCAGGTCGCCGAACTGGTGCCCGATCGCGTCTCTGCGCTGGTCTATCTGGTGGGCATGATGCTGCCCTCGGGGATGAGCTTCGTCGATCTGATCGCCGCGCAGCCTGCGGGCGATTTCGGGGGAATCGTGCCCCATCTCGAACGGCTGGCAGGCGGCACCATGACCGCCGTGCCGCCTGCTGCTGCGCTCGCCATATTCCTTCACGATTGTCCGCCCGAAGCGGCGCGCATCGCCGCCGGAAGCCTGCGCCCGCAGCCCGAGGCCGGGCGCGCCGTCGCGCCGCGCACGACGCCCGAACGCTATGGCCGCGTGCCGCGCCTCTATGTCGAGGCCACGCAAGACCGCTCGATCGACATCCGCCTGCAACGCGCGATGCAGGCGCTGTCGCCCGGCGCTGCGACGATCACGCTCGATTGCGGCCACGTCCCGCAACTGGCGGTGCCGGAGCTGTTGACCGATCGCTTGTGCGATGCGCTCGATCGGCTGCTTCAGGCAAACACCTGACGCGCCAGCGCATGATGCCGCGCGCGCAAGGCGGCGGTGTCGGTCGTGACCAGTTCGCCGTCGATGACCAGCCAGCGCCCGCCGACCATCACCCGATCCGCGCGCGACGCGCCGCACAGCACCAGCGTCGCCAGCGGATCGTGCCCGCCCGAAAAGCGCAAATCCCGGTCCAGCCGGAACAGCGCGAGATCGGCCTGGGCCCCGACTGCGATCCGCCCGATGTCATGCCGCCCGAGGCAGGCGGCAGAGCCTTGCGTTGCCCAGCGCAGCGCATCGAGATGCGTGACGCGGTCGGCCCCATAGGTCAGGCGGCCAAGCAGCAGCGCGTGGCGCACTTCTTCCATCATGTTGCTGGCATCGTTCGACGCCGATCCATCGACGGCAAGCCCGACCGGGCTGCCCGCCGCTTCCAGATCGAGCGTGCGGCACTGGCCGGAGCCGAGCGTCATGTTCGAGGTCGGACAATGCGCCACCCCGACTCCCGCCGCGCCCAGCCGCGCGATTTCGCCAGGGTCGAAATGAATGCCGTGCGCCAGCCAGGTCTGCGGCCCCATCCAGCCCAGCTCTTCGAGATGATCGAGCGGGCGGCGGCCAAAGCTGGCGAGGCAGAAATCGGTCTCGTCGTGCGTTTCGGCCAGATGCGTGTGCAGGCGACAGTCGTGCGCTGCGGCAAGCGCGGCGGTGTCGCGCATCAGTTCCGGCGTGACTGAAAACGGCGAACACGGGGCCAGCGCGATCTGCACCATGGCGCCGGGCGCGCGGTCGTGATGGCGCGCGATCAGGCGTTCGCTGTCGGCCAGGATCGTGTCGTGATCCTGCACCACTTCGCGCGGCGGCAATCCGCCCTGATCGCGCGACAGGCTCATCGATCCGCGCGTCAGCACCACGCGCAGGCCCAGCTTTCGCGCCGCTTCGACCTGAATGTCGATCGCGTGTTCGAGCCCTGCGGGAAAGACATAGTGATGATCGGCCGCGCAAGTCACGCCCGACAGCAACAATTCGGCCATGGCCAGTTCGCTCGACAGCGCGACCGCTTCGGGCGTCAGCCTTTGCCAGATCGGATAGAGCGCGCCCAGCCAGTCAAACAGCGCGCGGTTGATCGCGGCGGGATGCGCGCGGGTCAGCGTCTGGTAAAAATGGTGATGCGTGTTGATCAGGCCGGGCAGCACGACATGGTTGCCCGCATCGATCACCCGGTCGACGGGCGCTGCGGGTTTGCGCCCCGCCGCCACGCATTCGGCGATCACGCCATCGGCAATGACCAGCCCGCCTTCGGCCCCTTCGGCAAGGATCGCCGCCGGATTTTGCAACCAGATCCGCATGATTTTCGCGCAGCTCCCCTTTTGCCTTGATGCGCCTTCTCGAAAGCTTTGGCGCGCGCAAGTCAAGCCGGGCGGGAACGCTTGTCACAGCCTTGCTGCGGGAACCACATTCCAGCGCGCGATCACCGGCACATCGCCATGGCCCGGCTTGGGGCCCAACACGCTGATCGAGGCGGGCTCGAGCGCGAAATGGTCGGCTTGCGCGCCGGTCAGGCCGATCCAGCGCGCGCCGAGCAAACAGCCGAACTGCCCATGCGAAAACAGCGCGATGGTGCCTTTCAGCCCGCGCAGCCGATCAAGCAGGCGATCCGCGCGTGCGCTCGCCTGGGCCGGGGTTTCGCCGCCGGGGCCGCCGTCGCGAAAGACGTTCCAGCCCGGTTGCTGCGCCTGGATCTGGCGGGTGTCGAGCCCGTCATAGCGGCCATAGTCCCACTCGGCGAGATCGGGCTCGATCGTGGCGGAGCGCCCGGCGAGCACCAGTTCGCATGTGCGCCGCGCGCGCCGGCTCGGGCTGGTAAAGACATCGGAAAAGACGATCGGCGCCAGTATCGGGGCCAGTTCGCGCGCGCTGTCCTCGCCTGCCGCGGTCAGCGGGATGTCGCTGCGACCGGTATGCTGACCCGACAATGTCCAGCCGGTTTCGCCATGGCGGATCAGCATCACCGTTGGCAGGATCATGGCGCCAATTCCATATCCGGCCGGTATTGCCCCTGCCGCGCCGCACGATTGCAGCGGGCGCGATGGACCAGCATCGCCTGCGCCGCGGCGGCATGATCATCCCGGCCGCGCCAGATTTCGAGCGCGGGTTGCTGGATCGCGCGGGCAAAGGAAAACGACAGCGGCCAGGGCAAGGCGTGCTCCGCGCGGGCATCGAGCGCGCGGCGGCTGATGTCGTTCAGCCGGGCCGAAGCCAGTGTCGCGCCTTGTCCGCCGGACAGGAAGACCACTGCCGGGACTGCGGCGGGCACGGCGCGGCGCAGTGTGGTCAGCGTCGCCGTGGTCACCTCTTCCAGCCCGTCCTGCACCGGGCAATCCGTTCCCGGTAAAATCATGGCGGTCTTGAGAACCATGCCTTCCAGAATGACGCCCTGTTCGCACGCTTGGGCAAAGACCGCGCGCAGCACGGTTTGAGTCACTGCCGCGCAACGGCCGATGGTGTGGGGGCCTGCCATCAGCACTTCGGGCTCGACCACGGGCACCAGCCCGGCTTCTTGCGCCAGCGCGGCATAGCGCGCCAGCGTGTGGGCATTGGCCATGATGCATCCCTCGCTCGGGCCTTGGGCACTTATCGTGAAGACCGCGCGCCATTTGGCAAAGCGGGCGCCCATCGCGGCATAAGCGGCCAGCCGCTGGCGCAGGCGATCGAGGCCCTCGGTGACTTTTTCGCCGGGGCAGCGGGGCAGATCGGTGGTGCCGGCGTCGACCTTGATTCCGGCAACGATGCCCGCCTTGGCCAGCAGACCGAGAAAGCCGACCTTGTTGCGATCCGATTGGCGGATGGTTTCGTCATAGAGGATGACGCCGCTGATCGCATCGCCAAGGCCTGGGGTGGTGATGATCAGCTCGCGCCAGGCGCGCCTTGCATCCTCGGTCTGGGCAATGCCCAGCGCGGCGAAGCGACGGTTGCAGGTGGGGTTGCTTTCGTCGATCGCCAGCAGGCCCTTGCCGTCGGCCACCAGTTGCCTTGCGATGCGGGCAAGCGTGCCGATCATGCCGCAGGCGTCCATGTCCAATCGAGAATCTCGGGCAGATCGATGCCATGCATGGCGATATGGTGGGTATGCGTGGCAAGCTTGTCGCGCATCGTCTGGGCGAGCCAGGCGCCCCGGCTGCCGGTGTGGGGCAACTGATTGACCGCGTCGATGACGAGGTGAAACCGATCGAGCCCGTTTTGCACGCGGATGTCGAAAGGCGTGGTGATCGTGCCCTCTTCGCAATAGCCATGGACATGCAGATTGCGATTGGCGCGCGCGAAAGCCAGGCGCCGGATCAGGCCGGGATAGCCGTGAAAGGCAAAAATGACCGGCTGGCCCCGGGTAAACAGCGAATCGAAATCCCTGTCGTTCAGGCCATGGGGGTTTTCCTCGATCGGTTGCAGCTTGACCAGATCGACCACATTGATCACCCGCACGCGGATTTCGGGAAGCTGTGCGCGCAGGATCATGACCGCGGCCAGCACTTCGAGCGTGGGCGTATCCCCGCAACAGGCCATGATCAGATCGGGCTCGGCACTGTCATCGCTCCAGTCGCTGCTCGCCCATTTCCAGATGCCGATGCCTTGCGCGCAATGGGTCACGGCGGCCTCGATGCTCAGCCACTGCGGCATGACATGCTTGCCCGCGACCACCACGTTCAGATGGTCGCGGCTGCGCAGGCAATGATCGACGACGGCCAGCAGGCAATTGCTGTCGGGCGGCAAAAAGGCGCGCGCGATGCCGGCCTTTTTGCTCAGGACATGATCGAGAAAGCCCGGATCCTGATGGGTATAGCCGTTGTGATCCTGTTGCCAGACATGCGAGGCGAGCAGGAAATTGAGCGAGGCGATCGACCGACGCCACGGCAATTCGGCGCAGACTTTCAGCCACTTGGCATGTTGGCTGGCCATCGAATCGACGATCCGGACAAAGGCTTCGTAGCTGGCAAAGACCCCGTGGCGCCCGGTCAACAGATAGCCTTCGAGCCAGCCCTCGCATTGATGTTCCGACAGCATGGAATCGAGCACCCGGCCTTTGGGAGCCAGGCATTGGTCGTTGTCGATAATGGCCTCTTCCCATTGTCGATCGGTCACTTCGAAGATCGCGCCAAGCATGTTCGAGGTCGTTTCATCGGGGCCGAACACGCGGAACGTGCCCGGTTGCCCAGCCCCCTGATTGCGCGACACGACATCGCGTAAAAACCCGCCGAGCACGCCCATGTCCGACGCGGTGACGCTGCCGGGCGCCGCCAGGGCAACCGCATGGTCGCGATATTCGGGCATGTGCAGATCGTGCAGCAACAGGCCGCCGTTGGCGTGGGGATTGGCGCCCATGCGGCGAAGACCCTTGGGGGCCAGCGCGGCAATTTCGGGCATCAGCCTACCGTCTGCGTCGAACAGCTCTTCGGGGCGGTAGCTTTTCATCCAGGCTTCGAGCAGCGCGACATGGTCGGGATGTGCGGGATCGACCAGTAAAGGCACCTGATGCGCGCGGCATGTGCCCTCGATGGCCAGTCCGTCGACCACTTTGGGCCCGGTCCAGCCTTTTGGCGAACGCAGCACGATCATCGGCCAGCGCGGACGGCGCCCGCCCTCATCATAGTCTTGCCGCGGCGGACGCTTGCCCAGGCGGGCGGCATCCTGAATGCGGTGAATCTCGGCGATGGCGGTATCGACTGTGCGGGCCATCGCCTGATGCATCGCGGCAGGATCATCGCCTTCGACAAACAGCGGCGCCCAGCCGCACCCGACCAGAAAACATTCCAGCTCGGCATGATCGATCCGGGCGAGAATCGTCGGGTTGTTGATCTTGTAGCCGTTGAGATGAAGGATCGGCAGCACCGCGCCATCGGTCGCGGGGTTGAGAAACTTGTTCGAATGCCATGATGTGGCCAGCGGGCCGGTCTCGGCCTCGCCATCGCCGATCACGCAGGCGACGATCAGCGCTGGATTGTCGAATGCCGCGCCGAATGCGTGGCTCAGCGAATAGCCCAGCTCGCCGCCTTCATGAATCGATCCGGGCGTGGTCGGCGCGACATGGCTCGAAATCCCGCCGGGAAAGGAAAACTGGTTGAACAGGCGTTTCATCCCGGTCTCGTCCCGGCTCACATCGGGATAGATTTCGCTGTAGCTGCCTTCGAGCCAGGTGCTGCCGACCAGCGCCGGGCCGCCGTGGCCGGGGCCGGCAATATAGATCATGTCGAGATCGCCCGCGACGATCGCCCTGTTCAAATGCGCATAGATGAATGTCTGGCCCGGCGTGGTGCCCCAGTGACCGACAACGATCGGTTTGACATGATCGAGCGTCAGCGGTTCGCGCAGCAAGGGGTTGTCGTAGAGATAGATCTGTCCCACCGACAGATAATTGGCTGCGCGCCACCAGGCATCGATCAGCCCGGCCTCGACCGGATCGAGCGTGGGCTGGCCCGCGCTGCGTACCATCAACATGCGGCCCTGGGTCGGATCGCGCTCTGCAAGCTGCATGTCCATCGTCGGGTTTTTCCGTTCATCCGGGCTTCGGCCAAACGCGCGATGTCCAGAGTGATGGGCATACCGGGAATGCGGCCTGCAAAGGCAGGTTCGGAAACTACCCAATACTGTGCAAGGGGGCGCTCATTCCGGGATCATCGCGGCCAACAGATCGTCGATTGCCAGCGTGGCAAAGGTGGAAAAACTGTCGGCGACGGCATAAGGCAGGATCAGCGTGCGCCCGTTGACCAGCGCGCCGCAACTGTAGATGACATTGGGCACATAGCCGTCGCGTTCCAGCGTGCTGGGGCGCAACAGCGGAACGGCGAGGCGGCCCAGCACTTTGGCGGGGTCTTCCTTGTCGAGCAGGCACGCGCCGACGCAGTAATTGCGCACCGGCCCGACCCCATGGATCAGCACCAGCCAGCCCTCGTCGATCTCGATCGGGCTGCCGCAATTGCCCAGTTGCACAAATTCCCACATCCACCGTGGCGAGAGGATCTTTGTACCGTCATCCCAGTCCCGCAAATCGTCCGAGCGCAATAGCCAGATGTTTTCATGATCGAGCCGACCAAGCGTGGCATAGCGGCCACCGATGCGCCGTGGAAACAGCGCCATACCCTTGTTGACGGCTGCGGCCCCGCGCAATGGAGTCAGCAAAAAGGTCGAAAAATCGTTCGTCTGCAACAGCTCTTCGCGGATATCCTGCCCGCTGCAGGCGGTGTAGGTGCCAAGATAGGTGACCGCGCCGTCATCCTCGACAAAGCGCACCAGCCGCAAATCCTCGATGCCGTGGCTTTGCTGCAAGGTGATCGGAAAGATCACGATTTCCGACAAGTCCCGGCATTCCCGGCATGACAGGCGCACGCCGCTGTCGTCGGGTTGCAGGATCTCGATGTGGGGTGAAGTGGCGAGCGGGCTGGCGGGGTCGAGCGTGATCGAACCGTCAGCTCCGATCATGCCGGTGCGAAAGGCGATCGATGAAATGTGCCCTTCGCCGACGCCGCGCAGCGACAGGATAAAGCGCAAGGCGCCGGGGGCGACATGGCTTTGATCGGGATGGGCGACAATGCTCGGGTTGAACAGCGCGGCGGCCTCAAAGGCGTATTCCTCGCTGAAATAGGCGCCGATCAGGTGCTGTTGCGTCAGGCTCATCGGCTGGTCTGCAATCAACGTGCCGGCAATGGCATGAAACCGGCGCAGCAGGACATCGGCGATATTGCGGTGGCGATCGGAGAAATTGGCGATCACGCGGGCAAGCTCGTCATCGAGGTCTTGTGCGGATAATGCCAGGACGCGATTGGCCAGACCCTGCGCGCGACTGGGCACGGCGCTGCCGGGCGGCGGCGGATCGTCAGCCGGGGTAAATGGCCGCAGCACCACCCGCAAAGGATCGGCGTGGAGCAGGATCGGCGAATGGTTCAGGGCGATCTCGGGAGTCATGGCATGCCGATTGCAGACAAAAAAGGGTTCATCGCAGACTTGCGGGATGAGTTTGTCAACTTTGTCACCCCGGACTTGATCCCATAGCTGTCCGGGATGACGATAATCTAAAAAAACGCACTCAAATGGCAGTTCCCGAAAATCCGCGATGACCCAAAAAAAGGGCCGCGTGTGGTGCGGCCCTTTTCTTTGGTTTCAAGCGTTTGGGGTTTCAAGCGTTTGGACCTTGAACGCTGAGGCTCAGAAGCCCGCGCCCGGACCATAGGTGATTTCCACGCGGCGGTTCTGCAGTTCGCGCACACCGTCGGCGGTGGGCACGCGCTGGTTGGCCTTGCCATAGGCATGGCTGGTGATCGCGCTGGCAGCAATGCCGTGGCTGGTCAGGTAGCCCTGGACCGCATCGTCACGACGTGCGGCAAGCCCCAGGTTGTACTTGGCCGTACCCGAAGCGTCGGTATAGCCGCCAAGCTGGATCGGCACCGAGGCGCAATTGCCATAGGACTGGATCGCGCTGTCGAGAATGTTCGCAGCTTCCGACGAGATGTCGGATTTGTCCCAGTCAAAGAACACGATGTAGGGCCCCTTGTTGCAGGAAACGGCAACCGGCGGCGGGGGAGGCGGCGGCGGCGGGGGCGGCGGCGGGGGAGGCGGCGGCGGAGCAGCAGCCGGCTCGGGAGCGGCCTGCGCCGACCGACCGAAATTATAGGTCAATGTTGCGAGCAGCGAATGCGACCGCAACGAAACGCGCTGATCATTGCCGACTTCCGAGATGAAATGGCTCGTGTCGGGGCGGAAATAGCGGTATTTTACACCCAGATCGACATTGTGGCTGATCGGCACGGTCAGCCCGGCAAGGCCCTGCCAGGCAAAGCCGTTGGAATGATCGTCGATCTGGTCGGCGTAGGCGGTATATTCGACCAGATGGGTGCGGGCATAGCCGGCGCCGCCGCCGACATAGAGCTTGATCCCGCCCCAGTGACCCAGACCGATCAGCGCGTTGGCCATGATGGCGCTCGTGCTGGTGTGTCCGCCCAGACCATTGCCGCTGGTGGCGACGATCATGCCGCCATCGACCTGACGGGCCTGTTCCTTCAGCGCCGAACGGTCATAGAAACCTTCGGCTTCAAGGCGGAAGTGGCCAAAGTCATAGCCAAGCGCCCCGCCTGCTTCCCAGCCGGTCTTGAAGCGATCAGTGTAATCATAGGCCCCGCCGGTGCTGACGATCGCACGTTCCTGTTTGACCGCGCCGCCTTCGATGGTGACATAGGGGCCGGTGTCATCGGCCCAGGCCGTCCCGGCCAGAGCGCTCGACGCAAGCGCCGCCGCGATAAAGAGTTTTTTCATGATATTTCCATTGTTTGGCCAAGGCTGACGAAAACCTCGGCGGGAACTTTGGCCCCTGATTGAGGGCCCCCCGGGTTTGGGCCGGGATTTGGTGTTGTCGATCAGTGCGGGTGAATGGGGGAGATCTTGGTGCCCTGAAGCGTCAGATCGGCCATCAGGCCCTTTTCATTGAAGGGAAAGGCGTAGACGTCCTTGGTAATGGTCGTCGTATTGGCCTCTGCGCCCGCACCCTTGTTGATGACGGCGATGCTGGGGCCGGTGCCAGCGGCAAATCCGCCGCTCTTGCGCAAATAGCGGAGCGCGGAATCGTTCATGAAGAATACCGCATAGCTGAATTTTTCAGCGCCGACCTGCAATCCCCAGGTCCCGCCGGACAAATTGTAGAAACCGGCCGGGCGACCGTTGATCAGCAGGACACCGTTGCCGCTTTCGCCGCCGAATACCAGGCCCGCCTTGAAGATCGAGGGGAACACCAGCACCGCCTTGGCATGGCTTGCAAAAAAGCGCGAGCGCGGTTCGCGCGCTTCAAGCCGGTGCAGCGCATGCCGGCCTTCGGCGGTGATTTCGGCAGCGGAGCGAGCCTGCGCCGAAGAAACTGCCAGCGGGCCCGACACGGCCGCCATGGCTACTACGGCCATGGCAAGGGATCGACAGGGAAATGTCATGCTGGCGTGCTCCAATATGGAATTTTCATGCCCGATAATTGCCGCTACACAATATGATCAAAAATGACCACAAATAATATGGCTTAATTCAGACAATATATATTCGAGATTTATTTATAACGCTCGATCGATCATTCAGGATGTGTATATGCCTGAGCTGAGCGAGTGCCGTAATTGAACGTCATTTCGATGGTTGAATACCCTCGGAATATACGCAGGAAGGGGCGGCTTTCCGGCCCCCCCCTGCACGATACGATCCTGATGCAATGACGCCGGTCGGCCGTGGGTAGATTCCGAGCCTGTGCCGCTCGACCGGCGCTTCCTAATGGTCGGATCCTGATTGTTGCTTTCGATGCAAGGGTTCACACTTCCCCCACCCTCATGTGGTGTGACCCAGCCGGACCTGATCTCGACCCGGTCAGTACCGTGCCGCATCATACTGCGCGCCGGCGGCGGTCAAACGCCGCCGGCACGCCTTTTCGGGATCGGACCTCGTTCAGCCTCGGCAAAAGCCGGTGCGCACGACATCTGAACACTGACCGCATCGTTGTGACGGTTCGGGGCAGGCATTTCGGGGCAGGGGGGTCCGATGATCGAACGGAATGCGTCCGCACGCGGATTGCGGCCCTCTATTCTTCTGCAACGGCAACCAATGGCGGAGTGCTGACAATGGATCTCAACAAACTCTATTGCATGCAGCAACGGGCGCTGATGCGGGCCGCTGCGGCGGGGGATTTGCACACACGCCAGCGCCACCAGATTGCAGCCGACCGCTGCACCGGCCGCATCGAGCGGTTTCAGCGCGACATCGGCGCGGGTATTTCCGCTCTCAGGCAAAGGGCGTCGTGATGGCGGTGACCACACGCCGGATGGCGGAGCAGTCGGGGCACGGCATGGCGGAACACGGCATGGCGGAACACGGCATGGCCGCGGGGGTGCAGGCGCTCGTGCCCGCAGGCGAACTGTTTGGACGCACGCTGGAGCCCTTGCGCTTTGCCCGGGGCCCTTTGCCCTCGGCTGACCCCCGGTCGGGTCGCGAGGCGCCAGAGCGGCCCTTGCGGATTGCATTCATCGGCAATTCCCTGCCGCGTCGCTGCGGCATTGCGACATTTACCAGCGATCTTGCGATGGCTGTCGGCGCGCTGGGCGATGGTGTCGAAACGGCGATCATCGCCATGTGCGATCCGGGTGGTCACTATGCCTGGCCGGATTCGGTTGTGCTGAGCATCGATCAGGCCGATCCGGGTGCCTATCGTGCGGCAGGCGAATTCATCAACGCGCATGGCTTCGACTGTGTCTGTCTGCAGCACGAGTTCGGCATTTACGGCGGCGAGGCGGGCGCCTATTTGCTGAGCCTGATCGCGGCGCTCAAGGTTCCGCTGGTCACCACGCTGCACACCGTGCTCGATCGGCCCGACGCGGCGCAACGGCGAGTGATGGAGGCGATCCTGGCCGCTTCGGCGCGGGTCGTGGTCATGGCGGCCAAAGGGCGCGACATCCTGATCGAAACCTTTGGCGCAGATCCGCGACGGATCGCGATCATTCCCCACGGCATTCCCGATGCCCGGTTCGAAACCCCCGATCGGGCCAAGCGGCGGTTGGGCCTTGCCGGTCGCAAAGTGATCCTGACTTTTGGGCTGATCGGCCGGAACAAGGGGATCGAGACGATGATCGAGGCCATGCCTGCGATCCTCGCCGGATCGCCCGATGCGCTCTATATCCTGATGGGCGCAACGCATCCCCACCTTTTGCGCGACGAAGGCGAGGCCTATCGCGAAAGCCTGCAGGCGCGGGTGCGCGCGCTGGGGCTTGAAGACCATGTTCTGTTCATCAATCGCTTTGTCGATCGCCCCGAACTGCTCGAACAGATTGCCGCCTGCGACATCTATGTCACGCCCTATCCGATGGCCGCGCAGTTGACATCGGGGGCGCTGGCCTATTCGCACGGGGCGGGCCGACCGGTGGTTTCGACGCCCTATTGGCATGCGGCCGAATTGCTGGCCGATGGCTCCGGGGTGCTCGTCCCGTTTGGCGATCCGGAACGACTGGGTCAGGCTGTGGTCGCGCTTTTGGGTGATGAGGCGGCGCGGCTGGCGATGGGGCGCAAGGCCTATGCCGCCAGCCGCCCGACCGTCTGGGCCGAGACCGCCGCGCGCTATGTCGAATGCTTTCGCGGCGCGCTTCCCCCGCTTGCCCAATCCCAGTTTGCCCAATCCCTGCCTTCGCTGCGTAGTTTCCGAGGCTCCTGCGCACAGGGCGTGGCCGGTACGTTTCAGCCCGACAGCCGGACAGCCCTTCTGCCCTCTTGCTGAGCACGCCCCCCAGTCGAAACGAGGCTATGATGACCGATCACGAAACGCTTCCTGCCGCCGCCGTCGGCACATTTGACAGCCATGCCGCCGCCGAAGCCGCCATCAAGGAACTCAGCCTTGCCGGCTTTGACATCACGCACCTGAGCGTGGTCGGCAAAGGCTATCACACCGATGAACACATCACCGGATTCTACAACCAGGGCGATCGCGTCCGTTTCTGGGGCACGCGCGGTGCGTTCTGGGGCGGGCTGTGGGGGCTGTTCTTTGGCGGCGTGTTTCTGGTCGCGCCGGTGGTTGGCCCGGTGGTCGTGCTCGGCCATCTGGGGGCGATCATCATCGCTGCGCTGGAAAGCGCGGTTGCGGTCGGCGGGGTCAGCGCGCTTTCTGCCGCGCTCTATGGCATCGGCATCCCCAAGGACAGCGTGCTGCAATACGAAACCGCGATTGCCGCCGACGGCTTTCTGGTCATTGCCCACGATACGCCCGACCGTATCGAAACGGCGCGCAAGGTTCTTGCGGCTGCCGGCGCATCGCAAGTCGATGTGCATGAAGGGTTGGTTCACAAGACTGCCGCAGCGACGGCATGACGGATCGGGGGGTGGCTTCCGGTCACCCCCCGGAAATCAGTACCTTGCGCGCGAGTTCGGGAATCGATTTCGCGCCCATGCGTTGCATGATTTCGGCGCGGTGATTTTCGACCGTTCGCTGGCTTATGCCGAGGTCGGCCGCGATATTCTTGCTGGGATGTCCGGCCAGCACCATGGTCATGACTTCCTTTTGCCGCGCGGTCAGCGCCCCCGCCCGCTGTGCGGCGTCGGCATGGGCTTCGTCGACCAAGCGAATATCGCGCGATTGCGCGGTCGCGCGATGGATGCTGGCCAAAAGATCGGCGCTGCCCACCGGCTTTTCGATGAATTCGCTGGCCCCTGCGCGCATCGCTTCGACCGCGAGCCCGACATCGCCGTCGCCGGTGATCATGATCACCGGAACATGATCGCCGCGCGCGCGCAGCTTGCCCAAAAGGCCGATTCCGCTCAGGCCGGGCAAATGGGCATCGATCAGCAGGCAACCGGCGGTGCCCGGGCGATAGGCTGCCAGAAACGCCTCGGCGCTGGCGAAATCCATGACTGCCTGCCCATCGTTCAGCAGCAGATCACGTATCGGCAGGCGAATTTGCGCCTCGTCGTCGATGATATACGTCACCGCCGCTCGATCCCCCGGCCCAAGCGTTCCCGTCCCAACCGTTCCCGCCGCAGCAACGCCGGAAGCTGAGGCGATGACCGCACCGGAGCAAAGCTGTCCGATCGCGCGCATCAGCGCCTCGGGTTCGACGGGTTTGCTCAGATGGATGCAAGCCTCGTTGGCGATTTGCGCCACGGCGTCGGTCGAAATGTCGCCCGTCAGGACAATGGCGGGCAGATCCTTCCGCAGCATGGCGCGCAAACCGGCCAGCAATTCGATCCCGGTTTTTCCGCCGGGCAGATTGTAATCGGTCAACAGAATATCGGGCCGGATCGCGCCTTTCGCGATCAATTCCATCGCGACGGCGGCATCCGGCGCACAACTGACACTGTGCCCCCGGGATCGCAGCAATTGCGCGAGCAGGTCGAGCAGATCCGGATCGTCCTCGACCACGACGATTGCCGAGCGGTGACGCGCGCTCGGGGCCGTGTCGCTTGGCAAAGCGGTGTTTTCCGCGTCCGGCCCGGTCTGCGGCTCTGCCTCGGGAGAGGGCGGCGCATCGTCGGTGCGGCATGGCACCGTGACGGCAAAGACCGAGCCCTTGCCGGGGACCGAGCGGACATCGATGGTATGGCCGAGCAAGTCGCCGAGCCGCTGCACGATTGCCAGCCCGAGCCCGAGTCCCTGGTTACGGTTGCGCGCGGGATTGTCGACCTGGTGAAATTCTTCGAAAATCGCCTGAAGCTGGTCTTCTTCGATGCCGATGCCGCTGTCGCGCACTTCGATGCGCAGATTCCCGCCGCGATGGCGACAGGCGATCACGATCCTGCCTTGACGGGTATATTTGACCGCGTTGCCCAGCAGGTTGCGGATAATCTGTTCGAGCAGCAGGGGGTCGCTTTCGACGCGGGCAGCAGACGGCAGCACGGTCAGCGACAGGCCGCGCGCCTCGGCCAGCGGCATGAATTCATCGCGCAACCGGTCGAGCATCCCGGTTACGCAAAAGACCTTGCGATGCGGATTGACCGCGCCGACTTCGATCTGGTTGATATTGAGCAGGACGTCGAGCATCCCCGACAGACCGCGCAGCGTCTGATCGAACCGGGCAAACAGATCGCCCGCCCGCCGGGCCGGATCGCCCTCGTTCAGCGCATGGGCCAGCTGATCCTTGAGCAGCGTCAGCACTTGCAGCGGCTGACGCAGATCATGGCTGGCGGCGGCCAGAAAGCGCGACTTGGCCACATTTGCGCGCTCGGCTTCGTGTTTGGCGGCTTCAAACGCGGCGATGCTCTGTTTGCGTTCGGTAATGTCGGCAAACGTGATCACGACGCCCTGAACGCGGCTGTCATGCGCCCGATAGGGGAAAATCCGCCGCATGAACCAGACATTGTCGGGCGCTGCAACTTCGCGCTCGATCGTCGCGCCGTCGGTCAGCACCAGTTGCGCATCGATCAGCAGGTCGGGATCATCGGCGACGGGGCGCAAATCGGCGAGCGGCCGACCGAGATCGCCGGGAATGACATTGAACAGCGGCTTGATCGCGGGCGTAAAGAACCGGATTTTCAGGTCCGTATCGAGGAACATCGTTCCGACATTGGTGCTGTAGAGCACATTTTGCAGATCGTCCGACGCCAGCCGCTGGCGATCGAGCGTTTCCTGAAGCTGGCTGTTGAGCGCGGTCAGTTCTTCATTGAGCGATTGCAGCTCTTCCTTCGAGGTCAGCAGTTCCTCGTTTGCGGACTGAAACTCTTCGTTAACCGAAAGAGCCTCTTCATTGATCGATTTGTGTTCCTGATTGATGATTTCGCGTTGCTGGATCGAGGCCTGGAGGTCGGCCTGTGTTTCGGCCAACTCGCGCTCAAGCTCGGCAATGCGTGCGCCATCGGTGGGCGTATGGTCGGTCGATGCCTGTGGGTCCGGCGCCGGTTCCTCGATAAAGCAGACCAGCATCAGGTTTTCAGAGGTTTCAGCCAGGCATTCGACGGTGATCCTGAACCAGATCGTGGCACCATCGGCCGTCAGGCGGGTGCGTCCGCCGTCGACACGCAGTTCGCCCTTGATGGCGCGGTTGATCGCCAGCCTGAGCCGCGTGCGCAAGGCGGGCGAGGCCATGGCCAACAGATCGAGCGTCGCATAGCCGGGCGCCACGCGCAGGAAACGGTTCGTCGGCCCGATCGAGAACAGGCATTCGTGCTGGCGATTGATCAGCACGGCTGCCGGCGCATAGTGGGCCAGCACCGCCCGGTTGCAGAGGTCGGCAAGGTTTGCCTGTCGCGTGGATGGCGCGGGCCGGTCGTCACGCGCCAGCACCGGCAGCTTGTCGGTAAAGCTGAACGGAAAACCGGCTTCACCCTGACGACTGTGGGCAATGTGGCGATAGCAGCCCTCGGCGCCGATAATGGGCGCGAACCGGTCTTCGGCCTTGCCGACCGTTTCGGATGTCCCGAGCACGAGTGTGCCGCCCTCTTTGAGCGCGAAATGAAACAGCGTGAGAACTTTGGCCTGGGCCTGGGTGTTCAGATAGATCAGCAAATTGCGGCAGGTGATCAGATCGATGCGCGAAAACGGCGGATCGGTCAGCACGTTCTGGACCGAAAACACCACTTGCCCGCGCAAGGCGGGGGCCACGCGGTATCCGCCCTCTTCGGCGATGAAATGGCGCGCCAGTCGCTCTGCCGGGACATGGGCCGTAATATCGGGCTGATAAAAACCCTCGCGCGCAATCGCGATGGCATCGGGATCGATGTCGGATGCGAAAATCTGCAGCTTGATGTCGCGCCGGGCTTCGGAGAGCGCATCCTGGCAGATCATGGCCATCGAATAGGCCTCTTCGCCCGTACTGCATCCCGCCACCCATATCCGCAGCGCTTGCCCCGAGGGTAACTGGCGGATCGTTTCGGGCAGGATCGTGGCTTCGAGCGTCTCGAACACTTTGGGATCGCGGAAAAAATTCGTGACGTTGATCAAAAGGTCACTGGCCAGCCGGTCGCATTCCGCAGGCTCGTCGCGCAAGCGTTCGAGATAGCCGACGAGATCGGCCGGAGGCAGCGCCAGCAGGGCCATGCGCCGGGCGATCCGCCGCGCCATCGTGCCCGGCTTGTATGGCAGGAAATCGTGCCCGGTCTTGTCTCGCAGGAAGCTGAGAATGGCGACCAGATCCGCTCCGTGATCGCCGCTGCCTGCCGGGGTCGCTGCGTCTGCCGGGGGTATTTTGCTTGCGGCCATGTCGCACAGCGCGGCGGGCATGTCGGCGAGCGCCAGAACGCGATCGACCAGGCCGGAGTCGATCGCGCTGCGCGGCATGCCGGTGTATTCGGCTTCATCGGGCGCCTGGGCGATGGCATGGCCGCCCGCCTGCTTGAGCGCGGGCAATCCGGCGCTGCCGTCGGCGCCGGTGCCCGACAGAAATACCGCGATGGTCTGTGCGCCGCAGGATTGGGCCAGCGATTTCAGCAGGTAATCGAAGGGAAGCCGCGCCCCGTGGCGCGCATCGGGCGGGGACAAGTGCAAGGCCCCGGCCCGTACCGAAAGATAGCTTCCCGGCGGGATGACATAGACCGTATCGGCGACGATCGGGCAGCCTTCGTTCGCCGCGACGACCTCCATCGCGGTATGTTCGGCCAGCAATTCGACCAACAGGCTCTTGTGCGTCGGGTCGAGATGCTGGACGACGATGAACGCCATGCCCGACGTTGCCGGCACTGCGTCGAGCAGCCGCGACGTCGCTTCCAATCCGCCCGCCGATGCTCCGATCGCGACAATGACAACGTTTGCGGCAGGCACTTGCGAGGGGCTTGGCATGGCATCGATCGGATTCAACGGCTTCGCCCGATCGCCATGGTGGTGGCTTTGCAGCGCACGCAATGACTCATAGTGTTCCCCTTAGGCAGGGGAGCATATCACGCCGATCGCGCAACGGCGCATGGATAATACCGGTCGTCATCCGATTGCCGCGACGACGGGCGGTGACGCATTGAGCGCGTTGATCGAAATCGGGAATGCGGTTAGCGGGGCGCAAGGTCGGTTGCCGCGCGCTTTGCCTGCGGTTGGCGCGTTTCATGCCCGATCGATAGGAGATACCGCAGTCGCATGACTCAAACTTCGCAGCAGACCGATGCACGTGCGCGCCGGTGGCGCCGCCTGGCGATGGGCGGCATCTGTCTGGTCACGGCAGGCCTGCCTTTCGGGGCCCGGGCGGCGGAAGCCGACGGCCCTGCGACCGACGCCGCCTCGATTACGGTGATCGGTCATCCCGATCCCGAAGGGCTTTTGCCGACGCAGACCGAGCCCAAATCGGTCAGCGCGATCGCGACGGCGTTCATCGAAAAGCAGGCGCCGACGCTCAATGCCTTTCAACTGGTCAATCTGCTGCCCGGTGCAAATGTCTCGTCAAGCGATCCCTATGGTCTGTCGGCGACGTCGAGCCTGACTTTGCGGGGGCTGGGCCAGGACGAGATCGGCGTCCTGATGGAAGGCGCGCCGCAAAACGACATCGGGTATTATGTCGCCTATCCCGCGCAGTTTGCCGATGCGGAAAACGTGCAGCAGGTGGTGCTGAGCCAGGGTGCGGTCGACATCGATTCACCCCTCGTCAACGGTGCGGGCGGGCTGCTGTCACTGCATCTCGACGATCCGCACCGCACGTTTGGCGTGGCTGTCGATGGATCGCTCGGCTCGTATAACGAACGGCGCGTGTTTGCGCGGGTGGACAGCGGAGAGATCGGCAATACCGGCCTGAGGGCGTTTGTCTCCTATTCCAACAACCGCGCGGACAACTGGCGCGGGGCGGGCTATGATTTGCGCCAGCATGTCGATGCCAAGATCGAAAAGGAATGGGGCGATGGCAATCGCGCCAGCCTCGCCTTTTCCTATAACGAGGCCAAGACGTCGACCTATCCGAGCCCCGCGCTGGCCGACTGGCAGGCCTATGGCCGCAGCTTCAATTACGATTCCGGCTATACCAGCGGCGATACCGCTTACTGGCGGTTCTATCGCAGCCCGTTTCGCAACGAATATGTCTCGGCCCCGGTCCATCTCGCCCTGTCGGACCGACTGACGCTCGATTCCACGCTCTATCTGCAATTCGGCTATGGCAATTCGCCATATGGCACGCAGTTGACCGCGGTCGGCAATACGCTCGGCACCGAAGTGCTGACCCAGCCGATCGCTCTGCCCGGCGCGGTCGACGGGACGGCGACGGTGCTCGGCAACTTTACCGGGCAGCAGTTTCGCGGCGGCGATGTGGCCAGGCTGACGTATGCGGCGGGTGCCCATACGCTGAGCGGCGGGCTGTGGTTCGATTATGGCAATGACCACGATGTCGAAAGCTTCACGGCGGTCGACGGCAACGGCAATCCGCTCGACGAATGGGGCCATACCGCACAGGCCATCCATACCGCCGACGGCAGGCTTCTGGCTGCGCTCGACGAACGCACGACGACGGTGATCAAGGGCTTCTTTGTGGCCGACCGCATCGCGCTGACGCCCCGGCTGACGCTGGAGGCGGGCTTCAAGGGCGTCGATGTCCTGCATAACGGCATGAACTATCTTCCGGGGCCGCAAAGCGGGGTCCATTTCGACAGCTTTGCCGCCTTGCCGCGCGCGGCGCTGCATTATCAGATCGACAAGCGCAGCCAGGTGTTTGCCGATGTCACGACCAATTTTCGCGCGCCGGATGAATATACGCTCTACAATACCTATTACGGCGGGGCGCCGAGCGGGCAGGGGACATCCGCGCTCAGGAACGAATATTCGATCTCCGGGGAAATCGGCTATCGTTATGTCGGGCCCAATCTCTCGGGCACGGTCACCGCGTTTCATTACAATTTCCGCAATCGGCAATTGGCGACCATCGCCAATGTCGATGGCGCGCTGATCAATACGACGCTCAATGCCGGGCACCAGACGAGCTATGGGCTCGACGGCGAAATCGACTGGCGTCCGATCGAAGGGCTGAGCTTTTATGCTTCGGGCGAATATCTCCATGCCCGGCTTGACGATGATTTGCCGGTCGCCGGCGACTTGCTGCCCACTGCGGGCAAGCACGCGGTATCCAGCCCCGACTGGCAATTCGGCCTGGGCGGCACGTATGACGACAAGCGCCTGTTCGGCAGTTTCGCGCTCAAATATGTGGATCGGCAATATTCGACATTCATGAATGACGAAAGCATCGCCGGTTATGCCACGCTCGATCTGTCGGTCGGCGTGCATCTGGCCGGGCTGATCGACCGGAAGCGGACGGACGTGCGGCTCAACGTGATCAATCTCACCAACCCGCATGTCCTGTCGGGCGTGCAGCAGATCACGACCAATGCGCTCGATACGACTGGCCGGGGCGGCACGACGATCGCCGGATCTGCGCCGACTTACTATATCGGCAGCGGGCGCGCCTTTGTCGTCACGCTGGCGCGTCAGTTCTGACGCCGATGATCGCACGGGAAATGCGCCTTGGTTCGTGCCTTCGTCAGCGCCTTGCCGGGCTGATCGATTGATGGCCCCGGAATCCGATCAGGCACCGCCCCATCTTGTCCACGGCATGGGCACCGATCTCGAAGCGCCGAGCTGGCCGATGATTACCGGGCACGAGGCGCACGAGGTTCTGGCGGCGTTTCCGCAAGCCGGTCGGCTGGAGGGGCTGGGCTGGCATTCGCCGCGCCCGTTTTCTGCGGCGACACTGGTTGCGACCAGCAGCGGCGATCTGTTTCTCAAGCGCCATCATCGCAGTGTGCGCGATGTCGAAGGGCTCGCCGCAGAACATGCCTTCATCGCCCATCTCGCGGCGCGCGGCATGCCCGTTGTCGAAGTCCTGCAAACCGGGGCGGGGGCCACTGCGCTGACGCTCGGGGAATGGACCTGGGAAGTCCATCGCAAGGCGGACGGGCTCGATCTCTATCGCGAGCGGCAGTCGTGGACGCCCTGGCTGACCGATGGCCACGCCCGCGCGGGCGGCGCGGCGCTGGCCCGGCTGCATCGCGCGGCTCAGGACTTTGCGGCGCCCGCCCGCTCTGCCCAATCGCTGCTCGCCAGTTTGACGATCCTGACCTGTGCGGACCCGCTGGCCGGGGCGGAGCGCTATATCCGGGCCCGCCCGGCGCTGGCGGACTATCTGGCCGACAAGGACTGGCGCGCGACTTTGGCGCGGCTGTTCGCCGTGTTCGAAGTGGATCGGCTGGCGCCCGCGCTCGCCGCAGAGGCGGCGATCTGGACGCACAACGACTGGCACCCGTCAAACCTGCTGTGGACGCCCGATGGCGGCGTGGCCACGGTGCTCGATTTCGGCCTTTCCGATCGCACGTGCGCGCTGCATGATCTGGCGACTGCGCTGGAGCGCAGCGCGGTGCGCTGGCTGGAACTGGGCGGGCTGGAACTGGGCGGGGACGCCGCCATCGGTGACCCTGTGGCGGCGCGCGCGCTGCTTGCCGGCTATTGCGCGGTGCGCCCGCTGACAGCGCCCGAACGCGACTTGCTGGTGCGCCTTGTACCCGTTGTCCACCTTGAATTCGCGCTGTCCGAGATCGCCTATTTCCACGGCGTCGTGGGCCGTCGGGACTATGCCGATCTGGCCTGGCACGACTATCTGATCGGCCATGCCGAATGGTTTCTGACTGCGTCCGGTCGCGCCTTGCTGGCAGAAGTGGGCTCGCTATGAACGAGACACGATCCCCCGTTCCCGTTCAGGGCTGATCCGCCTCATATGTCGCTGCTTGAAATCATCGCCGTCGCGGTCAGCTTTCTGGCCATCTGGCTGACCGCGCGTCGGCACATGCTGTGCTGGCCGCTGGGGATGCTGTCCTGTGCTTTGTATTTCAAGCTTTTCCTTGATGTGCGGCTCTATGCCGACATGGTGCTGCAAGTGCTGTTCGGGCTGTCGATCGTCTATGGCTGGTATGCCTGGGCGCACGGACGCCAGGCCGAGGGCAAAGTCGCGGTACGGCCCTTGCCGATGGGCGAAGCCGTCGCCGGGCTTGGCGCAGGGGCGCTGGGCGCGCTGGCGATCGGTTGGTTTACCAGCCATTATACCAATGCCGCGCTGCCGTGGATCGATTCCACGCTGAGCAGTTTCAGCCTTGTCGCGCAATTGTGGACGGCGCGCCGCCATCGCGCCAACTGGCTGCTGTGGATCGCGGTCGACAGCGCCTATGTCGGCATGTTTGTCTTCAAGGGGCTGTGGCTGACCGCCGGGCTCTATGCGGCGATGACCGTGCTTGCCGGGTTCGGCTACAAGCGCTGGCTGCACGCGCAGGCGGCCTGATCCCGGTGACCTGATCGCGGTAAGCCGCGCCTCCGGCCTGCCTGCCTTGCCGAGCCGCAAGGTTCGATGC
>Ga0302198_10001601_pt1 | contig 24690 bp, 23 predicted proteins | sample II_Bog_N2_2_FD_193521 | JGI IMG/M metagenome (GOLD analysis project Ga0302198, IMG submission 193521) | Peat permafrost microbial communities from Stordalen Mire near Abisko, Sweden - II_Bog_N2_2 | ecosystem: Environmental > Terrestrial > Soil > Wetlands > Peat | place: Sweden: Abisko... | reverse complement strand
TGAGACGCTTGGTCTGCGCGCTGGCGATATCGCTGACGGCCTCCACGGCCTGGCGTCTGCGGTGGAGCGTGCAATGCGCGACATTCCGGCGTTGGTGCCGATCGACGGCTTGCAGGCGCGCGGGGCTGGATGGGCTGACGCGCCCAGCATCTTCACCTTTGCGGTTCGCGACCCGGGGGCGCCGAAGCGATTGCTGCCGGCAGCGGAGCTGCGGCTGCTGTACGAGCAGCTTGCGCGCAACGGCATATTGCTCGGCCAGCCTGTCGATCTAGGATCGTTCGGCGGACTGCGAATCGCGATCGGCGCAAGGGACCTACTCGATTCCCGTGCGGCCGGGCGCCTCGATCTCGTCTTTGATGCCCTGGCGAATGTCACGGCATCGTCGGGCTCGTGGCGCCGCGCCGCGACGCCGGGGCGCTCCTAGACTTCCCCGCAACATCAGGCGTGGCTGTTCAAGCAGTGGGAGACTGGCGTGCGCACTCTGTTGTCCCGGCTCACCCGCCTCAAGCCGGCCCCGTGGGTGGCGTGGCTCGTGCTGAGCGCGATGCTGTTCCTGGCGGGCTCCGCGAGCTTCGCCCTGGGCGGCGCGCACCATGGCGCCCAACTTGGGTTCATGGGCGCCCTTATCGCGGTGGCGATGATCGTTGCGTTCGTGCGGTAGCAAATGATAACAAACACAATCAAGTGATGTCTCGGTTGGAAGCCCGGAAGCGGTGATTGCGACCAGCCGTTCGCTAGTCAGCGCGGCATTCAGCATCCCTCGTCCTCTGAGAGGAGGAAGGTTGTGGGCCCGACCAATTTGGTTCTCCTTGAGCATCTGACGTATAGTGTTTGGCTCATGGTCATGGTCGCGGCAATGGCGGCGGTTGCGGCGCTGGTGGTATGCGAGCGGTCCGTCGTCGACCGCAGTGGTTTCTTGTTGATACTCGCAGCGGCCGCGTTCATTGCGGTGGCCAGCATGACCTGGCTGTCGGGGCTTGTTGGCGAGGCTTTCGAAGCCGGCGCGATCTGGGCTTCCAAGGTAGTGCCAGGTCCGGGTTTGTTGAGCGCGGCCGGCGCTTTGCATCTCCTATCGGACCTGCTGTTCGCGGCGGCCGCGATCGGCTTTGGCGCGATGGTGGCGCGAAAGCTCGCCAAATATCGTGCCCGGCGCGCTCAAGCGGCGGTTGCCGAGGTTTTCCGGCGGCACCGTGCGCAGCAGATTGGCGCCGCCGGCGAGGGCCTGGTGGCCTGCGAGCTGGCCGGGCTCGGGTGGCCGACGCTGCGCAATGTCATTCTGGGCGACAGCGGCAGGACGGTCGAGATCGATATCCTCCTGCGCGTCAGCGACGGCATCGTGGCGCTGGAGGTCAAGAGCTGGGGCGGCTTCATCGCGGGGACCGACGTCGCCACTTACTGGACGCAGTACATTTCGGGCGGCGAAACCAAACTCCTTAACCCGGCGGTCCAGAATCTCGCGCACGTGCGGGCGCTGGAACGCTTCGTGGGCGATCCCGCCTTGAGCGTGCGCGGCTTTGTCGTCTCGGCCGGCCGCGCCCAGTTCTCGGACGGCATAGCGCACATTCCGGTCCCGGTCGCGGCCCTTCGGGGAGTGCTGAGCCAGCATGTGCAGGTCGCTCTCATGGACCAAGGACGAATCGACGCTGCCTGGCGACGGCTTGTCCATGAGGCTCACCAGAGCGACGCGCGCCGGTCCGTTCATGGCGCGTATGTCGCCCGCCGCCAGTCCGGCAGGCGGGGGCGTGCCGCGGCTGAGTGACTGACCAAAAAAAGCGCCCGCCGTTTTCATACCGCTGCCGTATCACCGGCTCGGTTCCAACCTCAAACCCCGAGGACCGTGATGCCACGACGACTCCCAACCTTACTCGCTCTCCTGGCGTTGGTGATCACTCCGGTCGCCATCCAGGCCCTGCCGACCACGGGCCTTACTGACGGGGCCTTGCTGCGGGGCGCGACAGACCTCGCGCGGCGCTATGACGCCAGCTACGCCGCCAGAGATCCCGCCGCCCTGGCTGCCCTGTACACGCCGGACGCGGTGCTGATACCGACGACGGGCCCGGCCTTGCGCGGCCGGGATGCGATCCGGGCGTTCTATGCCGGCCGTTTCGCCGCTGGCTCAGGCGACCACGAAATCAAAGTCATCGAGGTGCACGCCCAAGGCGACGGCGGCTACGGGCTGGCCCAGTTTCGGGCGACCGTGCCGGACGCCAGCGGCGACCTCCACACCGTCAAGGGCAACATGGTTGCGGTCTATCAGCGCGATCCGGATGGCTGGCACATGCGGCTGGCCGAGCCGAGCGTGTCCAGCCCCTAGCCAGGCTGCTGGCGAGAGACTGGCAGGCGACCGCCACCGATCGAGCGGACACTGACATCTCTCACCTCCGGAGGCTCCGCGCACGGCGCCGGCAGGGCCAGGATGCAAGGGCCGCTCGCCGGCGTCTGCCGTTTGCATTCCCGCGGTGTCACCGCGTTTGGTGGAAACCGAATCCGTGCGAGGGCCGCGGCGCCACGACTCACGATTGCGGATGATACTGCTGGTCGGGGGGAAGGAGGGGTCCGGGGAACCATGGGGCCCCGCCCCTTGGTTCCCTGGGTGCCGCTGGATGTCCGTTACGTCCCCATAACGGCCTGCCTTGCCGCTTGAAGACTCGAATCTCCAGACGTGCAGCGCCGCCGGGACGGACCCGGCGGCGCTGTTAGGTTGGGGCGTCAGGCGGCGCTGGCGGCTGCTTCGGCGGTCACCACGGGCCGGCTGCGGCCCTTGGTCTTGGCGGCGGCTTTCTCGCGCGGCGGCGCGAGCTTCTTCTCAAGCCGTTCGACTTGCCGCGCCAGTTCGGCGATGCGCTGGTGCGCCTGCCGCAGTGCCAGGCGGGACTCTGCAAGCTCCCGCTGATCCGCCGCCGCTTCTTCGGCGTCGCGGGCTGACTTCTGGACGGCCCAGGCGGCGACCAGTTCGGAGTCGCTCATCGGCCGGCCGGCCCGGAACAATGCCGGCAGGTTGGGGCCGTAGGAGATGATGGCACGTCCGCTGGTGGGCGTGGTATTGTTCTGCGTAGCCTGTGACATTGGGTAGTCTCCAAGTCTAGGTTAGGCCGGACAGAGTGTTACTAGCGCCCCGTCCGGCCGCCCTGAGCATCAGGGCAATTGAAGTAAAGCATAACCCGCAGCATATGTCAAGTAACGGCGTGCGGTAACGGCTATTTGATCGCTTGTCTATTGGGCTGTACTGTTTCTATCCTCCATACAGCGCGTCCTCGACTTCTTTTTCCGTCAGCCCGGCATCCATCGCTGCTTCGGAAACTCTTTCCTCCCACCTTTTCCACATTCGGGCGTCCAGCGAGAGAGATACGTTGTCCGCTTCGGCATATTGCCGCCGATAACCCCTGAGCTGCTTAATCGCTTGCTCGCGCGCTTCGGTTGTCATCGCTTCCCTACTCATACCGACTCGACTGCGGCGATTGCCCGGTCCTGCGATCTGAACGGTCCTTCAAGCGGCGTGTCGTCTTCGCAAATCCACCAGCCGTCCTCTTCCTCCTTGACGGTCAAGACATGCCTGTACACCTTCCTTCCGCCCGCCCCGGTCTGTTCGGCCGTCGATGGGGTGCCGACGGCTTCAGCGAACAGCCCTGGATTTGCCAGCCGCCTAATCGGTTCGCAGTGGCAACGTAACGGGGCACACCAACAAATTAGGTCCCGGCCTGCAAGAGTTGCGATGATGGCCATCAGCTTTGGCTGCGTCGGTGCCCATGCTGCGAACTTTTCCACCACTTGGTCGCGGGTACCGTCGCGGCCGATGACGAAGGGGTTCCCGAGCGGGCCTGGCCTGCCGCAGTAGTAGGCGTTTGGCGGAATGCGATCGGTCTTCTTGTTGAGGATGCGGGGGAGACGCGCTTCCATGGGAATGCTCCTGCGCCGGGCGTTAAAACGAAAGCAGCGATTGAAGCGTGCCGGTGCCGAGCGCGATGGCGGCGTAGATTGCGCCGGTGAACGGCATCGCCAGGATGATCATTGCGGTCATGGTCCGGCTGACAAAGTGGTCCGGCATGCCTGCCTCCTGTTGATTGCGACAGCCCGAAGGTATGGCGGGACCGCGTGAACGGCCCCGCCTGCAGGTTGTCAGTCTCCGAAGGCTGCGAGCTGGGCGGCGGCGGCCTGCTTGCTGACCGGTTGCGCGTTCTGCTTCTCGTAGGGCTTCCACTTGTCGCCGGTAACGTGTTCGTAGGCGGCGACTGCGCCGGTGGCGGAGGCAAGCAAGAGGAACGCCTGGGCGGCGAGTTCGGCGCAGAACTGACGGGAACGGGCCAGCCTGCTTTCGAAGCCGACGGGACCATCGCGGTCTTCGTCGCGGTCATCGTTGGCGACCGGACTGTGCATGTCGCGCATCACGGTCGTGCGCTTCTGGTAGTAGTCGCCCGCGCCGCAAGCGGAAGCGACATAGGCCCCGACCAGCCGTTGCAGGTGAACCTTCATTGCCTGCGCGGACAGGGCGACGCAAAGCAGATCGGCCTGGGCCTTGAAGTGCGCCAGGGTGGTATCGCGCACTTCGTTATAGACTTCCTCAGCGGTTTGCTGGGACATCGACTCAAGTCCGAACGATCGGGCGATGTTCTCCATCAGGCCAAGGTGCGGTGCGAGTGTCCTGGCGCGCTCAAGGGTTGCCGGCTGCAGCGCGTAGGGGTCGGCTGGCCGGGCGCGCTTGTCTGACGTCGGCCGGGTGGTGGGCTTGGACTGTCCAAGCGCCTTGGTCAAAGCGTTACCGATAGCGGTGTTTTCGGTTGCCTCTGACATGGTATTAGCCTCTGTGAGAAAGTGAAGGATTTCTGGGCTCTGTATTGTTGTGGCTCTTATCTCGCCCCAACACGGTTAACATAGGTCTGTACAGCATAGAATGCAAGAGAAAAAGCGCGTGGAATATGATTATTTTCCTCTTCCTCCTGATGCCCCCTTTAATAACTACCGGGCAGCACAATCGTTGCTTTGCTCGCACTGCGCGGCGCTCGCTACTTTACTTGCTTGCGCCTGGATCACCCGAAGGGCGGAGACCCGTTCTGCACGGAGCCTGTCTGCACGGAGCCCCGTCACCGCGCTTGGGGGGCGATGGAGCGGCCCAGACGCTTGGCGGGGGGCGCCATCGTTGCCTGTTGCTTGCTGGCGCGGCAGAACACTGCGTCGGCCACAAAGCTCAATGATATCAGCCGTTTACAGTTGACAAGAGGGGTTTCGCGGCGTAGCTTTCCCGCGATCGAGAGGAGTACCGAATCGTGCAGATTGAACTGCTGCCCGGCCCGACGAACGTGATTCGCTTCCCCCTGGAAGAGCGGGTGCGTCCGTCGATCATGCTGCTGCATGAGATTGAGCCGGACGTTCGCGAGCTGATGAACCTCGCCGCGGCATTCCAGTTTACGGAGCCGAATCTGGGGGTGGAACGCGCGGCGGACCAGGAAGCCGCGGCGTACATCGCCGAGCAGATTCTGCCGGCGGAACCGCATGAGCTGAAGCTACAGCTTGATGCGCTGTTGCAGCCGGTGGTGGATGAGGCTGTCGAGGCGTGCCGGACGGCGCATGCCGCATCGAAGAGTGCGGCCGCGGCCCATGAGAAGCTGTACGAGGCCACGGTGGGCACCGGCTATTGCCTGGGGCCGCTGGAGGCGCGTGCGGCGTCGCTGACCCAGCATGCGGTGAGGCTGCTGATTGAGGCGTATAACTACTGCCAGCGGGCGCACGGTGTCAGCCGGGCGGTATGGTATGCGCGGCGTGGTGAGGCATGGCGGCCGTTTGACGCGACGGAGGAGGCGGAGCGGTTCCTCCTCGGCAAGACGGCTGCCGGCTAAGGCTGGTCAGGCCGCTGCACGGCCCTCCGCAGGGCCGCGCAGCGGCCTCCCGGCGTTGCCGTTGCGAAGCCAAGGATGCTCACCGCTGTGCCCATCCAGAGTGCGACAGCGCCTCGGTGTCGGATTGCCGGATATGGCAGCCGGTCGCACTTGCCTCTGGATCGAGCAGCAAGCAGCACGATCAGGTCTGCCACGATCCGGTCTCTGCCGGTCCGCCGCAACGCGAGGCAGTCGTCCAAGGCACGTCTGCGACTGCGCGTCGCTTCGCTGTCCTGTGCAACACGAGGCGGTCGAATACATCGAAGGGGATCGTGACGGCGTAGGGTTAGCTGGTCACGGTCAGTCCACCGCCACTGCTGTCGTGGTCGAGCGTTCGACCGAGGCCGTTGCGAGCGCTGTCGGATGCAGCCTGCAGCGAAACCATGGATGTGCCGCCGGCACGAAGATTGGCGTCCGCTTGCGAATGCTGATGACGATGAACCGGTCGGCGCTGAAGCCGGCCTTGGCGAAATGCGCCGCGGCGGGCAGACAGACCGTATCGCCGGGCGAGAGCTTGCCGAGCCACGCTTTCGCCGATGCGCGCGACGCTTTCGCGGCAGCGACCCGCGCTCGCCAGTCAGCGGTATAGCCAGGGCTCGGGATGTCCTCGACCGGTGACAGGAGGCGCATGATGCGGTCGGGGCAATCGACCTCGCACGGCCCCATCGCCTCATCCATGGCCTTGTAACCGAATCCATCCCGTGCGTTGTTCCTGAACAGGAAGACGCCGCAGAAGACGTGACTTCTGCTGCTTTCGGCGTCGGTGTTGCGGATCGCGGCGTAGATCACACCGCGGACCGCTGCGGCGTCGAGGACTTTCGTGCTGTGTCTTCGGCCGTCGCGTGAAAACTCCCGCGTCACGTACTGCACTGGCGTCTCGTGACGCAGCTTATCGTTGTGGCACAGCCATCCCATGTTGCTGCTCCGGGGATTCAGGTTGGCGGGTTACGGCTGGATGTCTTCCAGCAAACCGGGAAAGACGGCGAGGACGTGGAATGCAATGGGGTCGCTCCCGTCATCCCAGGCCTTGTAGGCGTCCATGGCGGCATCCCGCGCGTCGGCGATCGCGACATGGAGTGCGGTTTGCTGGCTGACGCTGTCGGGCAAACTGACATGCGCGGTGTAGATGTCGTGCCCGAATGTTGAGGCGTGGGTATCAGGCACCAGCAGCAGGACGGTGAAGTCGGGCATCGGATTTGACCCTTGTTGCGGTTGTGGCCGTCGCCGGCATTCGGCGTCTTGGCCGCCAGCCGGTTGGGGCGCCGGAAACGCGAAAGCCCGGCTCGGTGCCGGCCTTTTCGTAAGGACGCCTGGTGATGGAAGCGCCGGAGTGAAGCTCCGGACTGTTGCAGGGTTTGCTTTACGCTCGCTTGCCGAGCCACCCGCCGGCAACCGGTTTTGCAGCCGTCGGCATGTCCATCGCCTCGGCTACCGAGACAACGACCTTGGCCGGCTGCACCTGGCCTTCCACGATGCGCAGTCGGCCGCTGTCGAATCCATGCAGCATGTCGAGCAGGTAGGTGGGGTCGCCGGGCAACCAACGGTGGCGGTTCCAATAGTCCAGCAGGGTCTGGCGCGTTGCGGGATCACGCCGATCGAGGTCCCGGCGTGCGCGGCGCCAGAGACTGGCCCGGCGCAGTCCGTGCAGCAGCGGGTCGGCGCTGGCGCACCACCACTCGTTGCGCAGACTGGCTTTCCAGCAGCGGCCGTGCTGGTCGGCGTAGCGGCGCAGCGCGTCGGTCTGCGCTGGCATCATCGGTGGATAATCCGCTTCCGGGTGTCCGGCCATGACAGGACTCCTTTGTAACAAGTTCCACAGGTCGATGGGTTTGGCCGCCGGCGGAGCCTGAACAGCGCCTCCGGCAGGCCGCCCCGTTCCGTCGTCAGAATGGCACGAGATCTTCCATATCTGCGTCCGGCGCGTCCCACGACGCCCCCGCGGTGGCGCCTGCGGCGGGACGCGGCGCCACATTGCGGGTCTCATCGCGTCCGCCGGTCCCGGCCAACGCAGCGGCGCCCTCCCCACCCCTGGCGCTGTCGATCAGCACCAGCTCGCCCCGGAAGCGGCCGATCACCACCTCGGTGCTGTAGCGGTCCTGCCCGGTCTGGTCGGTCCACTTCCGCGTCTGCAGCGAGCCCTCGATGTAGACCTTCCGGCCTTTGCGCAGGTACCGCTCGGCCACGTCGCCGATCCGGTCGTTGAAGATCACCACGCGGTGCCACTCGGTGCGCTCCTTGCGCTCGCCGGAGGCGCGGTCGTTCCATACCTCGCTGGTGGCCAGCGTCAGGGTGACGATCTTGGCGCCGTCCTGCGTGGAGCGTACCTCCGGGTCCTTGCCCAGGTTGCCGACCAGAATGACCTTGTTCACGCTGCTCATGCTCAGTCCCTTTCCATAGGCGGCGGGCCGCAGGGGCGGCCCGCCGTTGTGTTCCTCAATCAGTGCGTTGCAATCTCCCGGTGCCGCGTCTCCTTCCGTGCCGCGCCCTTTCGGCCGGCTGCGCCAGACGAAGTTGGCGGCGGCGCCACCGCCAGCGCGACCAAGCCAGATCGGACCCGCTCCGGCTGCTCGACCATGGCCGGCCCAACAGGCGCCGGCTCGGCGATGGCGCGGTTCGCGGCTTCAGCCCGGGTCAGTGCACCTTGCAGCCGATCCTTCTCCCGTTCCGTCGCCACCGCGCGCTTCTCGCTCTCCGCGAGTGCCGCCGTCAGGTCGGCGACGCGCGCATCGCGCGCCGCAAGAGCCTCGCGCAGTCCAATCGAATCGCGCGAGAGCGCCGCTGCCTGGGCCATTGCGCTGTCGGGTTCCTCGGCAGTTTTGGCGAGCAGCTTGTCCTGCCTGGCCAGTTCGGCGTCGCTTGCCTCAAGAGCCTCCTGGGTTTGTTCGAGGGTTTCAGGACCGGGTATCTGCAGCCTCAGTCCGTCGATCTGCAGGTGCAGGCCGATGGTCTCGCGCGCGAGTGCCGCCGCCTGGGCCACCGCGCCGTCGCACTCCGCGACGGTTTCAGCGAGCAGCTTGTCCTGCCTGGCGAGTTCGCGCTGTGCCGCTTCGAGTTGGGCGTGCAGCACCGCGCTCGCGAGGTACTCGAAGCCGCCGGGTCCCGGCGATTTCACGTAGGCGACCGCGCGATGCAGGAATGCGCTCACCCTTGTCAGCAGCTTGGCTAAGATCGTGTCCATGGCGGTATCCTTTCCAGCCAGCGTGATTGCTGGCGAGTCCTGTGGGATTGCGTGCGCCGCTATGGCGGCGGTCCGTTGATCCGGCGCCCGTGGCGAGGCCGCCGCGAGCGGGCGTCGAAGTCTCAGCGTGCGCCGGAGGAAAAGCACGCAACGAGATGTTCCAGATGCTCGGCCTCGCGCCGCAGCGCGGCGATGGTGTGTGCGTGGAACCTGGTCAGACGGACGGCTTCGTCCACGTAGACGGACCACGCACCGCGGTCCCAAGTGTCCCGGTCTTCATCGCGATGTTTTGGAGAGCGCTTCCGCACGGCTGCTTCGCAGGCGGTCTCGATGATGGTCTCGATGTTGCGCAGCCGTGCGCGGCGGTCTGCCGCCGCAGCCGCCAGGGCATCCCGGTCGATGCGGCATTCCGCGCGCGCCTTGGCAAGCGGGACCATGCCCGGCCAGGTGGATTGAGGGCTGTGTCCCATGGCATTCATCAGGTCCTCCTGTGGTATGGCATGGCGCACACCGCCAGGCCGGTTGCACGATCAGGCTGCTTCGCGGTCCTCGGTGTCGGACCCGTCGTCCGGGTCACCGCTGCCGTCGGGCGGATCGGTCTCGTCACCGGCCTCCGCCTCGTAGGCGTCAAATGCCTTGGCATCGGCTATCACCGTGGCGCGTTCCTCATCGGTCAGTTCGAAGCGGGCACCCGGATAGACCCAGGTGCCGGTCGCGAACCGTTCGACCAGCGCGGCGCGCGTGTCCTTGCCGCGGGGTTTGATGGCGACGTTCACGGCGTCGGCCTCCGCTTCCAGCAATGGCTTTGGCAGGCAGCGCAGGAAGTCCTCGGTCGCCATGTTCGTCAGGAACTCACCGGCGTCGATCGCAGCACCGGCGACGAGCGCGCCCGGGCCGCTGCACGACCAGTTCTCGCGGCAGGACAGCACCTCCACGAGCATCTCGCGTGCGGCGAGACGGAGGACTTCGCTGTCGCGTGTGAGCACGTCGCCTGCGACCAGGCCGGCCGCGATCTGACGCGCCCCGCGGCTGCCGGAGTGGTTGCTGACCGCCGGCCTGATTTCGACGTTCCTGCCGCCGAGCGCGAGCAGCAGCATGCCGATCAGGGTGTCATCGTCGATCGTCCGCTGCCGAAGCGCTTCATGCAACGCGTCGGTTCGCAGATCGCCGATCATCGCCGCGCCCTTCTGCGTCACGGACCGTGGCGGCTTCACCCCGGCGTCCTCCGCGTCCGTTCCGGCTCCCGCGTTCTTCGGTGGCGCCGGCGAGTAGACGGTTGTGCGGATCTGGCCGTTGGTGTCGATGGAATGGGCGATCATGTCGCCTTCGCAAGGCTTGCCATACCTGACCTGCGCGCCTTTTGGCAGGATCGGCTGGCTATAGGCGTTGGCTTCGACGACGCAGCCATTCTCCGGCAGGTTCGCTTCCAGCCACGCCTGCTGTGCCGCCATGAACCCGTCGATCTGCGTCGTGGTGCGGCTGTCCTCACCCGCTGGCGCGAAGAGGTCTTCCTCCCACAGAACCCCGAACCTGGCCGCCTCCCCGTCGCTGAACTTCGCCACCTTGGCGCTGATCCGGTTCTTGGACAGCGAGTTCGCGATCTGCCACCAATGCGCCTGACTGTTGCGCTTCGGCTTGTTCTGCGACCAGACCGCGGCCTGCTCCTCCGTGCTGGCGGCGGCGATGGTGCGCAGCTCGTGCTCGCCCGGCATGTCGCCCTGCGCCATGCGGTCGAGCATCGCCGGGCAAATCCTTCCCAGCAGCCGCAGTTTGGCGATGTTGCGCGCCGTCACGTTGAGCGAGACCGCGATGGCCCCGTCGGTCCACCCGGCACCGGACAACGCCTCCATGGCGCGCCAGCGGTCAACCGGCCCCATGTCGGCGCGCACCACGTTCTCCGCCAGCGCGATCATGGGGCCGGGCTTGGACTCTGCCTCGTCCTGCACCAGCACGAGGATCGATTTCAGCCCGGCCTTGATGGCGGCTTTCACCCGCCGGTGTCCGGCCTCGATGGTCAGCGCGTCGGCGTCGCCGGTCTCCCGCACGAGCGGCGGCTGGCGGAGGCCGATGGTCTTGATGGAGGCAACCAACTGCCCATCGGCCTCTTTTCCCGCGGCGGTCTTGCGGGGGTTGTCCGGGTTCTCCCGGAGCTTGCGCGGATCGACTGTCCTCAGTTCCACGGTTCCGACTCCTTGCGTTATTGCCTTCCATATTTCTGGAAGACCCCGCCCCGACCGCAGCCCGGCGGCGGCGACACCATTGCCGGCGAGCGCCCCTGCCCTGCGTCAGCGCGCGACCCGCGCCTGCGGGTTGCGGGATACGCGGGGCCGGGGTGTTCGCAGCCGGCGATGGTGTCGGCGGCGTTGGGCTGCGAACCCGTCCGTCTTTCCGGCATTTTCATTTCGTGATCCTCCTGGCTGATCCGGCGCTGTGCCAACATCAGTCCAAGGGTTCCCTGCGAACGGGGCTGGCCTTCTGTTCACGTGTCCTTGTGGGACTCGCCACTGGCGCATCGCCGTGGGCATTGTCCTGCCCGTCGCGAACAGGGCATTCGACGGGCAGGGACGCCGTCACGCCTCGGCGTCGTCCCCGACCACGCGGCGCAGTTTCCCGAACAACTGGCTGAGACTTCCGTCGTCGGCTTCGCTGTCGTCCTCGCGGGTGTTCGCCAGGCTTGCCTCCAGCGCGGCGAGGTCGGCCTGTTTGGCGTCAAGCTCGGCCTGAAGCTCAAACGGGAGTCCGATCCTCGGCTGGTAGCCGGCCAGGCGCCGCCGGTTCTCGATCAAGCTGCGCCGCTGCTGCGCCAGGTCGGCCTCGAACCGGTCCAGCGCGTGTTCGAGACGCGAGATAAGGCCGAGCGCGGTCATCTCGGACGCGAACTGCAACGTGGCGCAGCCGCCGGTCCGCTCCAGTGCGATTTCGACCGTCTCGCCCCGCCCGGGAAACCTGTGCCGGGTCGCGACAACGTCGAACCCGCCGATCCTGGCGACCGTCCACTCACCGCTTTGGCCGCGCAGGTCGAGGTTGCGCAGCAGGGTCAGCAGCGCGCCGCCGGCCTTGGGCCGCTCGGTGTACGACGCGCCGTCAACCGTCATGGCGAACAGATCACCGCGGGTCGGCACCCGCCGAGCGATGTCCTGCCCGATCGCGCCGATCCGCCGTCCCGCCGCGGCGATTTCGCTCTCCGCGTCGCTCACTGCCCTGCGCACCGCGTGCTGATCGTCGATATGCGCGCCACGCTGCCGCTGCAGCCGGGCGATCTCGGCTTCCAGGCCTGCCTTCTGCATCAGCCTCGGGTCACCGGAGGCAATCGCCTTGGCCATCGCGAACTGGTTGACCTGCGAACCGGCGTCCTCGATCCGCCGCACCGAGCGGTCGCCGGACAGCGCCGCGTTGATGAAGCGCTGCTTGCGCTCGTTGGTCTGCCACATGGTTGCGTCGGTCGAGCCGAGTGTGGCATACGCGTAGATGCCGATTGTGTCGTGCTGGTTGCCCTGCCGCTCTATACGTCCCTCCCGCTGGCCGATCTGGCTGGGTAACCAAGGAACGTCCAAATGATGCAGCGCCTTCAACCGAAGTTGGGCATTGACGCCGGTGCCCATGGTCTCCGAGCTGCCGAGCAGCACGCGGATGCGCCCGGCGTTGATATCGCCGAACAGCCGCTGTTTCGCGGTGGACGTCTTGTGATCCTGCATGAAGGCGATCTGTTGGGGCGGCACGCCGCGGGCGACGAGCTGGTCCTTGATCCAGCGGTAGGCCGAGAAGCCGCGGCTCGCCTCGACGTTCATCGTGCCGAGATCGCTGAAGATCATCTGCGCTGCGCCGGGAATCGAATAGTACTCGCCATCCGGGCGGCGGTAGCGCTGCTGGCCCGTCTCGCGCCATATCCGATAGACATTCGCGATGAGCGCATTGAGCTTGTTCCCGGGTTCGTCGGCGTAATCCTCAAGCACGAAGCGAAGGTCGATCGAGGAATGTCTCCCGTCCGTAATGACTGAAAGAAGTATATCCATGCCTTTCTCGGGCTTCCCCTTGCGCTCCTCGATAAGCTTGATCCGCTGCGCCAGCACGCGCTGATACCAGCGGAACGCCGGGCTTGGCTCGGCGGTGATGATCTGGCGCCTGCCGGTCTCGATTGCGGGAATCGTCAGCGACGCGCGCAATTCATCCTTCAGCACCACATCGGCGAAGCTGCGGAACATCGCGATCAGTTCGGCCACATTGATGAACTCGGCGAAGCGCGTTGTCGGTTTGTAGAGCCCCGATGGCAGCAGCTCCAGCTCGGTGCGGGTGTCGCCGAAGGCCGCTGCCCAGGAGTCGAACTCATGCAGGCCCCGCTCTTCCAGCGTGTGCGGTTGCATGTAGCGCTGGAGCGTGAATAGTTCCGCTAGCGATACATGGCCCGATTCCGGCTTTGACACCGGTTTTAAGCGGTTTTCGGCATCAAAGCCAGATATTCAGCTTCGAAAGGGGTGGCGTTCCGCCGTACAGGACACGCCTTCACCCCACGGCGACGTATCCCTATGGATTTGTGGACAGCCCTTCGGGGCGGACGGCGCATGGGGACAATGCGCGCCGAAGTCGGCGCGCAGCGGCCTGCGGCCTTTGCCCCCAAGCACCCTCCTCTGCCCACAACTCCACAGGGACAAGTCACATCAGACTCGCAAGAATTTTTGTTTTGGACAGTTCCCGGCAAAGCCTGTAGTGCGTGGCGGCGAGTGGATGCATCTGGACGACGAAAGAATGGGGGCTCTGCCCCCAAACCCCCGGGATATTTGTTCCAAAATCATGTTGGTTTAGAGAAGGTGGAGTAAGTCGGACCGATTGGCGGATTGCCAGACGTGGCGCACCGATTCCGCTGACGGGGAAGCCGTTCACGAACCTTTGGCCTTTTTGCCCGTTACCCGGTTCCGGGTCGCTCCTTTTTTCTCTCCTTGCTGAACGGTCTGACCGCCCGGATTCCCTGAGCCCACGAACTCCGACTTCGCAATCTGCCTCCGCAACTCCGCGTTCTCCCCCTCCAGTTCGGCGTTTCGTTTCTGAAGTTTCTCGTACTCAATCTTGAATTCATTATAATGCCATGCGATACGTTCCACCTGCGCCGCGAGGCCGGCTATACGAGCCTGCTTCGCGTCCTCGGCATCGGGCTTTCGCGTCGGTGCTCGCTTCCTGAGGCGCTTCAGCCAAACGTCCACTTTCGATGCCGTGGCAGCGTGCGTCCGATTCTTCAGAGTGGATTCACCGAGGCCCGCACGCCGAAAAAGCTCTCTCCGGTTAAGCCGGCCACCATTCTCAGGGTAGTAGCCGTGCGTGGTCAATTCGGCCTCCACCATCGCCATCGCCGTTTCTATCTTTTCGACCGTGCGAAGCCGGTTGCCAGCTTGATAGTTCCGGAGATGCTCGTTCATGATTTCAATCCCTGCCCCTTCGCGCACTCTTCGGCCGTTCTGATTTCGACTGAACGATCGCCGTTTGCGGCGAGTCGCCCAGTGCTCGTTGCACGCGGACATCGCTAAGCATCTCGGTCCGGAGATCCTCGAACGGCGACAGATGAGACAGAAGCTGTCCTTGCCACCAAGCGCGCATCATTCCGCCCTCGGGCGGGATGCTATCCAAAATCTGTTCGATGGCTTTCCGGTGATCGACACGTGCCGCGGCGAGTTCGAGGCGGTGCATACAGTTCACGCCGCAGTTGCCGATTTCGGGGCTACCGCCTCGGCGGGTACACTGGCCAAACTGGTTGAAGGTTTTCGTGCAGAGGACGCCAGGCTTCACCAGCATCACGCGGCCGTTTTGTGCTAGGATCTCGGCCGCACTATTGAGATTGTGCGCTTCCATCTCATGCTCTGCGGACCGGGGCGCCAACCGACCCGCTAACTCTTGCACGAGAGCTGCGGCCGGACCGCCGTTCGCGTCTGCGGATCCGATGGCCCGTGCCGCAAGCGCGATCGACGCCTCGTATGCGATCTGACGCATATCATCCTGCAAGGTTGGATCGGAGAGGATGTAGGCCAGGGTCATCTCTGGGTCACGGTGTCCGAGAACGTCGAACAGAATCTGATTGGAGCCGGCCAAAGACAGCGCCGCGAGGCGCACGACCGTCATCCGGAAGCGATGAAGATGCACGGAGCCTTCACAAAGGTCACAAAGAGGACGTCCATCCGGAAGGCGGACACGCCGGCTGAACGAAACGAGGGCCGCACCCAGCGAATGCAGTGAACCCTCGGAACGGGCACTAAATGGCACAAAGAGCCGAGCTCCGCCCGGCTGAACGATCTCCGCAATACGCGCTTGCTGCTTGATCGCCTGGACGGCCACCTTCGGCAGTGGCCATTTGCGGCGTTCCCCTCGCGAGCTGTCCGAAAGCTTGTATGTCTGGCCAATCAACAGGTCTTGATCCCACGCGTCATCCAAACAATCGCGGAGAAGGTCCGCCAACTCTCCATCTCGCGCGCCGGTGGAGAGTGCCAGGATAATCATGTGCGCTGCCTGAAGCAGAGACACCATGTTGCGGACGAAGAGCGGGAGGCGTGGTGGCCAGGTATCCACCACAACCAGACTCGCATCATCGACCTCGCTCACATTACAAAGAAACTGATACTCGAGGGTCGACCCCAGTGTGAGCCGTGGGCCGCCCCAGTTCGCGAGCCAGCTTTTTCGGCGCTCATTAACATCACAGCGTCTGCGGCTTCCGCCTACGGTGGTTTGGATGCATCGCAGCTCTTCCCAGCAGGTGATCAGGTCCGGGCCGAGCGCGTCCAGCATCCACACCGCCGCGTGCCCGATCGCTGCCGTGAAGGAATCATTGAACGGCTGCCAGCTTCGGCCCGCCACAACGGGGACGGCCACGTCGGCAGCGGGCCAGTCATCGAACGCACCTGCTTCCAACAGCGCGTTAAGGCGAGCGACCACGGTTCGTGCGAAAGATGGATGAGCCGTCGCCAGTTCGGCGACTTGGTCTGGCGAGAGGTCCTGAAATATCGGAGGGCCGTCACGGCAAACGGAGGCGATTGCAGTACCCGCGTTCCGCGGCAATGTCAGGGCCTGTCTTGCGGCCCGGATCAGTGCCTGACAGTTCAAAACCCAGGTCGATGGCTTGGGCGGTCTTGTCACACGTCGCCGTAGCCGGAGCGTCAGCAGGAAGATAAGAGCCGAAATGCGCTTCATCCGCCTCAATGCCACCTCGGAGCGATCCTCCTCCCTTTGCCAGCCATCAGGCAAAGCCCTTGCGAATTTGATCGTCCGACTAGTTCTGGCCTGGAGGCTGCCGCCAGAGGCCCAAGAGGCTGGGATCACCCATTCATCCTTCTGGATGGGACTGCCTGGGACGACTTCGAGGTCTTTGATCTCGTCCCATGAGGCGGACCAAAGGCGATCGAGAACCGGAGTGTGTGCGAGCTCGGCGCGGTGCTCATGCGGAACCGGAATTACCGCAGCAATTTTGGCAATGGCCATCACTCGGGCCTTTCCAAGAGAGACGGGGAGGACTGATCGAAGAGGTAGGCCCTCCCGTCCTGAAGCTCGGATAGATGGTGCTCCGCCGCCGCGATAAACTCGACCGAGCGCGCCGGATAGAGACGCGAGACCACGAAATCCGTCGCCACCCACTCCGCTTGAAAGGAGGATCCCGCGAAGCGGTCCGCGGGCACGCGGCTCTTGATAAATTGGAGCTCTGCCATACGCACAGCCAGGTGTGGAAGGGAGTCCTCGAAGTAGACACCGTGTCGACAAAGGGTGCAGCGCTGTACGAGGCACAGATCGCCCCTATGGTCGGGAGCTAGGTTACTCGGAGGGTGGGCCGGGTCGAGACATCCCATTCCCATGCGGGTTCGCATTCGATGATCGGCCAGCCGCTCCCGCTGCTCATCGTTGACCTCGCCGAACCGTGCGCGGAGATAGAGGATTGTCGGATCGACCTGTCGGAATCGTATGATCTCGGTAAAGAATTGCTCCTGGAATTGGGTGAACTCCTTGTAGCGCTGGGCGATCTGACGCCGTTGCCGCAGGTAGTGCCGCGTCGTCCGAAGAGAGTTATGCCCCAGCGCCCGCTTGACCAGCAAGTCGTTGTAAAGGCTGTTGTCGTAAAGGAAGGCAGCGAAGCCATCGCGAAGGTCCCCGGGCGTGAACGACAGAAGGTCCACGTAGCGGCGCCGACTTTCTCTGGTATCGTCTCGATGCATTCGAAGCGCTGCCTTGAGCGCCTTCCAGCAAAATGAGCGCATCATGTCGTTCAGGGCGGGTGACGCCGTGACACAGCCGACGCGTCCTCCCGGGCCCTTGCCATTCCCTGCAAAGAACAGCCAGGGCGAGAGGATCATCCCGCCGATGGCTTCAGCCTCGCGGCGCTGCTCCACAGTCCGGTCTTTGATGCCGTCCAAACAGGCCAACCGGCAGCGCAGCGTGGACCGCAAAAGATTCGTACGCTCTATCATGCTCCTGATAACCTGGAATGGATGCCCTGCTGGCTTGCTCAGAGAGAACGCCACCTGCTCCTTACCAACCTTGCCCTTGTGACCGTAGATCGCGACCGTGCCATGCTGGTCAGAACCCTGCACACCGAGCCGCCAGTCAGACCAACTGGCGTCAGACGATACGTCGATATTCAAGGCTGTGTCCGGATTCCAGCCAAGATGCAGCAAGACCAATAGGAAAGAGGCTGCCGTGTCCTCGAACGTTGGTACGAACCAGCGAGCTGTCCCCGGAAGCGTTCTCATGTGCGGGGGCACGCCGGACGGGCCGTGCGCAGGAAGACCATAGGCGTGCGGAAGACGGAGGCGCATAGGAAGACCGGAAGGGCCGGAGTGATGACCCGCAAGTGTCCTGATAAGGTACTCTTTCGCAACTACTGCGACGTTAGCCTGGTCAGACCATGCCTCGAAGTCTGCGCCTCCGCCAATCTTCCGGGGATCGACACCGCGGGTGAGCAACTCTGATCCTTCGGCGATGGCGCGGCCCATTCTTGCGTGGTGCGCTTTGAGCGTGGCGTAAAGTGGCCGAAGGATCTCCGGGTCGACGTCCTTATGCAGGATTTCCCGACCCTCCTCAATGGTCGGCCAGAGTAGCTTCCAGTCCTTCATCTTTTGGCGGCGTCTTGCGTCGGAGATCAAGTGGCGTGCTGCCCCCAGCGGGCCGCCGGCGGACGACGGACTCAAAGCTGAATCCTGAAGTAGCCACGTCTTGTAAAGTTGTCCGTGCGCGTTGGTTACCTGGTTGCAGCTGGCAATATCAGGAGCCCCCCTCGCCACGATGTGGTCAAGGAAGCGCCAGAACTGACGAACGTAGACCAGCATCAGCGCGATGCTGCCCGTGGCCTTGCCCACCGAATCGGCCCGTATCGAAGGCGCGAGCTCATGAATGAGCCTTGGCCTCGGCGCGATGCCCTTCGCTTTTGCGCCAACTGCGAACTCAGTGAGGTCACAGTCAAACGACGGCCTCCGGCCGTCATGCGGCCTCACCTCCCACCTGAGCGCACTTTCGTCTTGAAACAAAGGCGCCGCTTCTTTCTCGCGACGACCCGCATCGCTCGCGGGATTGCTTTCTTTCAGCGTTAGCCGTTTGGTCAACCTAGCCATCTGCGACATCCAAATAGGCCGCCCATGCAGCGCGGTTCTCGCTAACCCAAACATGGTCGGCGACCCAACCCAGGTAACGCTCTGTAGTTTCCTCGGAGACATGACCGAGAACAGGGCGGATGTAGTTTCCAACGAGATTTCTCGCGTGGTCGAGGAGCATCGATCTAGGCACCTCGTTGAGGGCGTGCTGCATCGTTGCCATTTCGTCCCGGAGCAGCCGCAGCAGCATAAGGCATGCGAAGGTGTGCCGCCCGATGTGTGGGCTGAAGCCGGGGTATGGAAGGCTGCCGCACGCGTGCCAGGCCTTGTAGAGCGCTGCAGCGGTAATTGCCTCGCCAGTGTTCTCAGAGAGGAACAATTGCGGTGGAACAGGCTCGCCTGGATGACCTGCCCTAAACAGAGCCGCTGCTTTCGCGCGCCGCAGGGACGCGTAACTGGCAATCTCCTGGAGATACGTGACCGCGAACCGCAGCGTGCGCCGCTTCCCGACTTTCGCTGGATCGCCGGGCTCGCGGGAGCCCTTTGTTCCGAAGCAGATCTCCATGCGAGCGGGCTTGCCGGGCTCCACCTTGTCTGGATCGGGAATCTGGTCCACGCGCACCAGAACTGTCTCCTCAAGCCGCATGCCAGTCTCGAGAATCATCCGGCACGCAAGCGCTTTGGTCGGGCCTCGTCGCGCCTTCACTTCTGCCAGCCAGCGACCGATCTCACCAGCAGTTGGAAGGCGCAAATGTCCCGGGTCCGTGCGCCTGCGCCCTACGCGCACTTCACCAGTTTGATGCGAATGAGCGCCCTTCCTCGACACCGCTCTGGTCGCGACGCCGAAAGCATCTCTCAGGTTTCTTTGGGCAGCCCATTGCAGGAACTGGACTGCGAGGTCGACTCGGCGATTAACCGTGCTCGCGCTCAGCGGCTTTCCGTCCTCGCTCCAGCGGCCTCTCGCCATGTCAGCGTCGTAAGAGTCGAGGACATGCTGATAGCTCAACGTCTGCCAACGGACCTTTCGGGTTTCCAGATACGTCCAGAAGTTTTCGAGGTCCCTTGAATACGCATCGAGAGTGTTATCGGATAGTCTCGTTCTTGCTGAGTAGGCGGAACTCTCGCGTTGCTCTGGGCGCCAAATCCCGGCGGCCCGCTCGCGAAGGAAACGGCTCGGCTCGTCAAGATATCGCATATCATCGGAGAGCAGAAACGGAACCCGAGTGCTCCGCTCCAACCCGCCCTCCGGTTCGTTTGAGATGAAACGATACGCCATTGCCGCCCTCCCGTGAGACGAATCGACCTTCGGCCAAAGCGCGAGCCTTTGTCAATCAAAACCTTTTTTTGGCGGGGTCGTGTAACTAGCGTATTGGTTATCGGCGTGCCTGACGCCATGACCAGGGCGCGGCCGGGATTCACAGTGTCGATGAAACGCGACTTCACGTAAAGGTCCCAGGCACGCTGCGAGCCGTCCGGCTGCACGCCCTTCAGCGTGGTCATGTTGGTCGTGAAATTGAGCTTGCGAAATTCCTGGGCTTCGTCGATCACCAGCTGGTCGACGCCAATCTCGGCGATCGTCAGCATGTCATCCTTCCGGGCTTTCAGTGCCTCCAGCTTTTCCTGCAGCTTCTCCTTCAGGTTCTCGATCCGCTTGCGCGTGATCCGGTCATCACCGCCGATGTGCTCAAGGAGCCCGGCGTAGGCGCCGATCTGCCGGCACACCATATCCTCCTCGAATGCGGCAGGCGTGGCGATGAACTTAAACGCGGCATGGGTCAGAATAATACAGTCCCATTTTGCTGTCGCCGCGCGCGCGACGAAGCGCTGCCGCTTGCTGGCGACGAAGTTGGTCTCGTCGGCTACCAGGATACGCGCGTTCGGATACAGCAGCAGGAACTCGCGGCTGGCTTGTGCGAGGCAGTGGCCGGGGACCACCATCATGGCCTTGCTGATCAAGCCGAGACGCTTCTGCTCCATGATGGCGGCGGCCATCAGGAACGTCTTGCCCGCACCGACGGCATGCGCGAGATAGGTGCTGCCGGCGCTGATGATCCGCCAAACGCCGCGCAGCTGAAACGGGCGGAAGACAATCGCACTGGACGCGCCCGGGAGCGTCAGGTGCGAGCCGTCAAAGTGGCGCGGCACCAGGTCATTGAACCGGTCGTTGTAGATCCGGGCCAGCCGGTCAGTGCGCTCGGCGTCGCGCCAGATCCAGTCTTCGAACGCGGCCTTGATCTTGGCGAGCTTCTCCTTGGCGGCTTCGGTCTCCTGCGCGTTGATCTCGCGGTGCTCGGTGCCGTCCGGGTCGCGCCAGGAGTCCCAGATCGTCGGCGCGGCCGAATTGAGCGCATCGTGCAGCAGCAGCCCGGCGTGGCGGCGTTCGGTGCCCCATAGCGAGGTCGCGACGGCAAGCCCCATGAAGCCGGTGACATCGACCGACCATGCCGCGATCTCGACGGTGTGCCGGATCGTGGTCGCGCACTCCATCACCTGCCCGGCGAACGCCTCGATCACGTCGGTGGGGAGCCACGGCGCCCCCAAACGAGCGGTGATATCTGACGGCCGCAGGTCCTCCGGCTGCACGCGCCGCAGCGCCTCGACGTTGCGGAGGTAGCGCGGGTCTTCCGCCGCGGCGGCTTCCGCAGTCGCAAGCTTGTGCCGCACCTTGCCCGACAGGTAGGCGTCAGCGGTCTGCCAGGTGCCCTCCAGCCAGGCCTTGCCGCCCGCGGGGTCGAGGAACACAGCCTCGCCCAACTCGGCCTCCACGACCTCCTGCGGCCGTCCCAGCAGTTCCGCCACGTGCGCCATATCCACGCGGCCGGTCTCCGCCAGCGTCACCGCGAGCGCGTCGGCCGCGCAGAGGATCACCGGCTCCGCCGGCGGATGGATCACCCGCTCGGTGAACACCGGCCCGCGCTTCGCGACGCCGCTCTCCAGGTCGTAGTCCTCGATCGAGCTGAGAAGCCAAGCATCAGGATCATCGAAAAACGGCTGCAGGTTCGGGCGGCGCTGGGTTTCGGTCACCTCACCCGTCTCAGGGTCGGTGCTGCGGCTGACCGTCGTCAGGTTGATCGGCCCGAACGCGCGCACGAATGCTCCGTGTGCCACCCGCAACTTCATCTGGGCGGCGCCCCAGGGGCGGTTCTCGACCTGGGTCCGCAGCACCTCGCGCAACGCTTCGCGGACCGGGATCAGCCCGCGGATGATCCGTGCGTGCTTGGCGAAGATGCCCTCGGTCCCCTTGCCGGACTTCACCGCGACCGGAACGGCGACGCCGTCGATCACCTGCATCAGCGCGTCGTCGATGAGGACATAGCTTCCCTCCTTGACGGTGGCGCCCTCGGCGGCGGTGCCGACATCGATGCGCCGCGCGTCGGGAACATGACTGTCAGGAGCGGAGTCCGTTGGCTCGCAGATCCCGGACGGCAACGCGGCGATCGCCCGGTCCAGCAGCCCATCCAGCACGGCCTGCGTCATGCCGGCGACTGGCTCGCAGGTGTAGGCCGGCCCATAGGGGCTGCTGGTCCAGGCATGATGCCCCAGCACCATCGCCCCGTTCTCGGCGAAGTAGCGGTTGACCCGCATGACGCCTTCGGTGCCATCCCCGCAGTCCCCGTCCGGAACGACTTCCTGCAGGCTGTTCCAGACGGTGCGACGGCTGGCCGCGCCAGGCTGACGCTTCTGAAAGAACAGCAGGTCCACCACGACATCGGTGCCGCTGGCAGCCATCATCGCGCCCTGCGGCATGCGGATGGCGCCCACCAGGTCGGCCATGCCGTCGATGAAATCGCGGGCCTTGGCGTCCACCCGGTCCATCAGGTACCGGCTGCACACGAAAGCCGCGAGGCCGCCCGGCTTCAGCCGTTCGATGCTGCGCGCGATGAAATACTCGTGCAGCGACAGCCCCAGCTTTCCCGCCGGATTGTCGGCCCGCACGGTTCGATCCGAGAACGGCGGGTTGCCTACAGCGGCCGCGAACGTCTCGCCGAGCTTCGCCTTGGTGAAATCCTCATTGCGGACCCACGCCTCGGGATACAGCAGCCTGGCGATCCGCGCCGTCGTCGGGTCCATCTCGACCGCGGTGACCGTCGAGCACTTGGCGATCGCCTCGGGCATCAGTGCGAGGAACAGACCGCTGCCGCAACCGGGCTCCAGCACGCGTCCGCCGGTGAACCCCATCCGCTCCAGCGCACGCCAGACTGCGCGCGCCATGAACTCGGGGGTGAAATGCGCGTACTGCGTCGCCCGCGCCAGCGCCGCCATCTCCTGGTCGGAGACCAGCCGCTCCAGCTCGTTGCCGAGGTCTTCCCAGCCCGGGCGAAACCCCTCGCCGGTGCGGCGGAAGAAGTTGTTGGCGAGGTCGGACGCGCCGAAACCGGTGAACAGTGCGAGCTTCGCCTGCTCATCCGGCGTTGCGTGGCGGCCCTCGCTCTCGATCTGCTGCATGAGGCGGATCGCGGCGATATTGTCTGCAGCGCGGTTTTTCCAGCCGCTGGCAAGAGGGCGGTCGCCGGCAAGCCGGAAGCTGTGCGCGGGCACCCGCGGGGCCAGCGGTGCCTCTGTGATGGCCGCCTCCAACGTATCGGCTGAGGCGGCGTCGGTGTCGGGCCCGTCGAATGCCGGAGCCGCACTGTCGATCGCGATGCCCCAGCCGAGGCTGGTGCTGCTGAACAGGTCGGGCTGGAAGGAGGTGGGTTTGACCATGGAATGCACACCCGTGCGGGCAGCACGGCGCACGCTGCTGCCCGAGGGCTTCGCGTAGCCGTGCTGCTGGTGAATGGGGATGCCGGCCGTCGCAGCCGGCGAATGCCAATGGACCGGGCTGGCGCCCGGCGTGATGGTCAGATCAGCCGCCTCATGCGGCCTCCGGTTGATCCGCGCCGTCCTCCGCGCGATCGGGCTCGTCCGTGGTGCCGTTGCGCGCGGCGAAATCCGGGTGAAACTGCAGAAGGTAATCAGCTATCTTCTGCGCGTCGGCCGCGGCGCGAAACACTTCGCGCTTGTCCCGACGAAGGGTGTCGACCCAGGACTCGATGTAGCTCGCGTGGTCCGGAATGTCGCACGGCAGACCCATTTCAGAACCAACGAAAACGCTTGCCAGCTCGGCCCTGATCTCTTCCATAGCCAGACCCGCAGATCCATATCTGCCACCCAAGTCGCGGTTCAGCCGGGTTTTGTGCCCACTCGAATGGGCTGCCTCATGCAGCGCGGTTGCTGCCCATGATTGCGGACTTTCAAAGGCGCTGTCTGGCGGCAGTTGAATCAGATCGAGCGATGGCGAATAGAACGCGCGGTCGCCGCCGATCCTGACCTTCACGCCGCTGTTGCGCAGGATAACATCAGCAGCCTCCGGCCGGCGCCACGGCGCTTCGCTGATATCGGGTGCCACGTAAGGTGGAATGCCGTCGATCTGAGCCGCGTTAAACACCGTGTACGCGCGCAGCAGCGGGATGTGTTTCGTCCGGCACTCGGCCTCCGGCGGCGCATCGCGATCTTCGATCCGCATGCGCTTGAAGAAGAACACCGTCGTGCCCTTCTCGCCGCGGCGAACCTGCCAGCCGCGATCCGCCGCCTGCTTGTACGAGCAGAAGCGCGGATCGCCATTGCCGAGTGCAAACGCCGACATGGCGAGCACCAGCACGTTGATTCCATGATACTTTTTGCCAGTCACCGCATTCGTTGGCATGGTGGGGCCGCCGGCACGGTTCCCGTCCCAAGGACGCCGCCACGGCTTGGTGCCGGCCTCAAGCGCCGCGATGATGCGGTCGGTCACTTCCTGGTAGTGATCACGCCGTTCTGCGCAGGTCTTGCCGGCGCCGGATTTCGGAATCGTCATCGGATGTTTTCCTTTTATATTTCTCGAAACATCCGATCCGTCCGCAGCCCGGCGACGGTGAGACCATTGCCGGCGAGCGCCCCCGCCCTGCGCAGCGCGCGACCCGCGCTTGCGGGTTGCGGGATGCGCGGGGCCGGGGTGTTCGCAGCCGGCGATGGTGTCACCGGCGTTGGGATGCGACGGCTGTCAGTCTTCTTCGCAGGCTTCTTTCATTTATTTGATTTCGATCATCGCTTGATTGATCGGCCGTCGCCA
>Ga0302198_10001600_pt1 | contig 24703 bp, 29 predicted proteins | sample II_Bog_N2_2_FD_193521 | JGI IMG/M metagenome (GOLD analysis project Ga0302198, IMG submission 193521) | Peat permafrost microbial communities from Stordalen Mire near Abisko, Sweden - II_Bog_N2_2 | ecosystem: Environmental > Terrestrial > Soil > Wetlands > Peat | place: Sweden: Abisko... | reverse complement strand
AACCATTTACCCGGCACCGCGCCAAGCCGGCCAGGCGCGGGAACGCGGTCATCCACCGCTTTGTCGCGTTCCCGGCTCTGCGGCGCAGCGTGAAGAACGCCGCACCGCGTCCGGGACACCGGATCTAGAGCGATCGCCGGAAATAATGCGCGATTTCGCCGATCACGCCGCGGCGGAAGGTCAGCACGCAGACCACGAAGATCACGCCCTGGATCACCGTGACCCATTGCCCGAAGCCGGCCAGATATTGCTGCATGGCGATGATGACGAAGGCCCCGACCACCGGACCGAACACGGTGCCGAGACCGCCCACCAGGGTCATCAGCACGATTTCGCCCGACATGCTCCAGTGCACGTCGGTGAGCGAAGCGTTCTGGGCGACAAACACCTTCAGCGCGCCGGCAAAGCCGGCCAGCGTTCCCGACAGGATGAAGGCCAGCAGCTTGTAGTGGTCGGTCTTGTAGCCGAGCGAGATCGCGCGCTGCTCGTTTTCCCGGATCGATTTCAGCACCTCGCCGAAGGGCGAGTTGATGGTGCGAAAGATCAGCAGAAAGCCGATCAGGAAGCCGGCCAGGATGACGTAATAAAGCACCGTCGGGTTGGTCAGGTTGAAGATGCCGAACAGATAGCCCTGCGGAATGCCCTGGATGCCGTCCTCGCCGTGGGTGAACGGCGTCTGCAGATAGATGAAATACAGCAGTTGCGACAGCGCCAGCGTGATCATCGCGAAATAGATGCCCTGGCGCCGGATCGCGATCAGGCCGGTGACGACGCCAAGTCCGGCGGCCGCGGCGGTGCCGACCAGGATTCCGAGTTCGGGGGTAAGGCCCCAGACCTTCAGCGCATGCGCGGTGACGTAGCCCGCGGTGCCCAGAAACATGGCGTGGCCGAACGACAGCAGCCCGCCATAGCCGATCAGCAGGTTGAAGGCGCAGGCCAGCAGCGCAAAGCACAGCGCCTGCATCACGAAGAACGGGTAGACCCCGGTCAGCGGCACGATCAGCAGCAGCGCCGTCATGAGGCCGAACGCGATCATCTCGTCGCGCACGGCGCGCGGGGTCGCCGGCAAGGTATCGTCGGTCGTGACCGTCATGTCAGTTCGCCCGTCCCGTCAATCCCGAAGGCTTTACCAGCAGCACCAGCACCATCAGCACGAATACCACGGTGTTGGAGGCCTCCGGATAGAAGTATTTGGTCAAGCCCTCGATCACGCCGAGCGCAAAGCCGGTGACGATCGATCCCATGATCGACCCCATGCCGCCGATCACCACCACCGCGAACACCACGATGATCAGGTCGGCGCCCATCAGCGGCCGCACCTGGTTGATCGGCGCCGACAGCACCCCGGCCAGCGCCGCGAGGCCGACGCCGAGCCCGTAGGTCAGGGTGATCATCCGCGGCACGTTGATGCCGAAGGCGCGCACCAGCGTCGGGTTTTCGGTGGCGGCGCGCAGATTGGCGCCGAGCCGGGTCCGCTCGATCAGGAACCAGGTCAGCAGGCACACCACCAGCGAGAACACCACCACCCAGCCGCGATAGATCGGCAGGTACATGAAACCGAGATTCATGCCGCCCTTGAGCTCATCGGGGATCGAATAGGGCAGCCCGGACGAGCCGAAGAAGTTCTGGAACACGCCCTGGATGATCAGCGCCAGGCCGAAGGTCAGCAGCAGCCCGTAGAGATGGTCGAGGCCTGACAGCCATTGCAGCATGGTCCGTTCCAGGATCATGCCGAAAATGCCGACTGCGATCGGAGCGATGATCAGCGCCGGCCAGTATCCGATATTGGCGGCGTTGAGCAGGAAGTAGGCGCAGAACGCCCCCATCATGTAGAGCGCGCCATGGGCGAAATTGATGATGTTGAGCATTCCGAAGATCACCGCGAGGCCGAGACTGAGCAGCGCGTAGAACGAGCCGTTGATCAGTCCGACCAGCAGTTGGGCGTAAAGGGCCTGCATGAATCTTTCTCGCGCTCAACGTCAAAAAGACCGGCGCTCCGGCGGCACCATGCCGCCGGAGCGCAGCGATTACTTCTTCAGCAGTGGACAGGTGCTCTTGTCCAGCGGCGTGAAGGCTTCGTTCGCCGGGATGGTGGCGACCAGCTTGTAGTAGTCCCACGGGGCTTTCGACTCCGAGGGCTTCTTGACCTCGAACAGATAGGCCGGATGGATGGTGCGGCCGTTCGGCTCGATGCTGCCCTTGCCGAACAAGGCATCGTCGGTCGGCATTTCCTTCATCTTGGCGACCACCTTGGCGCCGTCATGCGGATTGCCGCCGAGCGCTTCCAGCGCCTTGAAGTAATGCAGCAGGCTGGAATACACCCCCGCATGCACCATGGTCGGCATGCTGTGGTTCTTCATGCGCTCCTGGAAGCGCTTGGCGAAGGCGCGGTCCTGGTCGTTCAGGTCCCAGTAGAAGGTCTCGGTGAAGTTGAGGCCCTGCGCGGTGGCCAGACCGAGCGAATTGACGTCGGTGATGAACAGCAGCAACGCGGCGAGCTTCTGGCCGCCGGCGGTGATGCCGAACTCGGCGGCCTGCTTGATCGCGGTGGTGGTATCGGCGCCGGCATTGGCCAGGCCGATGACCTTGGCCTTGGAGGCCTGGGCCTGCAGCAGGAAGGACGAGAAGTCCGAGGTGCCGAGCGGATGCTTGACACCGCCGAGCACCTTGCCGCCCGCCGCCTGCACCGCCGCGGTGGTATCGCGTTCGAGGGCGGCGCCGAAGGCATAGTCGGCGGTGAGGAAGAACCAGGTATCGCCGCCGCTCTTGGCCAGCGCCGAGCCGGTGCCGTGCGCCAGCGTATAGGTGTCGTAGGTCCAGTGGATGGTGTTCGGCGTGCACTGCGCGTTGGTCAGGTCGGAGCTGCCGGCGCCGGAATCCAGCAGGACGCCGTTCTTTTCCTTCACCAGGTTGCTGACCGCGAGCGCCACGCCGGAATTCGGAACGTCGACGATGACGTCGACCTTCTCGACGTCGAACCATTGCCGCGCGATATTGACGCCGACGTCGGGCTTGTTGAGGTGGTCGCCGGAAATGATGTCGATCTTCCAGCCCTTGGCCGTCATTCCGGAATCCTCGACCGCCATCTGCGCGGCCAGCGTCGAGCCGGGACCGCCGAGGTCGGCGTAGAGCCCGGACTGATCGCTCAGCGCGCCGATCTTCACGGTCTTGTCCTGCGCCAGGGCCAGGTTGCCGCCGGCAAGCGCCAGCGCCGTCCCGAGCAGCAGCGTGGAAATCATTTTCTTGTTCTTGTTCTTCATGTCGTCTTCCCTTTTGATCGTGTCGTTTTGTTTTCAGACGCCGAGATAGGTGTGAAGCTTGTCCATGTTGGCCGACAGCTCGGCATTGGCGAAACCATCGATGATCTTGCCGTGCTCGACGATGAAAAAACGGTCGGCGACGGTGGCGGCAAAGCGGAAATTCTGCTCGACCAGGAGGATGGTGAAGCCCTCCGACTTGAGCCGGGCGATGGTGTGGCCGATCTGCTGGATGATGACCGGCGCGAGGCCTTCGGTCGGCTCGTCCAGCATCAGGAACCGGGCGCCGGTACGCAGGATCCGCGCGATCGCCAGCATCTGCTGCTCGCCGCCGGACAATTTGGTGCCCTGGCTGTTGAGCCGCTCCTTGAGGTTGGGAAACAGCTCGAAGATCTGATCCAGCGACAGCCCGCCCGGGCGCACGATCGGCGGCAGCATCAGATTCTCGCGCACGTCGAGGCTGGCGAAAATGCCGCGCTCCTCCGGACAGAAGGCGACGCCCATGCGGGCGATCCTGTCCGACGAGGTCCGGATGATCTCGGAATCGTTGAAGCGGATCGAGCCGGTGCGCTTGCCGATGATCCCCATCACCGATTTCAGCGTCGTGGTCTTGCCGGCGCCGTTGCGTCCGAGCAGCGTCACGACCTCGCCGGCATTGACGTCGAAATCGACGCCGTGAAGGATGTGCGACTCGCCGTACCAGGCCTGCAGATCCCTGACCGTCAGCACCGGTTTGCCGGGCGGCAGCGTGGCCGCGGTCTTGGCAGCGGCTTCGGCTTTCACGTCAGCCATGCCCGGCTCCCAGATAGGCTTCCTTGACGCGCTCGTCCCTGGACAGGTCGGCATAATTGCCTTCCGCCAGCACGTGACCGCGGGTCAGCACGGTGATGATATCGGACAGGTTGGCCACCACGCTCAGATTGTGTTCGACCATCAGGATGGTGTATTTCGAGGAGATCCGCTTGATCAGCGCGGCGATCTTGTCGATGTCCTCATGGCCCATCCCGGCCATCGGCTCGTCGAGCAGCATCATTTCCGGATCGAGCGCCAGCGTGGTCGCGATTTCCAGCGCGCGTTTGCGCCCATAGGGCATCTCGACCGCCGGCGTGGTTGCAAATTCGCTGAGGCCGACATCGTCGAGCAGTTCATGGGCGCGGCCGTTGAAGCGGTCGAGCACGGTCTTGGAGCGCCAGAAGTCGAACGAGTGTCCGTGCTGGCGCTGCAGGGCCACCCGCACGTTCTCGAGCGCCGTCAGATGCGGGAACACGGCCGAGATCTGGAACGAGCGGACCAGCCCGAGGCGCGCCACGTCGGCCGGCGCCAGCGCGGTAATATCCTGTCCCTTATATAGAATCTTGCCCGCGGACGGCTTCAGGAATTTGGTCAGAAGGTTGAAGCACGTGGTCTTGCCGGCCCCGTTCGGACCGATCAACGCGTGAATGCTGCCACGGCGAACCCTCAGACCGACATCGCGAACGGCAAAAAAGCCCGCGAATTCCTTGGTCAATCCATGGGTTTCGAGAATGAACTCATCGGCCAATCAAGTTTCCCCCATCGGCCATCGTCGCGAAGCCCCCCTCGCGCGCGGCCAATTTTCCCTTGCCGGCAGGTTCCCTGGACGCCTTGGAATTCCGTCCCGGGCCGGCCGCCTCCGGCCGGTATATGCCTTCAACGGCCGGGGTTGCGCAAGGCGGAAAGCTGGGCATCCGCCACAGCGAACAGCGGCCCGGTCGCGCCATCGGTCCGATGGCCCGGGGCGGCCGGGGCTCGGGCCGGCGGGTTTTCAGCGGCTGCCGTCGAGCTAAACCGAAAGTCTCCATTAAGGCTATTTCGACGCATTTTAGCTTCTTCATCAAAAATTTGCGCCCGACCCCGATGGTGACGTGTTTTTGCAGCGACGGCGGTGCAGCCTTGGAATTCCAGAGCGCCAACCTCACGATCGTCAAATCGATCAAGCAGCGGGACCTGCTGAACACCTGGCTGCGGCTCTATGCCCGCGAGCAGCAATTGCCGCGCGTCGAGGAATTTCAGCCCTCGCGGCTCGACGAAGAACTTCCGGACCTGGTTTATTATACCGTCGAGAACACCCGATCGCCGCCGCTGCTGATGATCCAGAGCGACGGCACGCGGATGTCGAGCGCCTATGGTCACACCGGCAAGGGCCGCTATCTCGACGAATTTCTCGGCGCCCGCCTCGTCCCCGTGGTGATGCCGGTCTACCATGAATGCCTGAAGCGCGCGCTTCCGGTCTACACCATCTCGGACATCGACGACAGCTACGGGCGGATCGTCGCCTATGAGCGGCTGCTGATGCCGTTCGCCGAGGGCGGCGCGGTCACCCACGTGATCGCCTCGCTCAAGACCATCAGCGAAGACGGCGGTTTTGAAATCAGGAATCTGATGCGGGGCAACCAGACGCTGCCGACCGCGAAGCTGCGCTGCGTGATCGATCGCGACCTGTTCCACCGCTCCCCCGGCCGGATCGCGGCCGGCGACGTCATCGAATTCAGTTAGCCCTCGAATGCAATTCGAGAGCGCCGACCCCTCGGTGGTACGAGCCATCAAACAGCGTGTTCTGCTCGACGCCTGGCTGCGTGCGCTCGGCAAATCGCGTGCCCTGCCCGTCCTCAGGGACTACCAGCCCTCCGGCATCGAGGAAGAATTGCCGGAAATGATGCGGTTCGATGTCGGCGGCGAGGCCGCCGGTGCTCGGTTTCTGATCAACCAGGAAGGCTCGCGGCTCGCCGCCACTTACGGCAACGAACATATCGATCCCGCGCAGCGTACCAACCGCTATCTCGACGACGCCATCGGGCCGGAATTATACGCCCGCGTGGCCCCGTGTTACCGCGCTTGCCTGGCGCGCAAGCGGCCGGTCTATTCGATCTCGACGGTGCACGACGCCGACGGCAGGGATGTCTCCTACGAGCGGCTGCTGCTGCCGTTCGGGAGCGCGGAAGCCGTCGAGCAGATCGTCGGCTCGTACAAGGCGATCAGCATCGACGGCGGTTTCAAGCTTACCAACCTGATGGGCGTCAGGCCCCAGGCAACGCCGGTCATCGTCGTCAGGGCCGTCATCGACCGGGCTTCCGTCCGCGGTGCCGCCAGCCACCGCGCGTCGAGCGAGGTCATCGAGCTGAGCTAGACCTTTCGCGACGCGACCCGCCCGGGCGCGCCACTTCACCGGCGTAGACCTCCGGCTTGAAACCCGCGAGCAATTTGCCATCGAGATCGAGCACCGGCCGCTTGATCATCGAGGGCTGCGCCAGCATCAGCGCGATGGCCTTGCGTTCGTTGAGGCCTTCCTTGTCGCCGTCGGGCAACTTGCGGAACGTGGTGCCGGCGCGGTTGAGCAGGGTTTCCCAGCCGAGTTCATCGCACCAGTGCTTCAGCTTGTCCTTGGCGATGCCCTCGGTCTTGTAGTCATGGAAGCGGTAAGGAACACCATGGCCGTCGAGCCAGGCGCGCGCCTTCTTCATGGTGTCGCAGTTCTTGATGCCGTAGAGGGTGATGGTCATGTCGGTTGCTTCCGGGAATTTGGTTGCGTGGCCTAGCTGGGCGCGCCGTCGTCGAGACTGACGATCACGGCGGCGTTGGCAATGATGATGGCATCGCCGCCATGCTCCGCCGGAATCTCGAGCCCGCCCCTGACCGCCGTGACGGTGACCGTTCCGTAGGGCAGTTCAGTGGCGACCGCTGAGGTGTCGACCGCGCCGGGGTCGGGTACGCCGATGGTGACATCGACGAACATATCGTTGGCGGTCTTGCCCAGCATCCGGAAGAATCCGACGCTGGAGTGGCGGATGGCGTCGGAGACCGCGCGCCTCGCCGCCTTGGTGGCGTCGCGGCCGTGGACGTCGACGCCCATGCCCATTTCGGTGATACAGCGCACGCGTGCCATCGGGGGCCTGCCTTGGTTGAGGGTGCGAGGGGACCGGTCTCTTGGGAGCTGCCTCATGCCGCACAGATCGTCCGCGGCGGCTTCCCGTCAAGTCATAGACCACGCGGTCGACGGGTTGAAGCGCGATTTTGGCGACGTTTGGTCAGGCGGGCATCAAGGTCGCGAAAGGATCGAGGACGACGACAATGGCTCGAAATGCCTGAGCTTACGTGTCAGGATCGTCGCCCGTGATGCCGCGCGCGAGCGGCGACGATGGGTGTCGGCGAGTCCGGGTGCCTGACCTTGCCCCCGCGCCCGATCCGCCGGGCGGGAAGCGGGGAAAAGCCGCGGGAAGCGAGGATAATCACTCGCCGATCGGCGAAGGCATTTTTGCAACACCGCGGCGGCGATCAGGGCGCAGCGCCCTCGCCCGCGGCCTTCCCGTCCGGCGCCAGCACGAGTTGCGCGTCGTCGACGATGTAGCGGACGTAGCGGTAGTCGCGGATGAAACTGATGCGGCCGTCGCGCCACTCGAGCCACATCACGTAACTCGGCTTCGGGTCGCCTCGGTCGACGAACACAGCGATCACTTCCCGGCCCTCGAGCCAGGCCGGGGCGAGCCAGACGCCCTCGAATGTGGCGTAAATGCCGAAGAACATGCCGACATCCGCCGCGCCGGCGCGAAGCGGATAGGTCGACTGATGCAGCTTGACATCGTCGGCCAGGAGCGCCCGCAGGCCGTCCCAGTCACGCCGGTTGAACAAGGCGACGTAGTGCGCCACGGCCGGTGACGACGGGTGCGGCGCCGGCTGCGCCGGCGCCGCGGCGTTGATGGCCTTGAGCCGGGCCCGCCCGCGGGCGAGGTGGGCCTTCACGGCGTTGACCGTGAGGTCGAGCAGCCCGGCAATGTCCTCGAGCGACTCGTCGAGGACGTCCTTCAGGATGACGACGCTGCGCTGCGTGGCGGGCAGCTCCGCAAACCGCGACACCGCGGTCTTGACCGCTTCCTGGCGCATCAGCATCTCCACGGGGTCGGGGCTGGCCGGGTCGGCGACCTCGTGGGCCGCCTCGATCGGCGCGGCCGCGCGGATCGCGCGGCTGCGCAACAGATCCATCGCGCGGTTGTGGGCGATCCGGAACAGCCAGGCGCGCAGCGGCGCGTCTTCCTGCAGTTCGTCCAGCGCGACCAGTGCGCGGGCGAAACTGTCCTGCACCACGTCCTCGCCCTCGATCACCGATCCCATCAGCCGCGCACAATAACGGTGCAATTCGGGTCGCAGCGCATCGGCCAGAGCGAGCAGCTCCGCCCGGCGTTCGCCGTTCGGCGGCGACCGTGCCGCACTCAAGCCGAAGCTCTCTCGATCATGGTGACTCCGCTGTCGCCCTGAGCCGGAAGGGGGAAGGTTCAGCATATTTCGGATCCTCAAGCTCGGTAACGACATTCTCGCCGAACCGGCGCCGTCCTGCTGCCCTTTCTCGGCCAGGGGCCGATTGAGGTTGGGAAGAACAGCCACGCCCGGCTCGGCTTGCGTCGTCACGATTTTATTCCCAGCTGTCGAGCTTGATTTCGTTCGGCCAGGGAGCGCCCTTGCCGGTCTCCAGCAGCGCCTTCAGGCTGAGCAGGAACACCGCCCATTTGGTGCTGCAATGGTGCATGAACTCCACCGGCTGCTTCCAGCCCTGATGCTTGAACAGGACGATGGTCCAGTCGCCTTCCTGTCTGAGATCGAAACTTATCCGGGTGCCGATCCATTCCGCGGGCCCGTCGACCACCTCCCACAGCACGTGCCTTTCGGGATCGAGCTCGAGAACCTTCATGTCGAAACCGCCGGCGCCAAAGCGGAATTGCAGCACGCCGCCGACCTTGGTTTCGCCCTGGGTGTCGCTCGTCCACCAGCCGGAAAGGCCATCGAGCGTGGTCAACGCCCGATAGGTGGCCGCCAGCGACGACGATTCGATTCCGACCTTGTGTAAAATATCAACCATCCGGGTTTCCTCCTGCTGCAGGGTCCAACTGCAGGTTAGGACGATCGAGGCATGGAAAAAGAGTCAGCGCCGCCGCCGGGCCGCGGCTGAAGCGCTGCGCAAGGCAAGGCATGCGCCCGCAACCGGATCGGCGCCGAGGCCGGTGGCCGAACGCCGTCGCAGCCGCCTGGCACCAGCCGCCGCGTGCGACGCCTTGCTGATCAGCCGTCCCGCGCGCCTGAAATTCCGAGAACGCGGTCGACCATCGGACCGCACAGGCCGAGGTAGTTCGCGGGATCGCAGTGACGCCTGATCGCGTCCTTGCCGCCGAGGGCTTCGGCGATCTCCGGCAAGCCGGCGAGAATGTCGGCGAGCTGACCGCCGCCTTCGATGGCGTTGCGGCAGGCCTCGTAGACGACGTCGTGGGCCCTTTGCCGCCCGAGTTTCGGTGCGGCCGCCATCATCACGGCCTCCGCGACGATGAGGCCCCGGGTCAGGTCGAGATTTTCCCGCATCCGCGGCGCGTGGACGACGAGGCCGGCGAGCATGAACCTGGCGTTGGCCAGGGACGCGGCCGTCAGCAGGAAGCTTTCCGGCAGCGCCACCCATTCCAGATGCCAAGGCCCGGTGGCCCGCTCGAAATCGTGGATCATGCCGTCCAGCATCGCGGCGACATGCTGGCGCACGGCTTTCGCCGCGGCGAGCATCAGTTCGCTGGAAATCGGATTGCGCTTCTGCGGCATGGTCGAGGAGGCGCCGCGCCCCGGCACGAACGGCTCGGAGACTTCGCCGAATTCTGTCGCCGACATCAGCATCACGTCGGTCGCGATCTTGCCCAGGGTGCCGGTGATGAGCCCGAGCAAGGTCACCGACTCGGCAATGCCGTCCCGGGCGACGTGCCAGCTGATCGACGGCTGATACAGCCCGAGTTCCTCGCAGAACAGTTTCTGCATTTCGAGGCCGCGGTCGCCGACGGAGGCAAGCGTGCCGGCGGCGCCTGAGAATTCACCGAGCAGGATCCGCGGCAGCGCCTGATCGACCCGCTCGATATGCCGGTCGATGGACGACAGCCAGACCGCGGCCTTGTAGCCGAACGTCACCGGAAGGGCCTGCTGCAGATGGGTTCGCCCGGCCATCGGCGTGTCGCGGTATTTGCGGGCCATCGTCACGAGGATGTCACGGACCTCGCGCAGGTCGCGCCCGACGATTTGCATCGCGGCGCGGATCTGCAGCACATTGGCCGTGTCCATGATGTCCTGGGTGGTCGCGCCCCAATGCACGTAACCGCCGGCGTCGCCGGCGGCTTCCGCAAGCTGATGCACCAGCGGCAGGATCGGGTAGCCGACAATCTCGGTCTCGCGGCGCAGCTTTTCGACGTCGATCCTGATCGAGCGCGCCGCGGCGCCGATGGCATCGGCGGCGGATTGGGGCACCACGCCCAATCTTGCCTGCGCCCGGGCAAGCGCCACTTCGGCTTCGATATAGCGCCCGATGAGCGCGTCGTCGGCAAACACCGCGCGCATTTCGGCCGTCCCGAACATGTCGCGAAACAAGACCGAATCGAAAACCGTGCTTCCCATTGCGTCACCTCGCCGAAACTACCGTATTCGTCGCGGCGACGCGGCCAGGATCGGTTTCATTGCGTCCCCGCGGCGCGCGGCCGAGCTACGGGTGCATGCCCCAGACTCCGTCCTGCCCGCGCGAATGGCTGGAATGGGCGTGGTAGACTATGCCGTGCTGGCGCACAAACGCGCTCTGAGCCGGGCAGCCAGTCATTGCCCGCGGCAAACCGCCGGATGCCGCGTCGGTTGCCTCCTGTCTGCCGAGAGGCCGTTGCCTTTATCGTCCTGGCGCCGGCTTCCGATCCGATCAGGTTTTCGACGCTCGCTGCTGCCACGATTCCATGGAATCCTGCTCCGAGGCGATGCTGTCGAGGGTGCGGACAACCTTCTTCCAGCCCTGGCTCATGTTCCTGAAGGCCGTGTCGTTGGTCGGAAGCACGAAGCCGGAATGCACCAGGCGAAGCCGCGTGCCGTTCTCGACCCGGGAAAGGATGAAGCTGACGACCGTGTCCAGCCGGGAGCCATAGCCGACATTTGCCTCGTGCCCGCCCTTCCAGGCATAGACCAGACGCTGGTTCGGGATCACCTCCAGCACCTGGCAGTGAATGATGCCGTCCCACGCCCCGGCCGGCGTCGTCTGATAGGTGAAGCGCTTGCCCGCCTCCGGCTCGAAACCGGTCGCCGGCATCTTCAGCCAGCGCGCGATCAGTTCGCCTGTCGTCAGCGTTTTCCAGATCGTCTCCGGCGCATGCGGAAAAACCTCCTCGACCACGATATCCTGCGTGTCCGATTTCAGCGCGGCATCATTCATGGATCGATCTCCTTCAACAGGATTCTGAGGTTGGCAAAGCGGTCGCGCCAGAACAGGCCGTAATGGCTCATCCAGTCGACCAGCGGCGCGAGGCCCTGCGGCTCGGCGCGATAATAGACGTGGCGGCCCTCGGGACGCTCGGCGACCAGGCCGGCCTGCTTCAATGACCTGAGGTGCTGGGAGACCGCGCCCTGCGTCACCCCACTGCCCCGCGTCAGCTCGGCCACGGTGATCTCGTCGGAATTCACGATGCGCTCGAACACCGCCCGCCGGGTAGGGTCGGCAAGGGTGCGCATCACGGCATCGACTGTGGCTGCTGCCATCATGCCAACACATTAGCTGTTGCTAATGCATTAGTCAATACTAATTTATTGTGGCCGGCTTCACGCCGGCACCGGTACCGGCTGGCTGCCGCCCCGGGCAAACGGCCTGAACGTCAATGCGATCAGGAACGCGCCAATTCCGACCGCCCAGGAGCCGATATAGAGCCACGCGTAACTGGCAAAGCTGTCGTAGATCAGGCCGCCGGCAACCGGGCCCGTCGCCATGCCGAGACTGCCGGCCATCGCCGTGCCGCCGATCACGGTGCCCATCATCCGCAGCGGAAAATTCTCGCGCATCAACACCGCATAGAGCGGCATGGTCCCGGCATAGATGAAGCCGAACAGCGCCGCCACGGCGTAGAACGCGGCGAGTTCGCGCACGAAGACGTAACCGAGCGCGCCGAACGCCTGGGCGAGCAGGCCGCAGACCAGCACGCGCCTGGCGCCGAAGCGGTCGCCGAGCAGGCCGAAGGCGATCCGGCCGCCCATTCCGGCCAGTCCCTCGACGCTGTAGATCGTGACCGCCGACATCAACGGAATGCCGCAGGTCACCGCATAGCTCACGGTGTGGATGATCGGTCCCGAATGCGTGGCGCAACACAAAAAATTGGTCGCAAGCAGGATGATGAATTGCGGCGAACGCAGCGCCTGCGCGCGCGACATCTCGGAAGACGCGCCATCGCCGGCAATTGCGGGGCCCCCGCTCGCGGCCGCCGGCGGGCGACGCACCAGCAGCGAGACCGGGATCATGATCGCTGCGACGACGGCGGCCAGCACCTGCATCGAGGTTCGCCAGTCATGGCTGGAGACCAGCCAGGCGGCGAGCGGCGACATGATCAGCGGCGCCATCCCCATGCCCGCCGAAACCAGCGAGACCGCGAGGCTGCGATGGGTGTCGAACCATCCGGTGACGCAGGCCATCATCGGCGCGAAGATCGCGGCGGTCGAGCCGCCGACCATCAGGCCGAACATGATCTGGAATGCCAGCAACGACGGCGCCCGGCTGGCCAGCGCCAGGCTTGCCGCCAGCACGATCGACCCGGTCAGCACCACCGGCAGCGGTCCGAAGCGGTCCGACAGGGTGCCCCAGATCATGCTGGTGAACGCTATCGCAAGGAAGCCGACCGTCATGGCGCCGGACACCCCGGTTACCGACCAGCCGGTCTCCCGCGCGATCGGCTGCAGGAACACCGGCAGCGAAAACATGCCGCCGATCGCGACGCAGCCCAGCAGGCCTCCGGCCGCGACGATCACCCAGCGATAGCGGGAATGGCTCATTGCTGATCTCCGATGCAGACATCTCCGCGTGGAAGACGAATGGGACTGGGCGGAACCGACAGCTTGACGGGTTTGGGTGATCTTTTTCGGGCGCAGTTCGGACCCGACGTTAGCGCATTTCACCGGTCAACCGCGCGGAAGACCGCCACGCTATTCCACCCGCGCTCGGGCACGGCACGGTGCCAGCCGGCACATCGTCGACGTGGTCGCTTGCTTGCGGACCGATCCGTGGCGCGGAAAAGTTGCAAGGGGCTTTGGCGCCAACAACTCGGCGGGTCGTTATCGACCCGCCACTCATTTGGCGTGCTGGAAACCGCTTCGGCTCAGCAATACCGGCAGCCGCCCCACGACAGGCAGCAGCCTCCATAGCCGCAGCCGCCCCAAGCGCCCCAGCCGCCGCAACCGCCGCAGCCGCAGCCTCTGCAGCCACAGCCGCGACATCCACCGCCGCCACCGCAGCCGCGACACCCTCCGCCGCCACCCCGACATCCACCACAGCCGCCGCAGCCGCGCGCGACCTGCATGAGGCCGCCGCTGCCGCTTTCCTTGTCGAAGACGTAGAATGTCGCCAGACTGACGTCCGCGATTTCCTCTTCGCTGAGAACGAAGCGTTGATTGGGCGAGGTGTTCAGAGATTGCGGAATGTTCGCGGTCGCACCCGTGGATGCGGAGGCGCTTGCCCCCAGCGAAAGACCCAGTCCGGCGGCGCCGAGGGCCGGCACAGCCGCGGCTTTGGTCAAACGCTTCCGCTTCGAAGCTTGCTTCACCCGGGACATGCAGCACTCCTCCATGCCAGTGTTCAGGACGGAAAGATTTTACCTGTGTTCGGCTTGCAACGGGAAGATTTTACGTTTGGCTCATGCACCCTGCAAGCTGGAACGAGTTCACAACTGGTTGCTTCATCCTCGGGTTCCGTTCATGTCGATGAACAGCGCGCCGCTTCGTCATGATCAAGTTTGCATCCATGGCGGCCGCCGATCCACCGCCATATCGGGCACCGCCGGAGTTGTGTGAATGGTTGATCAATCCGCCGTATTCGCCTGGTACGAGCTGCTGACGACCGACCTGTCGGCCGCGCAGTCCTTTTACGGCAAGGTGTTGGGATGGGGCGTGCAGGACGCATCGACCCCCGCCTTTGCCTACCGGCTTTTTGCAACCGGCGGGGTCCCTGTCGCGGGGCTTATGGAGCTGCCGCTCGACGGGCGGAAGAAGGGAGCGACACCGCGATGGATGGGCTATGTCGTGGTCGAGGATCTGGACGGGGTCGTCGATCGGCTCAGGCGTCTCGGCGGAACGGTCTACGTGCCGCCGATGGACAGCAATCTCGGCCGGCTCGCGGTGGTCGCCGATCCGCAGACCGCGTCGCTCGCTTTGATCGAGGGATTGAAATACGGCGACCCCGCTGCCGAGCCGGGCGGGCCTGGCCGCGTCGGCTGGCATGAACTGTTCGCCGGCGACGCAGAGGCGGCATTCGCGTTCTATGCGAGCCTGCTCGGTTGGCAGAAGGCCGAGCCCTTGGCGACGCCGATAGAGTCCTATCGGCTGTTCGGCGCGGGCGAACGGACGATGGGCGGCATGTTCAACAAGATCGCGAGCGCGCCGCTTCCGTTCTGGCTCTACTATTTTGAAGTCGCCGATCTCGACCGCGCCATGGATCGGGTGGGCGTGGAGGGCGGGCAGATTACGCGAGGGCCGATAGAATTATGGGCCGACATCTGGATTGCCCATTGCATCGACCCGCAAGGCGCCGTGTTTGCGTTACAGGGCAAGCGGACCAGGACCGGCCACGCCGATGGTCCGCAATCTGCTCCGCAGCTAGGCTGGTCGGCCAGGTGGGGCGACATCTCCACGCGCGGCCGGCTGCTCGGGATCAAGCCCAAAGGCAGCAGGGGCCGTTGAAACCCGTGCACCGGCCAAGGGGCCGCCCGGAAAAAGTTATGGCCTCGCCGCGAGGTCGGGCTCTAGAGTGACCCGCTCATCTGGAGGTTCGAACATGGCACGGCAGCTTTTCATCGCGATCGCCCTCATCGGCATCGGAGGGTTTTTCCATTCATCGGCAGAAGCAGGGACAGGCGCGTGGCAATGTGAGGATCAAGCTTCAAATTGCGTGGGCAGATGTGCCAACCCCGGTGCTGGAACCAATGACAACAGATGCATCAACCACTGCGACCGCCAGGTGACGAAATGCTTGATACGCGCGCATGACGCGCGCCGGCGGTGGTAGGCGACGACGACAGAGATCAGCTATCGCGCGCACGACCGGCCATGCCGATCCGTCCGATCATCCGCTACCCCGACGCCCGGCTTGCGCTGCCGGCGCAGCCCGTGACCGTGTTCGACGCCACGCTGCGCGACCTTGCCAGCGACCTGCTGGAGACCATGCACGCTGCACCGGGGATCGGGATCACCGCGCCGCACATCGGTATCTTGCTGCGGATCGTGGTGCTCGACCTCGATCCCATCGAAGGCGCGCGGACTTACGTCAATCCGCAGATCGCGTGGGCGTCGCCCGAAATGATGTTGCACCGGGAAGGCAGCGTCTCGATGCCCGGCGTCCATGACGAGATCCAGCGTCATGCCCGGATCCGGATCAGCTATCGCGACGTTGCGGGGGACATCCAGACCGAGGAATCGGAAGGCCTGCGCGCGGTCTGCCACCAGCACGAGATCGATCAGCTCGACGGCCTGTTCTGGATCACGCGGCTGTCCCGCCTAAGGCGCGAGCGGCTGGTCAAGCGTTTTGCGAAGCTGTCGCGGTGACCGAAGAGGGGCAGTGAAAACTGACCGCCATCACAATACGTTTCCACAAATGGATGTGTTGGCCTTCGCCTCCGGCTGATCCTGCTGCGGATCATGAAAGCCGCCCCTTCACAGGCCGCGATTCACGCCGGCGCCCCGGTCGGCTCTGACATCGCCACCCGGTCTCTTACGCTGGGACGCTCCAGCATCCCCTTGTACCAGGCCTGAAGTGCCTCGCACTCCGCCGGCACCGGCAGCTTCACGAGCCCCGCAAAGATCAAGCCGCCGATGACCGTGATGTCGGCCATCGAGAAGCCCTCCCCCGCGACGAACGGCTGCGTTTTCAGAATGCCATCGAAGTAGTGCATCCCCCTCACCGCCTTGTCGCGCTGATGCAATCCCCATTCGGCGTTCTGGTAGATCTCGACGTCGGGTCCAAGGCCCGGCGTGGCGTGGTGGAAATAGACACTGATGGCATCGAGCAACTCCAGTTCGGCGCGCTTGCTCATCATGTGGATCAAGCCCTTTTCGCGCGGCGTCCTGCCGGTCAGCGTGGGAGCGCCATCCAGCGCGTCGAGGTATTCGGTAATGGCGGTGCATTCGGCAAGGAAGGTGCCGTCGTCGAGCTCGAGCACAGGCAGCGTGCCCGAATAGTTCTTGGCAAGAAATTCGGGTTTCTTGTGCTCGCCCCGGCGAAGATCGACCGTCACGAAGCGGACCCGCGATTGCAGGTTCTTCTCGGCCAGGGCGATCCGGACGCGAGCTGGATAGGGGCCGGTCGGCCAATCATGGATTTTCATCATCGCTTCCCGATAATCTACCTGCCACATGGTAGAAAATCACAATAGATGCCGTGGTTGCGCAGTCAATCCCTATCTGTCACTTGGTAGGTAATTCATCGCAAAACCGTGTGAGGCCGAAAATGAGTTCAGGCTCCAGGGAAGCCATCCTGGCCGCCGCCCGGCGCAGCGCCCAGGCGCACGGCTATGGCGGCCTGAATTTTCGCGATCTTGCCGACGAGGTCGGCATCAAGGCCGCCAGCCTCTACCACCATTTCCCGAGCAAGGCCGATCTCGGGGCCGCGGTCGCGCGGCGCTATTGGCAGGACACCGCGGCTCACCTCGAGGCCATGTTGGCCGAAACCCCGGATCCGGCGCAGTGCCTGCGGCGATATCCCGAGGTGTTTCGCAAGGCTCTCGATAACGATAATCGCATGTGCCTCTGCAGCTTCATGGCCGCCGAGCATGACGACCTGCCGGAAGCGGTCAAGCAGGAGGTAAAGAGCTTTGCCGATGTCAATGTGGCGTGGCTGAGCAGGCTGCTCACCGCTGCGCGCCTGGTGCATTCCGGGGAGAGCGAAAGTCGGGCTCGCGCAATCTTCGCCGCCGTTGCTGGCGCGCAGCTGATGGCAAGGAGTCGCCGTGATATTTCGCTCTACGACTCGTTGATCGAAAGCTATCGCGCGGCGGGTCTGCTGCCGGCGTAGAGTTCGCGACCCGGCGCCTTGCAGCCTACCTGTCCGGCTGGTGACTGCCGAAGAAATCGACCAGGCTTTGCGGCGCGTTGTCGCCGAAGCACAGCTTGAAGATTCCTTCCGCCTGCGCGGGCGGCGGACGCGCTGCGGACGCGCCGCCTGGCAGAAGACGGCCCGGATGCATCACGCGTCCGTGCGGCTGTCAGCCAGACGATCTCCGGTGAGCCGCCAAGGAAAGGCGGCATCCTTGGCTGCGCTGCGCCGCTCTCCCCTTGTGGGCGCGGATCTCGATCTGGCCCGCCCCCGCGAGAAAGGGCGTAAAGTTCGGATTTGATGCGCTACCTGCTCGACACCGACATCATCAGCGACATCGCGAAGCTTTCTCCCTCGGCATCACTGCTGGCGTGGATGAGCGAGCAAGACGACGAGGACCTTTTCATTGCCTCGCTGACGGTTGGCGAAATCCGCCGAGGGATCCTTGAGAAGCCAGCCGGCAAGCGCCGCGATCAGCTTGAGGCCTGGTTCTCCGGGCCGGAGGGCCCGCAGGCACTGTTCGCTGGCCGCGTACTGTCCTTCGACGAGAACGCCGGCCTGGTCTGGGCGCGGCTCATGGCGGACGGCAAGGCACAAGGCCGCCCGCGCAGCGCGCTTGATGCGATCGTCGCCGCGGTGGCCGAGGCTCACGGCTGCACCGTCGTGACCGATAACGAAAAGGATTTTTCCGGCATCCGGGTCATCAATCCGCTGCGCGGAGCCGTGCGATGACCAATATTCGCGCCGTGCACATCAAGCCGGACCATCCAGGGCGGATCGGAGCCGTAATCCGCTGTCGTGACCTTGAAAAGGCGGGTTACGGCTGCGTCTACAACCCGCCCTTGTAGTAGCGAAACCAATTATAATCAGTTTGTTCCGTGAGGAATGGCCTGCCGCGGCGTGCATTCCGCGGCAGGCCGCTGGCGATCGGATCGTACCCGCCCTGAGCCGCTTTTGGCTGCTTCGTGGCGTGATCGCGTCAGCACCTTCATCGGACCGGGACGGTTGCCGGAACAATTTGGTCAGCTCTACAAGGCAGGGGCGAAGAAGATGACCCAGACTAGCATGACGACGGCTGGAATCGATCGTCGACGCGCTGATTTTGCGGATTATGCTGCGGCGCTGGCCGAGCCGATGAGGACCTTGTGACGGACGATGAAACGGCTGCGGCGGAATTGTCTTCCCCTGCCTCGGGGGCGGCGCGGCAGCGCGTCGGTGTGCTCGGGGCCACCGGCACCATCGGCCGCGCCACCGTCGGCGCGCTGCTGCGGCGCGGACATCAGGTGGTCTGCTTCGTCCGGGCCCGCGCCGGCGTCGGCGGATCGCTGACGCCGGCGGACAGCGCCAGGCTGTTCGACGGCGCCACGGTCCGGGTGGTGGATCCCGCCGATCCGACCTCGCTGCTCCACGACGGCTTTGCCGGCGAGCGGTTCGACGCCGTGGTGTCCTGCATGGCCTCGCGCACCGGCACGCCGGGGGATGCCTGGGCCATCGACCATCGCGCCCAGCTGAATGCGCTGGACGCGGCGCGGCAGGCGGGCGTCGGCCACTTCGTGCTGCTGTCCGCGATCTGCGTTCAGAAGCCGCTATTGGCCTTTCAACAGGCCAAGCTCGCCTTCGAGGCGGCGCTGACCGCGTCCGGCCTGCGCTATTCGATCGTGCGGCCGACCGCCTTCTTCAAGTCGCTGTCGGGCCAGATCGAGCGGGTGCGGCGCGGCCGGCCCTTCCTGGTGTTCGGCGACGGCACCCTGACCGCCTGCAAGCCGATCGGCGACGACGACCTGGCCGATTACATCGCCGGCTGCCTGGAGGACGCCGGCCGATGGAACCGGATCCTGCCGATCGGCGGCCCCGGCGAAGCGATCACGCCGCGCCAGCAGGGCGAGGCGCTGTTCGCGCTGCTGGGCCGCCCGCCCCGGTTTCGCTCCGCGCCGGTGGCCCTGCTCGACGTCATTGTCGCCGGCCTCGGCGCGCTGGGCCACATCGCGCCGAAGCTTTCGGACAAGGCCGAACTCGCCCGCATCGGCCGCTATTACGCCACCGAATCCATGCTGGTGCTGGACCCGCAAACGGGCCGATACGACGCGGCTGCGACGCCCTCGACGGGAACCCAGACCCTGTTCGACTTCTACTGCGCGGTGCTGGCCGGCGCAAAAGCGCCCGAGCGCGGCGATCACGCGGTGTTCTGAGACGGCGGCGCGACCCGCGGGTTGCCGGCGAACCGAATGCCGCGTCGATCGGCTATCCGAGAACTTTTCCGAACACGATCTTCTTGAACTCGAGCAGAGGCGCGTCGCTCTTCTCGACCCGCATGCGCAACAGCGCCCCCTCCCAGCTGTTGAAGATGAAGCCAGCCAGCAACGCCGCGGGAAATTGATCGCTGATCGCCCCCTGCTCCTGGGCTTCCGCAAGACAGGCCTCGAACAGAGCGCTCCAGTCCCTGAACTGTTTGGCCAGATGTTCACGGATCAGCGCGCTGTGGTCTGCGGCCTCCGCAGAGAAATTGCCGAGCAGGCAGCCGCGCGCAAAGTGGGAAGCTCTGAACGCCCCGATCCGGTCGTCGAAATAGGCCTCCAACCGGGCCAGCGGCGCGAGGTCGGGATTTTTCAGGAAATCGCGCAGCCTGGCCTGGCCGCGCTCGGAATAGAGGTCGATCACCTCGGCTCCGAACGCCTCCTTGCTCGCGAAATAGGTGTAGAACGAGCCCTTGGGCACATCCGCCCGTTCGACGATGCCCTGGATCCCGCTTGCGGAATAGCCGTCGGCGTGAATCATCTGCAGGCCCGCCTGGACCAGATTGCTCCTTGTGTCCGGCTTCGGCTTCGGGCCGCGCCGGGCGGCTTTGCGCAAATTCATCTCAGACCCTCTTGACTAATTAAAGACGACCGGTCATCTTGCATTTATCGCAGCTCGATGCCGCCGTGTCAAGAAGGCGAGGGAATCCGACCATGACCCCATCCGACGCGACGACCAAAGCCCTGCAATGGGACGTGCTGACCATCAAACGCCCTGGCCTCAGCCGGGATCTGCCGCCTGGCAAGGAAAGCCTGATGTGGGTGGCGAATTCCTCGACGCTGATCTCTGGCGAGCGCGACGCGGTGCTGGTGGACACCTTTCTGACCACGGCGCAATCGCAGATCCTGCTGGATTGGGTGGTCGCCAGCGGCAAGAACCTCACCGCGATCTATGTCACGCACGGACATGGCGATCATTTCTTTGGCCTGGCCTCGCTGATCGAACGTTTCCCGCAGGCCAGGGCGTTCGCGACCCCCGATGTCGTCGAGGCCATGCATCAGCAGCTCTCGCCTGCCTGGATCGACAACTTCTGGCGACGGCTTTTCCCAGGCGAAATTCCGCAGCGCCTGTCGGTTGCCGAGCCGCTGGCCAACCATGAACTGGAGCTGGAGGGGCACAAGCTTGTCGTCGTCGATACCGGGCGGACCGATACGGCTCATTCCACCGGCCTGCACGTCCCGTCGATCGGACTGATCGTCGGAGGCGATGCCGTCTATAACGGGATTCATCCCTATCTCGGCGAGACCGACACCGAGAGCCGGATCGAGTGGATCGCCGCACTTGACCGGCTGGAAGCCCTGAAACCGGAAGCCGTGGTGGCCGGGCACAAGGTGCCGGAAAACCGCGACGATCCCCGCATCATCGCCGAGACCCGGCAATATCTCCGCGATTTCAATCGCCTGAACGCGGCAACCACCACCGCGCGCGAGCTCTATGACGCGATGCTCGAACTCCATCCGGACCGCGTCAATCCCGGCTCGCTGTGGGGCGCGGCGAACACCGCCAAGAAACCCGCCTAGGCCCAATCACACCGGGAAATAATCGTGAACCGCACAAGGAAATATCTCATGCGCAAAGCACTTCTTGTCACGGCCGCCCTGGCGGTCGTTGCTGCCGGATCCGCCACGGCCGCAGCTGCCGCCGAAAGCGACCCGCTCGACGCTGCAACCCTGACGACGATCGGCGCGCAGTTCGGCCAGTTGATGGATCTGGCCAACCGCCACGATCTCACGGCGCTGCACGCGATGTTCTGGCAATCGCCCTCGGCCCTCCTGGTCGCCAAGAGCGCGGTGCCGGCCGAGGGCAACTGGTCAGGTTACTGGGGCAACGCGGCGATCGATCGGAAGCTGCACGATATCGCCGGATCCGGACCGGTCGTCCTGCAGCCGGACCTTTCCAGGCTCAGGGTCGTCGGCCTGACCCACGAGGTCGCGGAATCCTATGCGCCGGTGACGATCACGGTCTCCTATGCGGGGCAGGACGGAACACCGAAGCCCTTTCTCATGATCATCGACTGGATCAAGGTCGGCACCGACTGGAAGGTCGCCTCCGAGATTATCCTGCCGGTGCCGCCGGCGCCGGCTGCCAGGGGTTGAAGACGGCTCGGCCGCCGGGCATTTGATTTTTGAAACGGCGTGCGTTCCCAGCCATTGTGCCGGGAATATGTCGCTTGACTGTACCCCGGATCAGCTCCCGCGCGCCGGTTGCGACACGGCGCAACATTCGCGGATTGAACGACGCCGCTTCAAGCGCTCGCAGCCCGGTTTCCGCCCGGATGACGGCACGCGTCGTCGACGATTTGCCGCTCGTCAGTCGCGCGATAGGGACAGCCCCGCGAGAAGCGGAGCGTAGGCGGCGAGCCTGCGGGAGACGAACTCCGTGAACAGCCGGACGCGCTTGGTCTTGCGGGTCTCCCCCTGCGTGAGCAGCCAGAGCGTTCCGTATAGGTGCAGGTCGGTGCCCGGCACCCTCGCCAGCAGGGAGTCGGCATCTCCGACGAAGCACGGCAGGGTCGTGATCCCGAGCCCTTGGCGCACGGCAGCGATCTGCGCCTCGGCGTCCGTGATCCTGAATGGAACCCCCGTGGTGCGAAGCTCACCCTCGCTGGCCCAATCCGGAACTCCATGAATGCTGATGACGATCCACCTGACGGGATCAGGCGCGCCGGCACGCCATGCGGCCAGTCGATCGCGGGACATGTAGACGCCGCCGAACAGTTCCGGCCCCTTCAGGCCGTGAAGATTGAGCGGCAGGGTTTTGCGGTCGTAGACGACGCGGATCGCGACGTCGGCCTCCCGGCTGGTCAGATTGGCCAGTTCGCCGGACGACAGGATTTCCATCTCGATGTCCGGATGCAGACGCGCGAAATCGGCGAAGTCGGCCATCAGCAGGTGGTTCGCCAGGGGCGGCGCCAGCGTCACCCGCAGAAGCCCTCCCACGCTCTGGTCGCGACCCAAGACGCGCGTCTCCATCTGGTGCGAGGATGCTTCCATCTGGTTGGCGAGTTCGAGGACCTCCTCGCCCGCAGCCGTCAGCCGGTAACCCGAAGGCAGCTTCTCGAACATCTGCGCGCCGAGGCGTTCCTCGAGCTGGGCGATGCGTCGCAGCACGGTCGAGTGGTTGACCCCGAGCCGCCCGGCGGCAGCCCGCACCGAGCCTCCGCGCGCGACGGCAAGAAAGTAGCGAACGTCATCCCAGTCGATCATGGTGCAATCTCGCACCGCGCGGTGCGCTTTCCAAAGTCGGTATCCAACGCTTGGTACAGCAGTACGTCCGGTGATCATAGGTTATGTAGGCGAGCACGGCCCCATCCCGAGCGGCGGATACCGATCGTCGCGGCTGGCGCCAGTCGTCCAGCCGGATCGATTTCGCACCACCGGTGTGCGTGCTTCCGCACTCAACGCCAGACGCCGGCGAACCCATGTCGAGGTTCTCGGGGGCGTCCCCAACGATCAGAGGCGGAAGCCTGGAAAGGAGCAGTCATGGGAAAGCTTCAAGGCAAGGTTGCAGTCATCACCGGAGGATCGAGCGGCATGGCGCTGGCGAGCGCCCAGCGGTTCGTTGAAGAAGGCGCCTATGTGTTCATCACGGGCCGGAGACAGGAGGCGCTCGATGAGGCCGTCAGGCTGATTGGCCGGAACGTGACCGGCGTGCGCGGCGACGCGGCCAATCTCGACGACCTCGACCGTCTGTTCGACACGGTCAAGCGGGAAAAGGGCAGGATCGACGTCCTGTACGCGAGCGCCGGCATCGGCGAAGCCGTGCCACTGGGCGAGATTACCGAGCAGCATTTCGATGCGACCTTCGGCCTGAATACGCGCGGCACGTTGTTTACGGTGCAGAAAGCGTTGCCGCTGTTCAACGATGGCGGATCCATCTTCATGACTGGGTCAGTTGCTTCGGTGAAAGGTTTTCCTGGTTACGGCGTGTATGCGGCGAGCAAGGCGGCGTTGCGCTCATTCGCACGCACTTGGCTCAACGAACTGAAGGGCAGGAATATCCGGGTGAACGTGCTGAGCCCGGGGCCGATCGCCACACCGATGCAGGACCAGGTTCTCACCGAGGAGGCGAAGCGGATGTTCGAATCGCTGATCCCGCGGGGCAAGATGGGTCGTCCCGAGGAAATTGCCGCGGTCGCGCTGTTTCTCGCTTCGGACGATTCGAGCTTCGTTAATGGGGTGGAGCTGTCCGTCGACGGCGGCATGACGGCCATCTGAAATCGCGACGGATCGCAGGGGCGTCCACGCGAGGGTCGCCACGGACCGAAACGGATAACCGGGCGCCGTCGGCGGCGGTGGAATCACTGTCACTATCAACATCAACAAGGATCGGAGAAACATTATGAGCTATGCGATTGTAGGATTCGGCAAGATAGGCCAGGCCCTCGCCCACGCCTTCGCCCGTAAAAACATCGACGTGACCGTCGCCAGCCGCCGGCCGGCCGAGACGTTGGCGCCGCAGGCTCGGGCGATCGGACCCAGTGTCGTCGCCAGGTCGCTGCGGGAGGCGCTCGAGGCCGACACAATCATCCTGGCGGTCCCGTTCGGGGAGAACCGCGAAGTTGCGAAGGCCCTGCCGAGCTGGAAAGGCAAGACGGTCATCGACGCGATGAACGCGTTCGGAGTTCTCCCTGAAGAGCTGGACGGCCTGCCGTCCTCCGCCTTCGTCGCGAAGTCGTTCGCCGGCGCCAAGCTCGTGAAAGGATTCAATCACCTGGGTGCGAACACCCTGGCTGCCGATCCGACCGTCGAGGGCGGCCACCGGGTCGTCTTTCTGTCCGGCGACGACGAGGACGCCATCGCTCCCGTGGCGGCTCTGGCCAAGCAACTCGGGTTCGCCCCCGTCAAGCTCGGAAAGCTCAACGAGGGCGGCGCGCTGGTGCACGCCCGCGGCCGCATCTGGGGCCAGCTCATCTTCCAGGATTTGTTCAAGAAGGAGCAATAGTCGGCGTATGGGCGCCGTTCGAAGAGCGGGGAGACGCCCGACAGACCGGCAGATCTGCGGGTCGCCTGGAGTCTATCGACTGCTATCGATGGCCTGGTACAGCGTTTCCGAAATTGGAACCATATCGGTTCGTAGCGACCAT